>Ga0315556_1000482_pt1 | contig 24735 bp, 22 predicted proteins | sample SalMarSW160310MG_FD_202112 | JGI IMG/M metagenome (GOLD analysis project Ga0315556, IMG submission 202112) | Salt marsh sediment microbial communities from the Plum Island Ecosystem LTER, Massachusetts, United States - Salt Marsh Sediment SW1603-10 ...
ACCGCCGGCTCGTGGCTGAGCGTGTGCAGCGGCAGGATGCCGGAGCGCTCGATCTCGCGGAAGAACGGCAGCGCGAAGTCGCCCGGAATGCCGAAGATTTCGCCCGCGCCGTAGTCCTTCAGCGCGGCGAGCAGGGCGTGTGCGAGCTTCATGATGCCGGGTGCCTGCGGTTACTGAACGAATCGCTTGGCATTGTGCTCCGCTTCGGTCGCGTAGCGGATGAGAGCTTCGCTTAGCGCGCGCGCCCGGGCGGCGGCGGCCGCGGCGGACTGCGGGAAATTCTGCGTCGCGCCGCCGTCGTGCTGGATGGTCGTCGCGAGGCAGTGCTGGTACAGCTTGTCCATGCACTGGCTGAGCGGTTCGCTGCCGCTGCAGCCGGCGGCCATCTGGTCCTGGACGCTGTAGGACTTGGCCGAGCATTCCTGCACCGCCCGCAGCCTGTGCTTCAGGCCGGATTCGTAGCCGCCGGTAGCGTTTTTGAACTCGCTTTCCTTACGATCGATCTCGCCGATCGTCATCCATCGCCTCGCGTAACCGGCGACTATGCTGCCCTGCATGGCGGGATTCAGGCGCATCGCGCCTTTGAGCGGTGCGCTCGTCGCGCCGCCGCCTGGCGCGTGAATGCCTGGAATGGCCGTGCCGATGCCGGCTGCGAACGCAACCGAGACCGCGAGCAATGCCGTCGCCGCGCCGGCGCCCGATGCCTTCCAAAGCGAGAGTTTCATGATTTCCCCCTGGCGGCGGTTGTTGCCGCGCTGACCGACGCTATCGTAATCAAAAAACGGCGCAGGCGGCCCGTTCGACGGTTGTCGTGCGGCTGACGCCCTGGAATCGAGGCATTAGTTGGCGATTGCGCCCCGAAATACCACTTATTCGCGGCCGTGCGCGTTGCCGCGGCGGAACTAGGTATACGCTGGGCCAACGCTCGCACCTTCGTCGCGAGGGAGGCTCATGAAGCGCGCCAAGAACTATCCGCAATTGCTCGGATCGGTCAATGCCCTGACCGAGGCGCTCGAAGTGCGCGATGCGTACACGCGCTCCCACTGCGACCGCTCGGAGCGCCTCGCGACGGAGCTGGGGTATGCCTGCGATGTCTCGGACCGCGAGCTCGACCGACTGCGCGTCGGTGCGCGTTTTCACGACGTCGGCAAGATCGGCGTTCCCGACGCCGTGCTGCTGAAACCCGCGCGCCTGACGAGCGACGAATGGACGCTGATGAAGGCCCACCCGGCGCTCGGGGAGCAGATATTCAGGGCGACGGCGCTGCCCGATCAGGACGAGATCGCGAGCGTGATACGGCATCATCACGAATCCTTCGACGGCAGCGGCTATCCGGACGGCCTGGCGGGGGAAGCGATCCCGCTCCTGAGCCGCATTCTGCTGATCGTGGACGCCTACGACGCGATGACGACCGCGCGCCCCTACTGCACGCAGCGCACGCACGAGCAGGCGCTGGAAATCATGCGCTCCGAGAGCGGCAGCAAGTTCGACCCCGAGCTCTTCGGCAAATTTTCGGCCCTCATCGACCACAGTCCCGCGCGCATGCATTGAGCGGCGCGTGCCGGCCGCCGGAATTCAGGCGTAGGCCGGCGGCGGTACGAAGGCGTAGATCTCGCGCTCGATGAGCTGCGCCACGCGCAGGGTGCTCAGGTCGCCGTGCTGCGGGCCGACGATCTGCACCGCGATCGGCAGGCCGCCGGGCGACAGCCCGATCGGCGCCGCGGTGCCGGGAAGAAAACACATGCCGGCGATGCCGGCCCACCACATCTGGGTCGTCGCGGGCTGCGGCTTGCCGTTGACGGGGATCATGCGCTCCCAGCGCTCGCCCGGAATCGAATGCGGGAACGCGGCGCTCGCGGCGTTCGGGCACAGCAGCACGTCCCAGTCCTTGAAGAACTCGGCCCAGGCGAGGCGCATCTGGTGCCTGCGGTTGGAGGCGGCGAGCCATTCTTTGTGCGGCTGGGTGTTGGCGCGCACCATCTGGGCGTAGTACGAGTCGTCGTTGCGGTCGATGTCGGCCCGTGCGGCGAGCATCGTGGCGAACATTTCCTGCGTCTGCCGGCCGGAGGTCGCGCCGCGCAGGAGCTGGATGAAAACGCGGTGCGCTTCGCCGAAGTCGAACGCGGGCCGCGCGCGCTCGGAGACCTTGGCGCCTTTCTTCGCCAGGGTGCGTGCGAGCCCGGCGATCAGGTCCTGCACGCTGCGATCGGTCTCGGCGGTCGGGTGCGTCGCGACCACCGCGACGCGCAGGCCGCGCAGCGTCTTGCGCCGCGGCGCGGGCAGGGCGAGCTTCCAGCCGGCGCCGTCGATCGCGTCCGGCCCGGCCATGATCGAGAGCGCGAGCTCGAGGTCGGCCGCGCCGCGCGCGAGCGGGCCGATGGCCGAGATGTCGGCCGGGTGCGCCGAGCCAGGCAGGGCGTGTCCCTGCAGCGAGCAGATGCCCCAGGTGGGCTTGTGCCCATACACGCCGCAGTAGTGCGCCGGGTTGCGGATCGAGCCGCCGATGTCGCTGCCGATCTCCAGGCCGGTGAGGCCGGCCGCGAGCGCCGCGGCCGCGCCGCCGGAGGAGCCGCCGGGGGTGCGGGTCGCATCCCAGGGGTTCACGGTCCTGCCGTACAGCGGGTTGTTCGTCTCCCAGTCCGCGAGCATGACCGGCACGTTCGACTTGCCGAACACGTTCGCCCCGGCGGCAAGCAGGCGCTCGACCGCCAGCGCGTTCTTCGCCGCGCGGTTGCCCTTGTATTCGGCCACGCCCCAGGTGGTGGGCTGGCCGGCGAGATCGAAGGATTCCTTCACGCTCATCGGCAGACCGGCGAGCGGCGGATGCTGCGCGCCCTTTCGCGCCGAGGCGCGGTCGAAGGCGCGGGCGCGCTTTCTGGCCGCGTCGAGGTCGAGCACGCAGAGGGAGTTCAGCGGGCGGTCGTATTTCGCGATGCGCGCGGCGTAGTGCTCGAGCAGCTCGAGCGCGCCGATCTTGCGCGCGCGCAGCGCCCGGGTCAGCTTCACCGCCGGCCAGAATGCCATGTCCGTCATGGTTGCACGCTCCCGCGAATTTTCGCCAAGGATGACATACTTTGCACGCAGGACGCCGCCGCATCAGCCGAAAGGAGCCGCATGGACTACACCGATATCCGCTACGAGGTGGCCGAGTGCGTCGCCACCGTGACGCTCAACCGGCCCGAAAAGCTGAATGCCTTCACCCGCGCCATGCGCGCCGAGCTGATCGACGCCTTCTCGCGCGCCGACGCCGACGACGAGGTGCGCGCGGTGATCGTCACCGGCGCCGGGCGCGCCTTCTGCGCCGGGGCGGACCTGTCGGCGGGCAGCACGACCTTCGACTACGCCAAGCGCGACGGCCTGAGCGCCGAGACCCACCGCGACGGCGGTGGGCAGGTGACGCTGCGCATCTTCGAGATGAAGAAGCCCGTCATCGCCGCGGTCAACGGGCCGGCGGTGGGCATCGGCGCCACCATGCAGCTGCCAATGGACGTGCGCCTTTGCTCGAGCGAGGCGCGCTTCGGCTTCGTCTTCACCCGCCGCGGCATCGTACCGGAGGCCTGCTCGAGCTGGTTCCTGCCGCGCCTGGTGGGAATCGGCCAGGCGCTGGAGTGGACGCTCTCGGGGCGGGTGTTCGGCGCCGACGAGGCGCTCGCCGGCGGGCTGGTGCAGCGCGTGCTCGCGCCGGACGCGCTGATGCCAGCGGCGCGCGCGCTCGCGCGCGAGATCGCCGACCACACCGCGCCGGTCGCGGTGGCACTCGCGCGCCAGATGATGTGGCGCATGCTCGGCGCCGACCATCCGATGGAAGCGCACAAGGTCGACTCGCGCGGCATCTTCCACCTCGGGCGCTCGCCCGACGTGGCCGAGGGCATCGCCGCGTTCAAGGAAAAGCGCGCGCCGCGCTTTGGCATGCGCGTCTCGCGCGACATGCCGCCCTTCTACCCATGGTGGGAGGAGCGCGAGTTCAAGTAGCGAAGCCCGCCGGGGCGCCGTTGACGCAGCGCAATAACGAAAAAGATTTACAACACATCACTTGTGGACTAGCGTAATTGAGTAGTCCAATAAGGTGACTTGATACTCATGCTCAGGGCATGATAACCGCGCAACAGTTGCGGGCGGCGAGGGCGCTGCTGGGACTTGATCAGCGATCGCTCGCCGCGGCGTGCGGGCTGTCGCTGCCGACGATCCAGCGCATGGAGTCGAGCGACGGCGTGGTGCGCGGCAACGTCGACTCCCTGACGAAGCTGATCGAGGCGCTGGAGCGCGCCGGCATCGAGCTGATCGGCGAGGGCGCCGCGAGCGTCGGCGGCGGCCGGGGCGTTCGAATGAAGCGCGTGGCGGCGGTCCCGGGCGGGTAGCGGGGTCGCGCGATGGCTCTCGCAGGACTGCTGTGGTGCGTCGGAGCGCTGCTTGCGATCAGCGTGGCGGCGATCCCGGCTGCGCGCAGTCGATGGGGTACGCCGGCAGTCTACGGCGCCGCGCTGTGCGCCTCGACGATCGGCCTTGGCCTCGCGCTCGTCAGCCTGCTCGGCGGCGGCGCACTGCTCGGCGCGCTGACGCTGCCGGTCGGCCTTCCCTGGCTGGGCGCGCACTTCCGACTCGACGCGCTGGCCGCGTTCTTCCTCGTGGTGGTGAACCTCGGCGCAGCGGGTGCGAGCCTGTACGGCCTGGGCTACGGCAGTCACGAAGAAGCGCCGGGGCGGGTGCTGCCGTTCTTCCCGGCCTTCCTGGCCGGCATGAACCTGGTGGTGCTGGCCGACGACGCGTTCACCTTCCTGTTCACCTGGGAGTTCATGTCGCTCAGCTCGTGGGCGCTCGTGATGGCGCACCATCGCCGCCCGGGCAACGCCGCGGCGGGCTACCTGTATCTGATCATGGCGAGCTTCGGCACGCTCGCGCTGCTGCTCGCGTTCGGCCTGCTCGCCGGCCCGGCGGGCGGCTATGCCTTCGCCGCGATCCGCGCCGCACCGCCCGCGCCCGGCGTGGCGGCCGTGGTGCTCGTTCTGGCCCTGATCGGAGCCGGGTCGAAGGCGGGCCTGGTGCCGCTGCACGTGTGGCTGCCGCTCGCGCACCCGGCCGCGCCGAGCCACGTTTCCGCGCTCATGAGCGGAGTCATGACCAAGGTGGCGGTGTACGGCGCGGTGCGCATCGTGTTCGATCTGCTCGGCGTGCCGACCTGGTGGGCGGGGGCGCTGGTCGCGCTGCTGGGCGGCGTGACCGCGGTGATGGGCGTGCTGCACGCGCTCATGGAGCACGATCTCAAGCGCCTGCTCGCGTATCACACGGTGGAGAACATCGGCATCATATTCATCGGGCTCGGCCTCGCGCTCGCTTTCGGCGCGAACGGGATGCGCGCCGCGGCCGCGCTGGCGCTGACGGCCGCGCTGTTCCACGTCTTCAACCATTCGGTGTTCAAGAGCCTGCTGTTCTTTGGCTCGGGCGCGGTTCTGACCGCAACCGGCGAGCGCGACATGGAGCGCCTGGGCGGCCTGATCCATCGCATGCCGCTCACGGCGTTCGTCTTTCTCGTCGGCTCGGCGGCGATCTCGGCCCTGCCGCCGTTCAACGGCTTCGTCTCCGAATGGCTGACTTTCCAGGCAATCCTGGTGAGCCCGGCGCTGCCGCAGTGGCTGCTGAAGTTCCTCGTGCCGGCGATCGGCGCGCTGCTCGCGCTCTCGGCCGCGCTCGCGGCGGCCTGCTTCGTCAAGGCGTTCGGGGTGACCTTCCTCGGCCGTCCGCGCAGCGACGCGGCGCGCCAGGCGGTCGAGACCGACCGCTGGTCGCTCGCCACCATGCTGATCCTCGCCGCCTTGTGCCTGCTCGCCGGCATCCTGCCCGGCTACTTCATCGACGCGCTGGCGCCGGTCGTGCGGGCGTTGGCCGGGGCGCAGCTGCCGCGCCAGGGCGAGCTCGACTGGCTGACGATCGTTCCGGTGGCGCAGAGTCGCAGCTCCTACAACGGGCTGCTGCTGTTCCTGATCATCGCGTTCGCTGCGGGCCTCGGCGCCGAGGCGATCCATCGCTGGGCGTCCGGAGTATTGCGCAGATCGGCGCCCTGGGACTGCGGCTTTCCGGATGCAAGCCCGGCGACGCAATACACCGCGGGCAGCTTTTCGCAGCCGATCCGCAGGGTGTTCGGGTCGGTGGTGTTCCGTGCGCGCGAGGAGGTGCGCATGCCGCCGCCGGGCGACCTGCGCCCCGCGCAGATGCACGTCCGGATGCGCGACGTCCTGTGGGACGCGTTCTATGCGCCGCTTGCGGGCCTGGTGGCCTACGTCGCAGATCGCCTCAACAAGGTGCAGTTTCTGTCGATCAGGGCCTATCTCACGCTGGTGTTCGGCGCCCTGGTCGCGCTCCTGACGGTGCTCGCGGTATGGCAATAGGCCTGCAGCTGCTGGTCCAGTTCTGCCAGATGGCGCTCGTGCTAGCGCTCGCGCCGCTGTTCGCGGGCTACGTGCGCAAGGTCAAGGCGCATCTGCTGCGCCGGCAGGGGCCGCCGCTCGCGCAGCCCTACCGCGAGCTGCTGCGCCTGCTGCGCAAGGACGTCGTGCTCGCCGACTCGGCGTCTTGGGTGTTTCGCGTCGCGCCGTACCTGATCTTCGCCACCACCTGGGTGGCGGTCTCGCTCGTTCCCACCTTCGCCACCGGCCTGATCTTCAGCTATGCGGCCGACGTGATCGCGATCGTCGCGCTGCTGGGCAGCGCGCGCTTCATGCTCGCTCTCGCCGGGCTCGACGTCGGCACCAGCTTCGGCGGCATCGGATCGAGCCGCGAAATGCTGATCGCCTCGCTCGCCGAGCCGGCGATGCTCATGGTGGTGTTCACGCTCTCGCTGCTCGCCGGCTCCACCCAGCTGTCCTCCATCGCGGCGTCGATGCAGGCCTCCGACGTCGGACTGCGGTTTTCGATCGCGCTGGCGCTGATCGGGCTGGTCATGGTGGCGCTGGCGGAAAACGCCCGCATTCCGATCGACAACCCGGCCACTCACCTGGAGCTGACGATGGTGCACGAGGCGATGATCCTGGAGTATTCGGGACGCCACCTGGCGCTGATCGAGGCCGCCGCGTTCCTCAAGCTGCTGCTGTACGTCTCGGTCATCGCCTGCGTCTTCTTTCCCTGGGGGATCGCGGTTTCGGGGCAGGGGCCCGCGGCCTACTTCGCCGGCATCGGGGTGTACCTGCTGAAGCTCGCCGCCGGCGGCTTCCTGCTCGCGGTGTTCGAGACCGCGATCGCGAAGATGCGCGTGTTCCGCGTTCCGGATTTCCTCGGCGCGGCGCTGATGCTCGGCTTCCTCGCCACGCTGCTGCTGTTCGTCACCCTGGCCGGCTGATGGACCGCCTCGCGCTCGACGTCGCGCACCTGCTGGCCGGCGGCCTCGTGCTGGTGAGCTTCATGCTGCTCTACCAGGATCGTATGACCGGCCTGGTGAATAATTTCGCGCTGCACGCGTTGGTGGTCTCGCTCTCGGTCGCCTGGCAGGCGCATATCCAGCACGCGCCGCACCTGTACATCACTGCCGCGATCGCCCTGATCGTCAAGGCGATCGTGATCCCGCTCGCCTTGCATCGCATCATCGTGCAGCTCGGGATCCATCGCACGATAGAGGCCGTGGTCGGCATCGGGCAGACGATGCTCGCAGGCATCGGCCTGGTGGCGCTTTCGATCATGGTCATGCTGCCGATTACCGCCAAGGCGGGAACGCTGACCCAGCAGGACCTCGCGTTCGCTCTCTCGGTGCTGCTGCTCGGCCTGCTGATGATGATCTCGCGCCGCAACGCGGTGAGCCAGGTGATCGGCTTCATGTCGATCGAGAACGGGCTGATTCTGGCCGCGACCGGCGCCAAGGGGATGCCGCTGGTGGTGGAGATCAGCGTCGCGTTCTCGATCCTGGTCGCGCTGATCGTGATCGGGGTGTTCCTGTTCCGCATCCGCGAGCGCTTCGACACGGTCGACATCCACGCGCTGCACCAATATCGGGGCGAGCAGCCGTGACGGGAAGCGGCGATTTCTTCGTCGGCGCGGTGCTGATCATCCCGGCGCTGAGCGCCGCGCTGCTCGCCGCGCTGCCCGACGACAGGCTGACGGCGCGGCTCAACGTGCTGGCGGCGCTGCTGACATTTCTCGCGGCGACGGTGCTGTTCTTCGAGCGTCCGGCGACGGGACGCTATCTCATCGTCGACGATCTGAACGTCGTGTTCATCGTGCTGAGCACCTTCGTCGGCTTCACCACCAGCGTGTTCAGCGCCAGCTACATCGCGCACGAGCTGGAGAGCGGCAAGCTGACCCCGGTCTACCTGCGCTTTTACCACGCGATGTACCAGACGCTCATGTTCGGCATGAACCTGGCGCTGCTTTCCAACAACGTCGGCCTGATGTGGGTCGCGATCGAGCTTGCGACGCTCACCACGGTGCTGATGGTCGGGATCTACCGCACCCCCGCCGCGCTCGAGGCGGCGTGGAAGTACTTCCTGCTCGGCAGCGTCGGCATCGCGCTGGCGCTGTTCGGCACCATCCTGGTCTACCTGGCGGCCCATTCGGTGGTGGGAGAAGGCCTGGACGCGATGGCCTGGAACGTGCTCGTGAAAAGGGCGCCCGAGTTCGACCCGGCGCTGCTCAACCTCGCGTTCCTGTTCCTGCTGCTCGGCTACGGCACCAAGGTGGGCCTGGTGCCGCTGCACGCCTGGCTGCCGGACGCGCACGCCGAAGGCCCGACGCCGATTTCGGCGGTGCTGTCCGGCCTGCTGCTCAACGTGGCGCTGTTCGCCGTGCTGCGCTTCAAGAGCATTATGTCGGCCAACCCGGGAGCCTTCGCGCCGGGACCGCTCATGGTCTCGCTCGGGCTGCTGTCGGTGGTGTTCGCCGCCTTCATGCTCTACCGGCGGCACGACATCAAGCGCATGTTCGGCTACTCCTCGATCGAGCACATGGGCATCGTCACCTTCGCCTTCGGCGTGGGCGGTCCGCTGGCGAATTTCGCCGGGCTGCTGCACATGACGCTGCACAGCCTCACCAAGTCCGCGATCTTCTACTGCGTTGGCCACATTTCGCAGGTGAAGGGAACCCAGCACATGCCCGACATCCGCGGGCTCACGGTGTCGCACCCCTCGCTCGGCTGGGGGCTCGTGTTCGGCGTCGCCGCGATTGCCGGGCTGCCTCCGATGGGCTTGTTCATGACCGAGTTCCTTATCTTGACGACCACGTTCGCGCGCCATCCGCTGCTCGCGATCGTGCTCGGCCTTGCCCTGCTGGTCGCGTTCGGGGCACTGCTGCTGCGCCTGAACGGGCTCGCGTTCGGCGATCCGGACGGCGGCCGCGAGCCTGCGCGGGCGTCGTTCGTGCCGGTGGTCGCCCACTTCGCGCTCGTCCTGGTGGCGGGAATCTGGCTCCCGCCCGCGCTCATGGCGTGGTTCCAGCACGTCGCTGGTCTTCTCAGGTAAGCGCATATGCCGACCCCGAACTGGCAGCGTTCGATCAGGCGCCGCGAGGACTGGGAGCGGGCCGCGGCACGATTGCAGGGCGGCGAATTGGCGCTGCTCGGCTTGTGGGGAGAGCCCGGCTTCGCGCACATGGCGCTCATGGAGCAAACCACCGATGCGTGCGTCGTGCTCAGCGTCGAGTGCCCCGCCAACCGTTATCCCTCGGTCGGGCGCGTGCACGCGCCGGCGATCCGACCGGAGCGGGCGTTGCGCGATCTGGTCGGGCTGGAGCCCGAAGGTCTGCCCGACACCCGGCCATGGCTGCGCCACGACGGCGACTACCAGTTCCTGCCGGCGGAGGGCGAGAGCCTGCACCAGATCCCGGTCGGGCCGGTGCACGCGGGAATCATCGAGCCCGGCCATTTCCGCTTCAGCGCCAACGGCGAGACCGTGGTGCGGCTGGAAGAGCGCCTCGGCTACACCCACAAGGGCGTCGAGGCGCTCATGACCGGCGCTACGATCGAACGCGCGGCCGCGCTGGCAGGGCGCCTGTCCGGCGACAGCACGGTCGCCTGCAGCCTAGCCTTCGCCCGGGCGGTGGAGGCGGCGCTCGAGCTGGAAATCCCGCCGCGCGCGGCCTGGCTGCGCGCGCTGCTGGCGGAGCTCGAGCGGCTCGCCAATCACTTCGGCGACATCGGCGCGGTCTGCAACGACGCCGCGTTCGCCATCATGCACGCGCAATTCGGCCTGCTGCGCGAGCGGGTGCTGCGTGCCTCGGACGCCTGCTTTGGCCACCGGCTGATGATGGACCGCGTCGTGCCCGGCGGCGTGAGCTGCGATCTGCCGCCCGACGGCGAGCGACGGCTGCGCGCGCTGGTGGCGCAGGCTCGCAAGGACTTTCCGGACCTGATCGAAGTTTACGAGAACACCGCATCGCTCAAGGACCGCACGGTCGGAACCGGCATTCTGACGCCGGCGCTCGCGCGCCAGTACGCCGCCGGCGGCTTCGTCGGGCGCGCCTCGGGGCGCGACTTCGATGCGCGCCGCACACCCGGCTACGCGCCCTACGAAGCGCTTCATTTCGAGGTCCCGGTCGTGCATGCGGGCGACGTGAATGCGCGCGTCTGGATCCGGATCCGCGAGGCGCAGCAGAGCCTCGCGCTGATCGAGCAGATACTGGCCCAGCTTCGGCCGGGACCGCTCGCCTGCCCGGTCGCGCCGCGGTCGGCGCGCGATGCGGGCGAGGGCGCCGCGCTGGTCGAGGGATTCCGCGGCGACATCTTCGCCTGGGTCAGGATCGCGCCCGACGGGCGCGTCGAGCGCTGCCACTTGCGCGACCCTTCGTGGTTCCAGTGGCCGCTGCTCGAAGCGGCGATCGAGGGCAACATCGTGGCCGACTTCCCTCTGTGCAACAAATCGTTCAATTGTTCCTACTCCGGACACGACCTGTAGGGTGACCCGGCATGCGTAGATTGCTGTTCAAAAGCTTCGTGCAAGGCACGCTCACCGAGTCCGCGCCTGCGGCCGACGAGCGCGCGCTGGCCGAGCTCGCCGCGCGTGTGAGCCACGCGTCCCACCGCCGCCTGGGGCGGGCGCTGTCGATCCGGGAAGTCGATGCCGGCTCGTGCAACGGTTGCGAGCTGGAAATCCACGCGCTCGGCAACGTGCTCTACGATCTCGAGCGCTTCGGCCTGCGCTTCGTCGCCTCGCCGCGCCACGCCGACGTGCTGCTGGTCACCGGGCCGGTGAGCGTGAACATGCGCGAAGCGCTGGAGCGCACCTACCGCGCCACGCCCGATCCGAAGTGGGTCGTCGCGTGCGGCGATTGCGCGCGCGACGGCGGCCTTTACGCCGCCAGCCCGGCCTGCGTCGGGGGTGTCTCGAAGGTGCTGCCGGTCGACCTGCATATTCCCGGCTGCCCGCCCTCGCCGGCCGCGCTGCTCAAGGCCTTGCTCGCGCTGCTCGAAAGCGTGGCGGCTGAGGACCGGCGCGGCGCGTGAGGCGACCAGACTCTGAGGGAGGGAACATGACCGAAGAACCGAAAGAGAAGGGCTTCTCGCCTTTGCAGATCGGCATCGCCGGGCTTGGCGCGGCGATCGTCATAGTAGTGATTATGATCCTGTTGACCATCAGCGGCCTGATGCCGGAATGAAATTGGCTCGGCATCACGTTACTGCGCGGTGGTGTTCGCGAAGCGGGTTGGTCTGGTGGGAGGAAAGGGAGTTCGAGTAGAGGCGACAGCCCCCTTCACCTCTTTGCGCCGGAATCTGGGGCCTGCTGCACGTTACTGACTAACTCTTACATTCAGGAACTCCGCCGAGTGACATGATTGCTTGCAGCGGACTCTGAAGCACTGTGCGAGTGGCGGACAGAGGACGTGGAGGGAGCTGATCATGAAGCATTCGAGAGATGGTGCCCTGATCCCATCGGACACGATCGTGGATCTCGTCCCCGCGCGCCGCGAGGCGCAGGCGGCCCAGGGCGAATCTCAGGCGACTCGCGGCGAAGCGGTGAAGCTGCACGTCGTTTCGAGCGGAAACATGCTTGCGCAATGGCCGGCGCCGCCGCTGTTACCTTGGGCAGAGGGGGAGCTGCGCAACACGCCCGAGAGCGCGCACCTCTCGAGCCTGCAGGACGGCGCGATGGAGGGCGAGGCGCTCATGCTGAGCGAAGGCCGGGGCCTGTTCTTCCGCCCGAAAGATGCGCACGGGGTGCGCTGGGTCGGGTTCTCCGACCTGCAGCGGCTCGTCCTGACGCGTTCGCTTGCCTTCGCCGCTCCGCCCGCGCGGGTGGACGGGCTACGGCGCTGTTACCGCGTCGTGCTGGTAGACGGCCGGGTCGTGGAGGGCGAGAGCGCCGGGGCGGTGCGCTGGGATTCGGCGCTGTTTCTCTATCCTCCGGCCGGCAACGCCGCCGTGACGCGGATGCTGATCCCCGGCTTCCTTGTGCGGTCGTTCGACTGGATCGAAGCCGCTCGCCAGCCCGCGCAGCTCGCAATCGAGAACGTCGAGCCGGCGGCGGAGGCGCCCCCGGGGCCGCCGGTACCCGAGCGGGCAATCTCGTCCATTCCCGCCTTGCTCGAGGCATTGGACAAGGCCGGGCGAAACCCGCTCCGCCGGCTGGGCGAAGCGCTGGTGAGGGCGAACGTACTCGCGCCGGCGCAACTCAAGCTGGCGCTCGAGCGCCAGCGCGTCGAGAAACTACGCTTTCGAAAGCATGTGCCACTCGGCAAGGTGCTGCTCGACATGCGCGCGGTCACGCCGGAGCAGCTGAAGGACGTGCTTGTGCGCAAGCTGGGCATCCTGCGCGTGGACGTTCTGAGGTTCCCGCCGGATCCCGCGGCGGCTCGCCTGGTTCCCCGCGCGCAGTGCTACCACCATCGCGTCGTGCCGCTTTGCTTCGACGCGAAAGGAGGCCTCGTCGTCGCGATGGACGACCCGATGTCGAGCGACAGCCTGGACGCCGTGCGTTTCAGCTCTGGCCGCAGGGCGGTACCGGTGCTTGCCGCTTGGCGCGATATGCGCGTCGCGCTCGGCTCGATCGACGCATGGGAGGGCGAAGCGCCTTTGGAGTTCGGCGCGCGAGTCGCCCCGCAGCCGGACGCGGACGATGCCGCTCCCGAGGCGATCGAGTTCGATCTGTCCGGCGTCCACGAGCTGATGTCGCGACTCACGCTGGAGACGCCCGCTGCGGGCGAGACGGAGCCCGCGGATGCGGTGCGCGAGAGCGACTCGACGCTCGTACGGCTGGTGAACAAGGTCATCCTCGATGCGATGGAGAGCGGCGCCTCGGACATTCACATTGAGCCGGCTTCGAGCAATCGTCCAATCCGGATCCGCATGCGTCGGGACGGAGCGCTGTCGGACTACGCCGATATTCCCGCACGTTTCCGCTCCGCGATGGTTTCGCGCATCAAGATCATGGCGAGTCTCGACATCGCCGAGCACAGGAAGCACCAGGACGGGAAGATCGACTTCTCGCGTTTCGGTCCCGCCAAGCTGGAACTGCGCGTCGCGGTCATTCCTACCGTCAACGGACTCGAGAGCGTCATCCTGCGTCTGCTCGCCTCGTCCAAGCCGCTGCCGGTGGACAAGCTTCACCTCGGCACGGAAGTGCTCGAGCGCTTGAGGGGGGTCGTCGAGAAACCGCACGGCTTGCTGCTCGTGTGCGGGCCCACCGGGTCGGGCAAGACCACCACGTTGCATTCCCTAATGGCGCTGATCAATACGCCCGAGCGAAAGATCTGGACCGCGGAGGATCCGATCGAGATCACTCAGGAAGGCCTGTCGCAGGTGCAGGTGAACGCGAAGATCGGCTGGACTTTCGCCGAGACGCTCCGCTCGCTGCTGCGCGCGGATCCCGACGTGATCATGGTCGGGGAGATTCGCGACCGGGAAACCGCGCAGGCGGCAGTCGAAGCCTCGCTGACGGGCCATCTGGTGTTTTCAACGCTGCACACCAACAGCGCGCCGGAAACGGTGGCGCGTCTGCTGGACCTCGGCGTTGATCCCTTCAAGTTCGGCGATTCGCTGCAGGGCGTACTTGCGCAGCGGCTCGTGCGCCGCGTGTGTTCGACCTGCTCGAGTCCGGTCGAGCTTCGGGACGAAGAGGTGGCGGGGATCGCGCTGGAATACGCCGAAGGCGGGCACGCGGATCAGTCGGCGCTCGTGGCCGATTGGCGCCGGCGCCTGGGCAAGAAGGGCAGGCTTTATTCCATGCACGGCGCCGGCTGCGAGAACTGCAGCGGCTTGGGCTACAAGGGCCGCCTCGGCCTGCACGAGCTCATGCTGACGAGCACGGTTTTGAGGAAGCTCATCCACCGGCGCGCGGAACCCGAGGCGGTCCGCGAGCGCGCGCTCGCGGAGGGCATGCGTACGCTGCGGCAGGACGGCATCGAGAAGGCTCTGATGGGTCTCACCACGATGAAGCAGGTGCGCGCGGCCTGCGGCTAGCGCGCCGCGCGCGGGCCCCGAACCAGTCGGCCCGGGAGGCTCCGGGTTCCTTCTCCGTCGCGATAGACCACACTTCCGGCCACGACGGTCGCGCGGTAGCCCCGCGCGCGTTGTACGAGCGCCGGCGAGGATTCTTCAGGTCGCGGCGTAGCCCTCGCGCCGGTACACCAGCCAGGCGAACAGGATCATCGCGCCGAGCACGATGAACGAGCCGGTGGCGGCAAAGGCCTCGCCGCTCGGGTGCCCGGTAAAGATCCTGGCCACGCCGAAGACCTGGATCACGACGCCGACCATCCAGATCCACACCTGCGCGCGCGCGGCGCGGCTGCGGTCGAGCGCGGGGTGGAGGTGGTAGAAGATGCCGAACAGGAACAGCGAAACCCAGCCCAGCAGGTTGAGGTGGGCGTGCGCGGGGAACGTGGCGTGGTTCTCCGAGATCGCCATGTAAAGACCCCATATCATTCCCGCGATCACGAACAGCACGGCAGCCCTGAAGCTCAACGAAGAAGCTTTCACTGGTGAACCCTCCCGATACTCTTTTATGGTTGATTTGTTTGAGCGCGCCCGGCGGCCCTGTCCGGTCCGCTCGAGCGCGGACGGATAGTAGTACGCGGGCGAGTTCCTGACAGCAGATTTGTATGCGCCGAGCCCGCCCGGGTTATGCTGCGCGTTGAGCGCATGAAGCACGACCTCCTCCTCAGGAACGGCACGGTGATTGACGGCACGGGCGCGCCCGCCCGGCGCGCCGACGTCGCGATCGCGGGCGGAAGGATCGCCGCCACGGGCGGCGACCTCGGTCCGGCGCGCAAGGAGATCGATGCCGCCGGGCTCGTCGTCGCGCCGGGGTTCATCGACCCGCACACGCACTACGACGCGCAGATCTGCTGGGACGGGGCGACCACGCCGTCCTCGTGGCACGGGGTGACCACCGTCGTGATGGGCAACTGCGGGGTGGGGATCGCGCCGTGCCGGCCCGAAGCGCGCGAGGTGGCGATGCGCGACCTGGTCAACGTGGAGGCGATCCCGTTCGAGGTGCTCAAGGCGGGCATCACCTGGGACTGGGAGAGCTTCCCCGAGTACATGGACGCGGCGGCGAAGCGCAAGCCCGCGCTCAACCTCGCCTTCCTCGCGCCGCTTACGCCGTTCAGGCATTACGTGATGGGCGAGCAGTCGATGGAGCGCGCGGCAACCGAGGAGGAGACAAAGAAGATAGAAGCACTCCTTGGCGAAGCGATGGACGCGGGGGCGTTCGGCTTCTCCAGCACGCTGCTCAACCAGCACATGGGCTACGGCGGGCGGCCGCTCGCCTGCCGCAACGCGAGCCGCGCGGAACTGAAGGCCTACTGCAACGCATTGCGCAGCCGCGGCAAGGGCGCGATCGAGATCGCGATGACGCGCCAGATCGGCGTGCTTGAAGACCCGGAGCTCGAGCTGCTCGATTTCATGCTCGCCGAGAGTGGCCGCCCGGTGACCTTCATCGCGCTGTTCGACCGCGACGACCTGCCCGAGGCGGTGCGCGAGACGCTGCGCAAGGCCGCGCCGATGATCGCGCGCGGCGCCCGGCCGCAGACCTCGCCCTTGCCGCTCACGCGCGAATTCAGCATGCGCAGCCCGTTCTCCTTCGGCGCCTTCCCGTCCTTCAAGCGCGTGTTCGAGGACAAGTCGAAGGCGGCGCAGGCGGCGGTCTACCGCGACCCGGCGTTCCGCGCGCAGTTCAGAAAGGACCTCGAACGGCCGATGACCTCGAGCAACTGGGCGCGCATCACGCTGCACGAGGTGAAGAACCCGGCGCTGAAGCACCTCGAGGGGCGCACGGTGGCCGAGCTCGCGGCGCAGCTGGGCAAGGACCCGGTGGACGCGTTCCTGGACGTCACGCTGGAAGACGATCTCGACAACGAGTTCACCATGCAGTCGTTCAACACGCGTGTCGACCGCATGGCCGAGCTTCTGAACGACCGCTCGATCCTGCTCGGCCTGGGCGACGGCGGCGCGCACCTCGACATGCTGTGCGACGCCGGCTACCCGACCTACGTGCTCGGCACCTGGGTACGGGAAAGAAAAGTCCTTTCGCTGGAGGAGGCGGTGCGGCGCATGACCTCGGACCCGGCCGACTTCTTCGGCATCCGCGATCGCGGCCGCATCGCGCCGGGGCTTGCCGCCGACCTGGTCGTGTTCGACCCGGCTACCATTGGCTCGGTCGGGCGCCCTGAGCGCTGCTACGACCTGCCGGGCGGCGCGAAGCGCATGGTGATGCGCTCGGCCGGCGTCGAGCTGACGCTGGTCAACGGCGTGCCGACCTGGGAGGCGGGCGCGCTGACGGGGGTCGGCGTAGGCTCGGTGCTACGTTCGTAAGGCGGCGGCGCCGCCTTCGCGCATGAGCGGGATGATGACCTCGTCGAAGGCCTGGTCCCATGCCCGCGCGGCGTCGGGCGACCAGCCCGCGCCGAGGCGCAGGCTGAGCATATCGACGAACACCGTCTTGAAGTTGGCCAGGTCCTTCGGCTCGAGCGCGTAGGGCTTGTGCGCGGCGCCGAGCTTGTGCACGTGCGGCGCGATGATGCCGCGGTCCTCCGACATGCGCGCCACCAGCGCCATGGTCTGGACCATTTTCTCCAGGTGCTTGGTATCGAGTTGCTGCGGAAACAGCGGGCGGTAGCCCGGGAAGCGCTCGAAAAATCGGGCGTAGAAGCTTTCGACGAAGGCCATCGGATCGTCGATGGCGCCCCAGGTTTCGGCAATCAGCTCGGTGTTCATTCTGGCCCCCTGATGAAATTCTATCGTTCGAACCCGGCACCGGATATTGATACAGCGCAAGCTATGATGCGGTATGCGGGTTGCCCCTGAAGCGCCCGACGGCCTGCCGCTGCCGCAGCGCCGCTGGGCCATGATCGCGATCGGGCTCGCGATCATGATGGCGGTGCTGGACGGCACGATTACCAACGTGGCGCTGCCGACGATCGCGCGCGACCTCGAGGCCAGTCCGGCGGATTCGGTCTGGGTGGTCAACGCCTACCAGCTGGTGATCACGATCCTCATGCTGCCGCTCGCCTCGCTGGGCGAGATCGTCGGCTACCGCCGCATCTACCGCATCGGGCTGGCGGTGTTCACCCTGTCGTCGCTCGCCTGCGCGCTGTCGGACTCGCTGCTCGCGCTCGCGCTGGCGCGGGTGGTGCAGGGGGTGGGCGCGGCCGGGATCATGAGCGTCAACGCCGCGCTGGTGCGCTTCATCTATCCGCGCGAGCGGCTCGGACGCGGCATCGGCATCATCGCCATGGTGGTGGCGGTATCGGCCGCGGTCGGGCCGACCGTGGCGGCGGCGATCCTGTCGGTCGCGACCTGGCCGTGGCTGTTCGCGGTCAACGTGCCGATCGGCATCGCGACGCTCTACGCGGCGCGCGCGCTGCCGCGCACGCCGCGCGCGGTGCGGCGCTTCGACTATTTCTCCGCGCTGCTCAACGCGCTGTTCTTCGGCCTGCTCATCATCGCGATCGACAGCATCGGCCACGGCGAGCGCGCGCTGATCGTGCTCTCCGCCTTCGCCGGCGCGGCGCTCTCGGGGGTCGCATTGGTGGCGCGCCAGCTGCCGCAGGCCTCGCCCCTGCTGCCGGTCGACCTGCTGCGCATCCCGCTGTTCGCGCTCTCGATCGGGACCTCGGTCTGCTCATTCGTGGCGCAGATGCTGGCCTACGTCGCGATCCCGTTCTATTTTCAGGACGTGCTCGGGCGCGACGCGGTGGCCACCGGCCTTCTGATCACGCCCTGGCCGGTCGCGGCGGCGGTGATGGCACCGATCGCCGGGCGGCTGGCCGACCGGCACTCGGCCGGGATCCTCGGCGCGCTTGGCCTGACCGCGTTCGCCGCCGGCCTGGCGCTGCTTGCGCTGCTGCCCGCGTCGCCCGGCGACGCGAACATCGCCTGGCGCATGGCACTGTGCGGCGCGGGGTTCGGGCTTTTCCAGTCGCCCAACAACCGCGCCATCCTCACCTCCGCGCCGCCCGCGCGCAGCGGCGGGGCGAGCGGCATGCTCGGCACCGCGCGCCTGCTCGGCCAGACCAGCGGCGCGGCGCTGGTGGCGTTGATGTTCGGCCTGGCCGGCGCGCACGCGACCTGGTGGGCGCTTGGCAGCGCGGCCGTGATCGCGCTCGTGGCCGCCGCGGTGAGCAGCACGCGCCTGATCGGCGCGGCCGCTCAGCGGCCGTAGCGCTCGGCGTTCTGCTGCGCGGCGCTGGCGCCTGCTCTGTCGCCGCGCGCGTCGCGGGCCTGCGCGATCAGGCTCCAGTTCTCGGCCCGCAGCGCGTTGTCGGCTCCGGCCCAGGTGTTCGAGCGCGCGGCGAGGCTTTCGGCCTGCCGGTACTGGCCCTGCTGCAGCCGGATGCGCGCCAGCTGTTGCCACAGGCGCGGGTCGCGCGGCGCGATGCGCAGCGCGCGCTCGAGAGTGGCTTCGGCGCTGCCGAGGCGGCTCGCGGCGACGTCGGTGCGAGCGCTCGCCATCAGGCGCTCGACCGCCGCCTTCGGTGCCGGGGCCGCGGGCGCCGCGGGAGGGGCGGGCACGCCGGGCGACGCCGGGGGTGCGGCTTCGACCGGCGCGGGCTCTTGCGGCGGCGGTGTCTGCGTCGGCGGCGTTGCGGCGCAGCCGGCGAGCAGGGCGACGAAGACAAGCAGTAGTCTCATAGCAGGCTCAGTTGCCGAACAGGCGCTGGAAGAAGCCCTTCACATTATCCATCACCGGGTTGCCGGCGCAGGGCGCGCGGTCCTTCGGCGCCGAGCCTTTCACGAATGGCAGCTCGATCGCGCCGGGGCAGGCACTGTCGGCGAGCAGGCCGCTCTGCGGGTCGATCGTCGCCTTCTCGACGTCCTCGGGCTGGGGAAACGCGACCGGCTCGGGCTCGAGCGCGGCCATCATCTCGCCCCACACCGGCAGGGCGGCGGTGGCGCCGAGCAGGCGCGCCGGGCGATTGTCGTCGTAGCCTACCCAGACCACGGCGACACGAGCGCCGGTGAAGCCGGCGAACCAGGCGTCGCGCTGCTCGTTGGTGGTGCCGGTCTTGCCCGCCGCGCCGAGCACGGGCGGCAGCCAGTTGGCGAGCGATTGCGCGGTGCCCTCGCGCACCACGTCCTGCAGCCCCGCGGTGAGCAGGTACATCGGATCGGGCGGGAAGGCCTGCGCCACCGCGAGCGGGTAGCGCTTGAGCGGGTGCCCGTCCGCGGTGGTAACGTCGCGGATCGCGTGCAGCGGCGAGCGGAAGCCCCCGCTGGCGATGGTCTGGTACATCTGCGCCACCTCCATCGGCGTCAGGTTCGCGGCGCCGAGCAGGGTCGAGGGGTACGGCGGCAGCGCTCGCTCGATGCCGAGCTTGCGCGCGGTGGCGAATACGCTGTCCAGGCCGAGCGTGGTGCCGAGGCGCGCCGCGGCGACGTTGTACGAATGCGCCAGCGCGAGGTACAGGGGCACCTGGCCGTGGTACTGCCTGTCGTAGTTCTCCGGCCGCCACGGCTCGGCGTTGCGCGGCTGCCAGACGAATTTGCTGTCGTCCAGCATCGTCGCCAGCGTGTAGCGCGACGGGTCCTGCAGCGCGGTGAGATAGATCGCAGGCTTGAGCAGCGATCCGACCTGGCGCTCGGCGTCGAGCGCGCGGTTGAAGCCCTGGTAGCGCGGGTCGCGCCCGCCGACCAGCGCCTGCACTTCGCCGCTCTGTGGATCGGCCACCACCACCGCGCCCTCCAGCCCCGGCTTGCCGAAACGGCCCTTGCGGTCGAAGGCCGCGAGACGGTCGCTGAGCGCGTGCTCGGCGGCCGCCTGTACGCGCGGGTCGAGCGTGCTGAAGATGCGCAGTCCCTCCGAGCGCAGATCGTCCTCGTCGTAGTCGTGCCGCAGCTGGCGGTGCACCAGGTCGACGAACGCCGGGTAGGGCGTGGTGCCGGTCGACGGTTTGGGGTTGAGCCCGAGGCTGCTCGCGCGCGCGGCCTGGTACTCGGCGGCGCTGATGAAACCCTCGTCGCGCGTCTCGCGCAACACCAGGTTGCGCCGCTCGAGCGCGCGCTGCGGGTGGCGGTAGGGGTCGTAGTAGGTCGGGCCGCGCACCAGGCCCACCAGCAGCGCGCTCTGGGCAGTGGTGAGGCTTTGCACCGGCTTGTCGAAATAGAACTGCGCCGCCAGGCCCACACCGTGGATCGCGCGGTCGCGGTCCTGGCCGAGGTAGATTTCGTTCAGGTAGGTCTCGAGGATCTCCTGCTTCGAGTAGTTGAGCTCGAGCAGCACCGCCATCACCAGCTCGAGCGCCTTGCGCCGCAGGGTGCGCTCCGGGCTGAGGAAGAAATTCTTCACCAGCTGCTGGGTCAGGGTGCTGCCGCCCTGGACGTGGCCGGTGGGAAGGCTGAGCAGTGCACGGGCGATGCCGCGCGGGTCGAAGCCCCAATGGGTGTAGAAGTTGCGGTCCTCGACCGCGATCAGCTCTTTCACCAGCACCTTGGGCACCTCGCCCAGCCGCACCAGCAGGCGGTCCTCGTTGTTGGTCGGATAGATCCCGCCGATAACGAGCGGCTCGAGGCGGGCGAGCGCGAGGTCGGCGCCTTTCGCGTCGGTGAGCGAGACCACCGCGCCGGCCTCGAAGCCGACCTTGAGTTCGCGCGCGGGCTGCGGCCCGTCCCAGAAGATGAACGGGCGCAGCGCGATATCGAGCTGGGCGCCATTGCGCACGTACCAGCCGGATCGGTCCTGGCGCGCCACCGGGTGGTAGCCGAGCTCGCGCAGCTCGCGCACCACGTCGTCCTCGGGCACCCTGAGCCCGACGTGCAGCTCGAGCGGTCGGGCATAGATCCGCGCCGGGAGCGCGAAGCGCCGGCCCTCGAACTCGTGCCGCACCCGGAGGTCGAGGTAAAGCACGTAGCCTGCCGCGAGCAGGGCAAGCGCTAGCAACCCCAGCCGAAAGTAGGGTCTGAACCTTCTGCGGCGAGCCATCGGGGCGATTCTACTTTGCCAATGAGGCAGAAATCTGGCACGAATCCGGCACATGCAGGCGCATAAAATGGGCTGACGCCCTCATTCAAAACTCATGCTCCGCGGCGTCAGGCGGACGACTATATTTGACGACCGTCAAATACTTACGTACTGACTTAATAAATAAATTCGAACGAGGAGGAGGCACCGATGGAAAAGAAATCCGCTTTTGGTCAGATGTCCAGGCGTCAGTTCGGCAAGCTGGCCGGCGCGACCGCCGCGGGCAGCATGCTGCCGGCCTACGCGCTGCGCGCGCTCGCCGCGGAGACCGCTGACCAGATCATTCCGGGCAAGTCGGCCGAGATGATCATCCACAACGCCAAGCTGGGCGTAATGGAGACCCCGCTCACGCTGCTGCGCCAGTACGCGCACACGCCGAAGGAAATCCTGTTCTGCCGCTTCCACTACCCGCACGAGGGCAACGCGGGTTGGTACGCCAGCCTGAACGCGCCCAAGCGCGAGGACTGGACGCTCGAGATCGACGGCCTCGTCGCGCGGCCGCGCATCGTCAAGCTGGCCGACATCGAGAAGATGGACATGGTCAAGCGCGTTTCGGTGATCCAGTGCGCCGGCAACGGGCGCTCGTTCTACGCCGCCAAGCAGAAGGTCGGCGGCGGGCAGTGGAAGAACGGCGGCATGGGCAACGTGGTCTGGGAAGGCGTGCCGCTGCGCCACTTCCTCGACGAGCAGAAGGTGCTGCCGGCGGCCTCGGTCAAGTGGCTGACGGCGGAAGGCTGGGACCAGCCCGCGACGCCCGAGGGCTCGGACTTCTCGAAGAGCTACCACATCGAGGACGGCGCGCTCGACAACGCGATCCTCGCGGTCAAGATGAACGGCGAGCCGATCCCGGCCGCGCACGGCGGGCCGCTGCGCCTGATCATCCCGGGCTACTACGGCAACATGAACGTCAAGATTTTGACCAAGCTGATGTTCATGGACCAGCAATCGCCGAGCGTATTCCAGTCGATGGGCTACCGCTTCCCGCTGCGCCCGGTCGAGCCCGGCCAGTTCAAGGCCAACGACTACACGCTGGAGAACAGCCGCCCGACCTACGCGCACCAGATCAAGAGCGTGATCTTCTCGCCCCTGCCCGAGGACAAGCCCGGCAGCGGCGGGGTTGAGATCACCGGCGTGGCGTTCAACGACGGCACCGCGCCGATCACCAGCGTGCAGGTTTCGGCCGACGGCGGCCAGAGCTGGCAGGCGGCGACCATCAAGCCGGCCGAGAGCCCCTGGGCCTGGTACCACTGGTCGGTCAGGGCGAGCCTCAAGCCCGGGCAGAACACGCTCATGTCGCTCGCAACCGACGCGCTCGGTCGCTCGCAGCCGGTGGACGGCCTGACGCGCTGGAACCCGCGCGGCTACGAGTGGAACGGCGCCGACCGCGTGCTGATCAACGTCTAACTAACGAAGTCCCCGGGGGCGCCGCGCCTGCGGCGCCCCTTTTTATTTTTCTGGAGAAGGACACGGCATGACGCGTGTCGGATTTGTGCTGTTCATCGCGGCCGTCGCCGCCGTTTTGTCGCTGCCCGCCCGCGCCGCGGACAGGATCGAGCTGCCGGAGGGGCCGAACCGCGACCTGGTCTACGCCAAGTGCCGCACCTGCCACGACCTGCAGTACGTGAAGGAGTCGGCGGGCATCACCGCGGACAACTGGCAAGCGCTGATCGAGGACATGGGCCAGTACGGCCTGCGCATTCCCGACGACGAGCGCAAGAAGATCGTGCAGTACCTGGTCACCTACCTCGGCCCCAACCCGCCCAAGGCGGCCGCGCCGAGCGGCGCGCCCTCGCCCGCGGTGGACGGCGAGGCCATGTACGAGCGCCAGTGCTCGGCCTGCCATCAGGCGCATGGGGGCGGCCTGCCCGGCGCCTTCCCGCCGCTTGCGGGCAACCACGATCTCTACCGCGATCGCATGTTCCCGGTCTATGTGCTGCTGAACGGGCTCGAGGGCGCGATCATGGTCAAGGGCGCAAGCTACAACGGCGTCATGCCGCCGTTCGACCATCTGTCGAACGCCGAAGTGGCGGCGGTCATCGGCTACGTGCGCGCGGCCTGGAACAACGCCGAATTGCGCCCGTCCGATTTCGTCGACGTGGACGAAAAAGCGGTGGCACAGGCGCGCAGCAAGCCGATGCATCCGGCGCAGGTGCACGCCTACCGCGCGGCGCACCCGGCGGCGCGGTAAGCGCGCCGCGCGCCTACTTCCCCTTCCAGACCGGCTTGCGCTTGTTGAGGAAGGCGTCCATGCCCTCGCGGAAGTCTTCGCTCATGTAGCACATCAGCACCAGGTCGTTGCCCTCGCCGTGCGGGATGGTCGGCCGCAGGCGGCGCACGGCTTCCTTGGTGGCTTGCAGGGTGAGCGGCGCGAGGCTCGCGATGTGGCGCGCGAGCTCCTCGGCGCGCGCGCTGAGCGCGGCGCCGTCCTCGACCAGCTCGCCCACCAGGCCGATCGCGAGCGCCTCGTCGGTCTCGATCAGGCGCGCCTTGAAGATCATGTCCTTGACCCGCGCCGGCCCCAGCAGCGCGACCAGGCGCGAGTAGTTGTTCATCGACAGGCAGTTGCCGAGCGTGCGGGCGACCGGAAAGCCGAAGCGCGCGCCCTTGATCGCGATGCGCAGGTCGCAGCACACCGCGATGCCGGCGCCGCCGCCGGTGCAGGCGCCCTGGATCGCGGCGATGGTCGGCACGCGGCAGGCCTCGAGCGCACCCAGCACGCGGTCGATGCGCGCCTCGTAGTCGAGCGCGTCCTGCTCCTTGTCGAAGGCGCGGAACTGCGAGATGTCGGTGCCGGAGGCGAAGGCCTTGTCGCCGGCGCCGGTGAGCACCATGGCGCGGATCGAGCGGTCGCGGTTGGCCTCCTCGCAGATCTCGGCCAGGCGGTCGTACATCGCGAAAGTGAGCGCGTTGCGCGCCTGCGGCCGGTTGAAGGTCAGGTACACGATGCCGTCGCGCACCTCGTGCAGGAGATCGGTCATGGTTTTGGCCCGGTTCGATCGAATTTCACGGGAATCGATTATCATGCATCGCATGGGTGCACAGGACGCCATTTCGCTGACGAGGTCTTTGCTCCAGTTCGACACGGTCAATCCGCCCGGGCGCGAGCGCGACTGCGCGCATCACGCGGGCGGGCTGCTCGAGGACTGGGGCTACGCGGTGGAGTACCAGGAGTTCGAGCCCGGCCGCACCAGCGTGATCGCGCGCGCCGGCGGCTCCGAGGCGAAGGCGCCGCTGTGCCTCACTGGGCACCTCGACGTGGTGCCGCTCGGCACCCGCAAGTGGGCCAGGGATCCCTTCGCGGGCGAGACCGACGGCGACCGGCTCTATGGGCGCGGCTCGTCCGACATGAAGGCGGGCGTGGCGGCGATGC
>Ga0315556_1000483_pt1 | contig 24721 bp, 21 predicted proteins | sample SalMarSW160310MG_FD_202112 | JGI IMG/M metagenome (GOLD analysis project Ga0315556, IMG submission 202112) | Salt marsh sediment microbial communities from the Plum Island Ecosystem LTER, Massachusetts, United States - Salt Marsh Sediment SW1603-10 ...
GCTCATCTACCGGCGCGGCCTCGATCCGAACATGCCCGTCGTCGCGGGGCGCGACGTCGACTGGCAGGACCTCGCCGCGCGCTACGCCGGGGCGCAGGTGCCCTGCGCCTGGCTCGAGTCGAGCGAGCCGTCCTACATCCTCTACACCTCGGGAACCACCGGCCAGCCGAAGGGCGTGCAGCGCGACGTCGGCGGCTACGCGGTGGCGCTCGCCTCCTCGATGAAGCTGATCTATTGCGGCGAGCCGGGCGAGACGATGTTCACCACCTCGGACATCGGCTGGGTGGTCGGGCACTCGTACATCATCTACGGGCCGCTGATCGCGGGCATGACGACGATCATGTACGAGGGTGTGCCGATCCGCCCCGACGCCGGGATCTGGTGGAAGATCGTGGAGCAGTACAAGGCCTCGGTGATGTTCTCCGCGCCGACCGCGATCCGGGTGCTGAAGAAGCAGGACCCGGCGTTTCTCAAGAAGTACGACGTGTCGTCGCTCAAGCACCTGTACCTCGCGGGCGAGCCGCTCGACGAGCCGACCCACGTCTGGATTTCCGAGGCGCTCGGCATCCCGGTCATCGATCACTACTGGCAGACCGAGACCGGATGGCCGATCCTGTCCGCGGTGCCGGGGGTGGAGAAGACGCCGATCAAGTTCGGCAGCCCGTCGTTCCCGGTCTACGGCTACGACCTGCAGCTGCTGCGCGAGTCCGACGCCAGCCCGGCGGCGCCAAACGAGAAGGCGGTGGTGACCATCGTACCGCCGCTGCCGCCGGGATGCATGACCACCATCTGGGGCGACGACGAGCGCTACGTCAAGACCTACTATTCGACCTTCAGCAACAAGCAGGTGTACGCGACCTTCGACTGGGGCATCCGCGACCAGGACGGCTACTATTTCATCCTCGGGCGCACCGACGACGTGATCAACGTCGCCGGCCACCGTCTCGGCACGCGCGAGATCGAAGAGGCGGTGAGCATGCACCCGAACATCGCCGAATGCGCTGTGGTCGGCGTGGTCGACTCGCTCAAAGGGCAGATGCCGCTCGCCTTTGCGGTTGCCAAAGGCGCCGTGGAGGACAAGAAGAAGCTCGCCAAGGAAGTGATGGAGACCGTCGACAAGCAGCTCGGCGCGATCGCCCGCCCGCGCGCGGTGCACTTCGTGACCCTGCTGCCGAAGACGCGCTCGGGCAAGACGCTGCGGCGCTCGATCCAGGCCCTTGCCGAAGGCCGCGACCCGGGCGACCTCACCACCATCGAGGATCCGGGAGCGCTGGAACAGATTCGCGACGCACTGAAGGAAAACGCCCCGAAATGAAGACCCGACCCGAGCTGACTCTCGACGACTGCCGCAAGATGAGCGCGGTGGCGGAAGCCGAAGCCAGGCGCAACAACTGGAACGTCGTGATCGCCATCGTCGACGACGGCGGGCACCTGCTGCACCTGGTGCGCATGGACGGCGCGACGCCGGCGAACGCCGCGATCGCGGTGGAGAAGGCGCGCACCGCGGCCACCACGCGCCGCTCGAGCAAGTCGTGGGAGGAACGGGTCGCCGGCGGCCGGATGTCGATGCTCAAGATGCCCGTGCTGCCGGTTCAGGGAGCGCTGCCGATCATGGTCGAAGGCTGCTGCATCGGCGGCATCGGGGCCTCGGGGGTGCAGTCGCACGAGGACGAGCAGATCGTGCAGCTCGGCATCGACGCGCTGCTGAAGGGCTGACGCGTGGCCGACGCCAAAGCCACGTCGAAAGTCTTCATCGACAACGAGCGCACGAGAGTCGCCGAGTGGCGCTTCGCACCCGGGGCGGCAACCGGCTGGCACCGGCACGAATACGATTACGCGGTGGTGCCGATGCTCGACGGGCGCCTCAAGCTCGTCGAGGCCGGCGGCGAGCGCTTCTCCGAGCTGAAGAAGGGCGTGCCCTATTTCAGGAACGCCGGCGTCGAGCACGACGTGGTCAACGCCAACGACTACGAGTACCTGTTCGTCGAAATCGAGTTCAAGCAGCCGGCAGGGAAATGACCCCTGCCGCGGCCAGCGCGTCGATCTGCGCTGCGCCGTAACCCAGCTCCTGCAGCACGTCGCGCGCGCCTTCGCCGACCGGCGGCGGGTCGCTGCGCTTGGGCAGGTGCTCGCCGTCGAGCGCTATCGGCAGGCCCGGGACATGGATCGTGCGGCCCGATGGCAGCCGCGTCGCGTGCAGCGCGCCGGAGGCGTTCAGGTGCGGGTCGGCGAGCAGGTCCCAGGGCTTGGCGATCGGCGCGAACGGCAGACCGATGCGCTCGAGCTTGGCTTCCAGCTCGGCCTTCGAGAAGCGCTTCATCGCCTCGCCCAGGCGCGGGATCAGCCAGGCGCGCTCGCGCACCCGGGCGCTGTTGGTCTCGAGGCGCGCGTCGGCAGCAAGCTCGGGCTCGCCGAACTCGCGGCAGAAGATCTCCCATTGCGTGTCGGTGACCACGCCGACGAACAGGCGGTCGCCGTCGCCGGTTTCGAAGATGTCGTATACGCCCCACGCCGGACGCTTGACCGACATCGGCGGCGGCGCCTCGCCGGTGATCTCGTACTGCGCCATGTGCTGCGCCACGAGGTAGGCGGTGGACTCGAACAGCGCGCTGGTGACGCGGGCGCCGCGGCCGGTCGATTCGCGCTCGCGCAGCGCGGCGAGCACGGCGACCGCGCCGAAGGTGCCGCCGAGAATGTCGACCACCGACGATCCGGCGCGCAGCGGCCGCTCCGGCAGCCCGGTCATGTAGGCCAGGCCGCCCATCATCTGCACCACTTCGTCGAGCGCCGGGCGGTGCTGGTAGGGGCCGTCGAGGAATCCCTTGAGCGAGCAGTAGACCAGGCGCGGATTGCGCGCCGCGAGCGCCTGGTAGCCGAAGCCGAGCTTGTCCAGCGCGCCGGGGCGGAAGTTTTCGGTCAGCACGTCGCTCGCGTCGAGCAGGCGCAGCACCAGGTCGCGGCCTTCGGCGTGCTTGAGGTCGATCGCGAGGCTCTTCTTGTTGCGGTTGAATACCGGGAAGAATCCAGACCCGGCGGCCTCCAGGCGGCGCGTGTTGTCGCCCTCGAGCGGCTCGACCTTGATTACTTCGGCGCCGAGATCGGCGAGCACCAGGCCGCAGCTCGGTCCCATCACCATGTGCGCGAACTCCACGACGCGCACGCCCTCGAGCGGAAGCCGGTTCATGCCGCGCGCTTGAAGCCTTTCGGCAGCCCCGCCTGCGGGGTGTGGCCGTAGACCGGCTCTTCCGGCAGCCCGTGCACCAGCGCTTCGCGCGCTGCCAGCAGGCGGTCGAAATCGATGCCGGTGGCAAGGCCCATGCTCTCGAACATGAACACCAGGTCCTCGGTGACGACGTTGCCGCTCGCGCCCGGCGCAAAAGGGCAGCCGCCCAGGCCGCCCAGCGAGCTGTCGAAGTGGCGCACGCCTTCCTCGTAGGCTGCGAGCGCGTTGGCCAGACCCAGCCCGCGCGTGTTGTGGAAGTGCGCGCCCTCGAGCTTGTCGCCGATCTCTTTCTTGACCCGGGCGAAGATGCGCCGCACCTGGGCCGGGTTGGCGTAGCCGACGGTGTCGGCGAGCGCGACGCAGTCGCAGAACTCGGCCAGCGCGGCGGCGATGCGCAGCACGTCGTCCTCGGGCACCTCGCCCTGCATGGTGCAGCCGAAGGCGGTCGACACCGCGCCCTCGATCTGCGGGCCGTTGGCGCCGCGCAGGGCCTGGCACTTGCGAACTTCCTCCACCATCTGCTCGGGCGTCATGCGCACGTTGGCGAGGCTGTGGGCGCGGCTGGCCGAGACCGGGAAAGTGATCTTGTGCGCGCCGGCCCGCAGCGCGCGCTCGAAGCCCTTCAGGTTCGGCGCCAGCGCCACCACCCGCAACCCCGCAATGCCGCGCGCATGGGCGACGATCTCGCCGGTGTCGGCCATGGCCGGAATCAGCTTCGGCGGCACGAACGAGCCGACCTCGATTTCTTCCAGCCCGGCGGCGGCAAGCGCGCTGATCCAGCGCTTTTTGGCCTCGGTCGGCATCATGTGATGGGCGTTCTGCAGCCCGTCGCGCGGGCCGACTTCGCAGATGTGAATGTCGCGCATGACGATCTCCCTTCAGGAGACTGATTCTAGCGCCCGCGCCGCGCCTCGATGACTTCGAGGGCGAAACCGCAGGCCGCGCCGCAGGCGGCGAAGGCGAGCATCGCCGAGAGCGATGCGCCCCAGCCGCCGAAGCGCGACGCCATCCAGGCCAGCAGGATCGGGGCGACGAACTGGCTGGCCTGCGAGGATTGCATCACCAGGCCGTTGCCGGTGCCGACGTGGCGCGGGGAACGGGCATGTACCGGCACACCGGAGAACACCGCGGCCGGGATCACGCCGGCGCAGGACGAGAACGCGAGCACGAGCAGAAAGCGCGGCAGGTTCGGCAGCACGTCGAGCAGCATGCCGACCGCGCACAGCGCCATGACGGCGAAGGCCGCGACCGTCATCGGGCCGCGGCGCACGCCGCGCGCCAGCAGCCAGCCGCCGGCCAGATTGCCGGGCACGTTGATCAGCACCATCAGCGCGGTGAGCAGGGCGGCGGTGGCGTCCGAGCCGCCGCGCTCGTCGACGACGAAGGTCGGCAGCCAGATCATCACCGAGGTCCACTGCGCGACATAGAAGGCGAACATCAGCGCCAGGGCGAGGCTGCCGGGCTCGGTGAGCGACTCGAGCGCCAGGCGCAGTGAACTTACGCTGCCTGCGCGCGGCGCCACCGCGTAGCGCGCGACCAGAGCGAAGGCGACCGCGGCGACGAGCGCCAGAGCGACCCACAGGCCGCGCCAGCCGGCGAGCGCGATGACCGGCGGCGCGGCGAGCAGCGCCAGGCTGCCGCCGGCGGGCATGTAGGCGCTCCACAGCGACAGCGCCTTGGCGCGCGCGCGCGGCTCCGGCGCGGCGGCGCTCATCAGCGCCGCCCCGGCGACGGTGAAGAGGATGAAGCCCGCGCCTTCGAGGAAGCGCCCGATCAGCAGCGGGGCGAAGCCCCGCGCCGCGGCGCCGAGGAAGCCGCCCGCGGAGAGGATCGCAAGTCCGAGCAGTGCGAGTCGCTTGGGACCGAAGCGGTCGGCGAGCACCCCGGCGAGCATTCCGGCCAGTCCGCCGACGACGTTGAACATCGTCGCGACGAATCCCGACTGCACCAGCGAGAGGCCGAGCTCGGCGCGCAGCACCGGCAGCGCGGGCGGCACCTTGCCGATGTAGGCGCCGGCGACCAGCCCGCCGGCGAACACCGCCCAGACGGCCGGCCAACGGGCGGCGGCGCGGGCGTCCAAGGCGCAGCGGTCAGGCCGCCGTGACCGGCAGCTTGAACTCCCGGATGCGCTTCTGCCACTCGGCGGGGCCGCTCTCGTGCAGCGAGCTGCCGTTGGCGTCGACCGCCACGGTGACCGGCATGTCGCGCACCTCGAACTCGTAGATCGCCTCCATGCCGAGGTCCTCGAATGCGAGCACGCGCGACTTGCGGATCGCCTTGGCGACCAGGTAAGCGGCGCCGCCCACGGCCATCAGGTAGGCCGCCTTGTGCTTGCGAATCGCCTCGATCGCCACCGGGCCGCGCTCGGCCTTGCCGACCATCGCCACCAGCCCGGTCCTGGCGAGCATCGTTTCGGTGAACTTGTCCATCCGCGTCGAGGTGGTGGGGCCGGCCGGGCCGACCGCCTCGTCGCGCACCGGGTCGACCGGGCCGACGTAGTAGATCACGCGGTTGGTGAAGTCGACCGGCAGCTTGTCGCCCTTGTCGAGCATGTCCTGGATTCGCTTGTGCGCCGCGTCGCGCCCGGTGAGCAGCTTGCCCGAGAGCAGCAGGCGCTCGCCGGGTTTCCAAGCCGCGACTTCTTCGCGCGTGAGCGTGTCGAGGTTCACCTTCTTTGAGCTCGCATCGGGCTTCCAGGTGACGTCCGGCCAGTCGGAGAGCTTGGGCTGCTCGAATTCGGCGGGCCCCGAGCCGTCGAGGACGAAGTGCGCATGGCGGGTGGCGGCGCAGTTCGGGATCATCGCCACCGGCTGGTTGGCGGCGTGGGTCGGGTAGGTGAGGATCTTGACGTCGAGCACGGTCGACAGCCCGCCCAGTCCCTGGGCGCCGATGCCGAGCGCGTTGACCTTGTCGTACAGCTCGATGCGCAGCTGCTCCACCTTGTCCTTCGGTCCGCGCGCCTTGAGCTCGGCCATGTCGATCGGCGCCATGAGCGATTCCTTGGCCATCACCATCGCTTTTTCGGCGGTGCCGCCGATGCCGATGCCGAGCATTCCCGGCGGGCACCAGCCGGCGCCCATCGTCGGCACGGTCTTCAGCACCCAGTCGACGATCGAGTCGGACGGGTTGAGCATGGCGAACTTCGACTTCGCCTCCGACCCGCCGCCCTTGGCCGCGATGTCGACGTCGACCGTGGTGCCCGGCACGACCTGCATGTGGATCACGGCCGGGGTGTTGTCGCGCGTGTTGCGGCGGCCGAAGGCCGGGTCCTCGAGCACCGACGCGCGCAGCTTGTTGTCGGGGTCGAGGTAGGCGCGCCGGACGCCCTCGTTGATCATGTCCGCGACGCTCATCTTCGCTTCCCAGCGCACGTCCATGCCGATGCGAATGAACACGTTGACGATGCCCGTGTCCTGGCAGATCGGGCGGTGCCCCTCGGCGCACATGCGCGAGTTGGTGAGAATTTGCGCGATCGCGTCCTTTGCTGCCGGTGACTGCTCGCGCTCGTAGGCGCGGCCCAGCGCACGGATGTAGTCGGCGGGGTGATAGTAGGAGACGAATTGCAGTGCGTCGGCGACGCTCTGGATCAGGTCTTCCTGGCGAATCGTGGCCATGGGTCGCGGCAAGAAAGGGTTGCGGAAGGAAAGGCAACCAAATGTAGCATAGCGCTGGATTCGGCCGACGGCCTTTACAGCGCATTGATTTGGTGATTCTATTTCCCCTCAACAAGACGCCTTCAAACCAAGGAGCGGAGCGATGTCCAACATCGAGACGGTTTTGCAGGAGACGCGGGTATTCCCCCCCGCGCCGGATTTCGTCAAGCAGGCGAACGTTTCGGGCATGCCGGCCTACCGCGCGATGTGCGCCGAGGCGGAGAAGGATTTCGAGGGCTTCTGGCGCAAGCACGCGATGAACGAGTTGCTGTGGCACAAGCCGTTCAGCAAGACGCTCGACGAATCCAACGCGCCGTTCTTCAAGTGGTTCTACGACGGTGAGCTGAACGCTTCCTACAACTGCCTCGACCGGCACCTCAAGACGCAGCCCGACAAGGTCGCGATCATCTTCGAGGCCGACGACGGCAAGGTGACCAGGATCACCTACAGGGAGCTCTACCACGACGTCTGCCGCTTCGCCAACGCCCTCAAGACCCATGGGGTCAAGACGGGCGACCGGGTGCTGATCTACATGCCGATGTCGATCGAGGTGGTGGTCGCGATGCAGGCCTGCGCGCGCATCGGCGCCACGCACTCGGTCGTGTTCGGCGGCTTCTCGGCCAAGAGCCTGCAGGAGCGCATCATCGACGCGGGCGCGACCGAGGTCATCACCGCGGACGGACAGTTCCGCGGCGGCAAGGAGATCCCGCTCAAGCCCGTGGTCGACGAGGCGTTCGCCATGGGCGGTTGCGAGGGAGTGAGGAACGTCATCGTCTACAAGCGCTCGGGAAGCAAGGTGCCGATGCAGGCGCCGCGCGACAAGTGGTGGGACGACGCGGTGAAAGGCCAGGCGGACAGCTGCGAGCCGACCTGGGTCAATGCCGAGCATCCGCTGTTCATCCTCTATACCTCGGGCTCGACCGGCAAGCCGAAGGGCATCCAGCACTCGACCGGCGGCTACCTGCTGTGGTGCATGCTCACCATGCGCTGGGTGTTCGATTACAAGCCGAGCGACGTTTTCTGGTGCACCGCCGACGTCGGCTGGGTGACTGGCCACAGCTACATCACCTACGGCCCGCTCGCGGTAGGGGCCACGGAGGTGATGTTCGAAGGCGTGCCGACCTACCCGGATGCGGGCCGGTTCTGGAAGATCATCCAGGACCACAAGGTGAACGTGTTCTACACCGCGCCGACGGCGATCCGTTCGTTGATCAAGGCCGGCGGCGAGCTGCCGAAGAAGTACGACCTGTCCTCGCTGCGCATCCTCGGCACGGTGGGAGAGCCGATCAACCCCGAGGCCTGGATGTGGTACCACGAGACCGTCGGCCGCGGGCGCTGCCCGATCGTCGACACCTGGTGGCAGACCGAGACCGGCGGCCACATGATCTCGCCGCTGCCCGGCGCGACGCCGACCAAGCCCGGCTCGGCGACGCTGCCGCTGCCCGGGATCTTCGCCGACATCGTCGACGAGACCGGCAATCCGGTCGGCCGCGGCAAGGGCGGGATTCTGGTGATCACGCGGCCCTGGCCGGCGATGGTGCGCACCATCTGGGGCGACCCGGAGCGCTACAAGAAGACCTACTACCCGGACGAATTCAAAGGCAAGCTCTATCTCGCCGGCGACGGCGCGAGCACCGACGAGGAGGGCTATTTCCGCATCGTCGGTCGCATCGACGACGTGCTGAACGTGTCGGGCCACCGCCTGGGCACGATGGAGATCGAGTCCGCGCTGGTGGCGAACTCGAAGCTGGTCGCCGAGGCGGCGGTGGTGGGGCGCCCGGACGACCTGACCGGCGAGGCGATCGTGGCGTTCGTGGTCACCAAGGGGCCGCGGCCGAGCGGCGAAGAGGCGAAGAAGGTCGCGCAGGAGCTGCGCAACTGGGTAGCGAAGGAGATCGGGCCGATCGCGCGGCCGAAAGAGATCCGCTTCGGCGACAACCTGCCGAAGACGCGCTCGGGAAAGATCATGCGTCGCCTGCTGCGCTCGCTCGCCAAGGGCGAAGAGATCACGCAGGACGTCTCGACGCTCGAGAACCCCGCGATCCTCGATCAGCTCAAGCAGGCCACCTGAGGCTACGCGCCAGGGGGCGGGGTTGCGGACGCCATCACCGCCTCGGCGTCGAGGTCGCGACGCAGCTCCCGGCGCACTTGCTGCCAGCGGAAGCGCACCGAGTTGCGCACGATTTGGTCGTCGAGCTGCTTGAGCTGGTCGACGATGGGCGCGCACTCGATGAGGGTGCGCGGGCTTTCGCTGAAGGCCGTCGCGTCGTCCGGCACCGCCGCCCAGTCGCATTGCGCCAGCCGCGCGCGCACGCGATCGGTGCCGGCAGCGTCGTTGCGTGCCTGGTTCGCGGCGAGAATGGCTTCCAGCGTTGCGCCCATCAGCAACGCAATCGACGCGTTGTCGGCGCGGCTGCGGCGGGCGAGCAATCCGCCTGCATAGGCTGACAGATCTGACAGGCAGGCGAGCCACATCTGCCACTTGGCCGACTCGACCTGCCTGGCGAATTCGTCGTTGGAGAACAGCTCAGGGTAGCGCAGGCCGGCGCGCGTCCTGAGGTAGCCGTAGAGCGAGATCTGGGTGACGAAACTGGAGCGCGACTCGAGGAAGCGGCGCAAGCCGTCGCGGTCGACGATCGGCGTGCCGCGCTTCCAGCGGATGGCGCCGAGATAGCCGCGGATTGTTCTCCAAACGCTCGCGGGACGAGCCAGGTTTCGCCAAGAAGCCGCCATCTGGATTCCTAAATTATTGATCCGACGCAAGATTGATAGATCTTGACTTTTCCCGAAATGAATTAGAGCATCCGACACAGACTGCGGCCGGGCTTGGAGGGAGGCGCGAGCGGGCAGGTGCGCCATCGTGGCCCCGGGCGTGGGCAAGTGCTATCCATCAATAACGACGATGTACAGAGGAGGAGGATAGTCGATGAGCGCCGATATATCTCAAAAAGTCGTCCACTGGCAGCGAACCAAGGGACTGATGATCGTGCATCTGGTCATCTGGTTCATCTTTTCCTTCGTGGTTCACTGGTTTGCCCCGCAGCTGAACAAGATATCGTTCATCGGCTTTCCGCTCGGCTTCTACATGGCCGCGCAGGGATCGCTGATCGTGTTCGTCGTCCAGCTGTTCGTATTCGTACGCCAGCAGGACGCGATCGATCGCGAATGCGGCATGGCCGAAGAAGAATAGGGGGGACACCATGAGCATGTTCAATTTGAAAGGTTCGTTCGTCGATAACCTGCCGAAGATCTACGGCATCTATACCGGCGGTTTCGTGGTCTTCATTATCCTCATGGCCCTGCTGGAAAAGGCGGGGGGCTCGGCGGATACGATCGCCAAGCTGTTCGTCGCGTTCACGATCGTCATCTACGCGCTTATCGGCTGGCTCTCGCGCACCATGCAGGTCGACGCCTACTACGTCGCGGGTCGCCAGGTGCCACCCGTGTTCAACGGCATGGCGACCGGGGCGGACTGGATGTCTGGCGCCTCGTTCATCGCGATGGCGGGCGGCATCTACATGGGCGGCCATCCTTACCTTGCGTTCGTCGTCGGCTGGACCGGGGGCTACGTGCTGGTGGCGGTGCTGATGGCGCCCTATCTGCGCAAGTTCGGCTGCTACACGGTGCCCGACTTCATCGGCACCCGCTACGGCGGCAACCTGGCGCGCTTCTGCGCCGTGGTCGTGCTGGTGATCGCCTCGTTCACTTACGTGACGGCGCAGATCAACGCCACGGGGACGGTTGCGTCATTCGTGCTGCAGATTCCGTTCCAGGTCGCGGTGTGGATCGCGCTGCTTGCGATTCTGCTGTGCGCGATGCTCGGCGGCATGCGGGCGGTGACCTGGACCCAGGTCGCGCAGTACATCGTGCTGATCGTCGCCTACCTGGTGCCGGTGTTCTGGATGTCCCAGAAGCAGGGCTTCGGCGTCTTCCCGCAGTTCGAGTACGGCGCGGCGGTGGACAGGCTGAAGGAGCTGGAGGTGCTGCAGCAGGTTGGGGTGCTCAAGCCCGAGGAGGTGGTGCCCCACATGAGCGCGCTGACAGTGCATCACTCGTTTGCCGGCAACGACCTGATTACTCACATCAAGTTCGTCACCCTGGTGGCCTGCATGATGATGGGCACGGCTTCGCTGCCGCACATCCTGATGCGCTACTTCACCACTCCTTCGGTGAGCGACGCGCGCAAGTCGGTGGCCTGGTCGCTGCTGTTCATCTTCCTGCTCTACTTCACGGCCCCCGCGCTGGCGACCCTGACCAAGCTGCAGGTGCTCGATCCGCACCTCGCGACCAGTATCATCGGCAAGTCGATCGCGTCGGTGAACTCGCTCGACTGGGTGCAGAAATGGGGCAACGTCGGCTTCCTCAAGATCATCGACAGCAACCACGACGGGATCCTGCAGATCAACGAGTTCTTCATGCGCGCCGATATCGTCGTGCTGGCGACCCCGGAGATCGCGGGCCTGCCGGCGGTGATTTCGGGCCTGGTCCTGGCGGGCGGCCTGGCGGCGGCGATGTCGACCGCTGACGGCCTGCTGCTGGCGATCGCCAACGCGCTGTCGCACGACCTGTACTACAAGATGATCGACCCCAAAGCCGAAACCAGGAGGCGGCTGATCGTGGCGCGGGTCCTGCTGCTGGCGATCGGTGCCGCGGGCTCGGCGGTCGCGGCGCTCAGGCTGACCGGGATTCTCGGTGCAGTGGCCTGGGCGTTCGACTTCGCCATGTCCGGTCTGTTCTTCCCGCTGGTCCTCGGCGTGTGGTGGAAGCGGGCGAACACACCGGGCGCGATCGCCGGCATGGTCATCGGGCTCGGGGTCGGGACTTGGTACCTGTACATGGTGCGTTGGGGCGGCATGACGCCGTGGCTCGGCATCGACCACCTGCGCTTCGGCATCATCGGCGCCGGCGCGAGCCTGATCGCGATGGTGGCCGTGACACTGATGACCAAGGAGCCTGATGCGGAAACGCAGGCCATGGTCGACGAAGTCCGCATCCCGCGGGGTGCGACGGTATTGGCCTCGACTCACTAGAGTAAGAAGCCTCAAACCGAGCCGGGGCGAGTCGCTCGCCCCGGCTTTTTTTTTGCCGCAAAGTCTTAGAATGGAACCGGCTTGAAGGAGCGCAGATGACTGGTGCCTTTCCCGTCTGGGTGATCGCGATCGATTACGTCCTCGGGGCGATAATGTGGACCTTGATCGGGCGCTTCGGGATGGGGATCTTCCTGCCCGAAAACAGCAGCTTCTTCTTCATGCGCATGTTCGTGCGCACGACCAATCCGCTGCTCAGGCTGTTCGCGCCGATCACGCCTTCGTTCCTGATCCCGCCCCTGGTGCCGCTCTACGTGGCGTGGTTCTTCTTCATGATCCGCTTCTACCTCATGCCGTGGCTGCTCGGCTATTCGGTCATGGGCATGTTGTCGTTTCCTCTCGAGAGCGAGATTGCGACTGGTCTGAACCAGCTGTTCGGAGGCCTGCTGAGATAGGTCGGCGAGATGGTGCCGGGTGGTTGACAACCGCAGCCGGCGCGAACATATAGGCATAGGGCAAGCGAGGAGGGGCGCCATGGATCAGCTGGACCGCAGGGCACAGCGCCTGGTCGCGCTGTGCATGCTTGGCTGTGTCTTGTTCAATTTCCCGGTTCTTGCCGTCTTCAACGTCGACGGCTTCGTGCTCGGGATCCCGGTCCTCTACGCCTACATTTTCGCGGCCTGGGCGCTGCTGATAGCCCTCATGGCCCTGGCGGTCGAGGAAGGCGGTTGAGGGGCGCTGCGCCGTGCTTCAGGGCTGGGTAATCGTCGCCATTTCCTTCGCCTACCTCGGCCTGCTTTTTGCGATTGCCTACTACGCCGACAAGCGCGCGGACGCGGGCCGCTCGCTGATCGTCAGTCCCTACATCTACAGCCTTTCGCTCGCGGTCTACGCCACCGCGTGGACTTTCTATGGCAGCGTCGGACGCGCAGCGCGCGATGGGGTCGGTTTCCTGCCGATCTACATCGGCCCGACGCTGATGATTGCGCTTTGGTGGGTCGTTATGCGCAAAATCCTGCGCATCTCGAAAGCGAACCGCATCACCTCGCTTGCCGATTTCGTTGCATCGCGCTACGGCAAGAGCGCACTGCTCGGCGGAGTGGTGACGACGATCGCGGTGATCGGCATCGTTCCCTACATCTCGCTACAGCTCAAGGCGGTGTCAAACAGCTTCACCCTCCTGCTGCAGTACCCGGCGGTCGTGATGCCCGCGAATCTGGCCGCGGTTCCGGTGCTCCATGACACGAGCCTGTGGGTGGCGCTGATGCTCGCGGCGTTCACCATTGCTTTCGGCACCCGGCACCTCTATGCCGCCGAGCATCACCACGGCATGGTAGCGGCCATCGCGTTCGAGTCGCTGGTCAAGCTGCTGGCATTCGTTGCTGTGGGCGTCTGGGTGACGTACGGCATATACAACGGGTTCGGGGATGTTTTCGCCCGTGCCGCTGCCGACCAGACGCTGCGGCCGATGCTCACTCCGCTGGACGGGGTGGCGGGCGGCTACTCGAGCTGGGTCTGGTTAACGATCTTGTCGATGTTCGCGATCATGTTTCTGCCGCGACAGTTTCAAGTCACGGTGATCGAGAACGTCGAGGAGAATCACCTGCGCAAGGCAATCTGGATATTCCCGCTCTACATGCTGGCAATCAACGTATTCGTTCTGCCACTCGCGTTCGGCGGGCTGTTGCACTTTCCGGCAGGCCATGTCGACCCGGATACCTTCGTCCTCACTTTGCCGATGTTCGAGAAGCAGGAATTTCTCGCCCTGCTCGTGTTCATCGGCGGACTGTCGGCGGCCACCGGAATGGTCATTGTCGAAACGATCGCCTTGTCGACCATGGTCTGCAATGACCTGGTCATGCCGGTGCTGCTGCGGCTGCGCAGCCTTCGCCTGGCCGAACGCCGCGACCTCACCGGCCTGCTGCTCGGAATCCGGCGCGGCGCGATCATACTGATCCTGCTATTGGGGTTCGTTTACTTCAGGCTTGCCGGGGAAGCGTACGCGCTGGTTTCCATAGGACTGATATCGTTCGCCGCAGTGGCCCAGTTTGCGCCCGCGATCCTGGGCGGCATTTTCTGGAAGGGCGGCACCCGGCGCGGTGCCCTGTGTGGCCTGCTTACCGGATTCGGGATCTGGTTGTACACGCTGCTGCTTCCGGCGCTCGAACGCTCGGGTTGGCTGCCTGTCAGCCTGCTCGAGCACGGCCCATTCGGGATCGAGCTTCTCAAGCCTCTCGAGCTTTTCGGGCTGTCGGGTCTCGACGAGACGACGCACGCCATGATCTGGAGCATGATCGGCAACGTGGGCGCGTACGTGCTGGCGTCCTTGCTCAGTTCGCCGACCGCCGAGGAGCACCGGCAGGCAACGCTCTTCGTCGACGTATTCAGGCGCGAATGGGAAAGCGCACGATTCTGGCGTGGCACCGCCTCGGCGCAGGACCTATACGACGTGCTGACGCGATTCGTCGGTCCGGCCGCCGCGGCGACGGCGTTCGGGGAGTACGCGCAGAGCAAGGGATTGCGCTGGCCGGACCCGAACCTGATCGCCGATGCGGAGTTCGTGCATTTCGTCGAAACGCGCCTGGCGGGAGCGATTGGCGCGTCCTCGGCGCGGATCATGATTGCTTCGGCGGTGCGGGAGGAGGCGCTCACGCTCGACGAGATGCGCAGGATCATCGCCGAGGCTTCGCAGCTGGTGATGTACAGCCACATGCTGGAGCAGAAGTCGAGCGAGCTCGAGGCGGCCACCGCCGAGCTGCGTGCGGCGAACGAACGGCTCACGGAACTCGATCGGCTGAAGGACGAATTTATCTCGACGGTCACGCACGAGCTTCGTACGCCCCTGACGTCGATCCGGGCATTCTCGGAGATCCTGCGCGCAGACCCGAATATCGAGCTGGCGCAGCGGCGGAAATTCGTTGACATTATCGCCAAGGAGACGGAACGGTTGACCCGTCTCATCAATCAGGTGCTGGATCTGGCGAAGATCGAATCCGGTCAGGTCGAATGGGAGTTGAGCCGGGTTGACATGAAGGAGGTCGTTTCCGATTCAGTGGCAGCGATGAGTCAGGTCTTCAGAGAGAAGGGTATCGAGGTAGCGGTGCACGCGCCGCAGCAGGTGCCTGCCGTAAGAGCGGATGTCGATCGCATGATCCAGGTGCTGCTGAACCTGCTGTCGAACGCCGCCAAGTTTTGCCAGGCGGGCAGAGGCAAGATAGAGATTCGGGTGTCGTTCGGCGGCAGCTTCGTGCAGGTGGACGTGCGCGACAATGGCCCCGGCCTGAGCGCAGAAGAACAGGCGATGATCTTCGACAAGTTCAGGCAGGCAGGGGGGGATACCCTTACCGGCAAACCGCAAGGCACGGGTTTGGGGCTGTATATCAGTCGCCACATTGTCGAACATTTCGGCGGCCGCCTTTGGGTCGAGAGCCGGCCCGGCGCGGGCGCCTGCTTCTCCCTGAGCCTTCCCGTGGAGCAGGAGCGGGAAGGAGACGGCAGGCACTGAGACAACGGAGGTCACGTGGCGAAAAAAGTGCTGATCGTTGACGACGAACCGAACATCGTCGCAGCACTGGAATACTTGCTGCAACGCACCGGTTACGAGGTACAGGCCGCGTCGGACGGCGACGATGCATTGCGGCAGGTGGAGGACTTCGTCCCGGACCTGGTGCTACTCGACGTGATGATGGCGCAAAAGAGCGGCTACGAAGTGTGCCAGCGCATCCGCGAGCGCGAGGACTGGAGACGAATCAAAATCATAATGCTCTCTGCCCGGGGACGCGAAGCCGAGGTAAACAAGGGCTTGTCTCTGGGGGCAGACCTGTACATTACGAAGCCGTTCTCCAATGCGGAGCTGGTAGCGCGAATCGGAGATCTATTGGGCGAAGCAGGGCCGCCGCCTAACGCATGAGCCAGACGGGGAAGTTCATCGCTTGGGTCGCCGCGTTATACGTGGCTGTCTTGGCCGTGCCGCTGGCGGCGGGCGTACTCGTCGCCTTCAGGCTGTCTGACGGCGACGCCGCGGCGCTGGGCCGCATCCTGGAGCAGCGCGCAGCGGTTCTGATGCTGGGTGCGATATTTCTGCTGTTCTTGTGCGTCTTCGTCGTGCGCTGGTTCTTCGCCCGCTACCTTACCCCGGCGCGCGTGCTCGCCGAGCAGACGAGAGTAATTCGCGCCGCAAACGCGGATCTGCGCTTGTCGCCGGGCGAGGCGCGGGGGCTGGCCGAGATCGCGAGCGCGATCAATGAGCTGGGGGAGGCGTACGGCGCACTTCGGCGCGACAGTGAAGCTCGCGCCGCAGAGGCGCGCTCGTGGCTCGAGCAGGAGCGCAATCGCCTGGCAGCACTCATGTCGGAGCTTACCCAGGGCGTCCTGGTGTGCAACGCGGAGGGCACTATCCTGCTCTACAACGAGCGCGCTCGCGCGCTCTTCACCGCGCCCGAGACGGCGTCGCCGCGTCCGCTCGTCGGTCTGGGCCGATCGCTGTTCGCTCTGGTCGACCGTGGCCAGATCGCCCACGCGGAGCAGAAGCTGCGCCGCAGTCTAGAGCGCGGGGACACCCTGCCCAGCGCGCGAATCGTCGCTGCGACGGCGGCCGGGCGTCTGCTCAAGGTGCAAGTCGCTCCGTTTCTCGATGCCGAAGCTCAGCTGGCCGGCATGGTCCTCGCGCTGGAAGACGTCACCGTCCTGCTGGACCGGGAGTCGCAGCGTCGCTCATTGCTTCAGACCATGGCAGCGAGCGTCCGGGCGCCGGCGGCGAACATACGTGCGGTGGCCGAGAACCTGGCGGCATTCCCCGAGATCGACCCGCAGCGCCGCGCGCAATTCGTCGAAATCATTGCCAGCGAATCGCGGGACCTTTCGGCCAGGATCAACGACGCGCTCCAGCAGTACGCTGACGCGCTGAAGGCGACGTTTACGCTGGAGGACGTTCGGGTGACGGATTTGCTCGAATTCGCCCGGCAACGCATTACTGATGCCCTCGGCATCACGGTCGAGCTGGGGGGAATCGACGATGAACTGTGGGTACGGGTCGACAGCTTCGCGTTCGTACAGGCGATTCTGCACCTGGCGGCGCGCCTGCACGAGGACTATGGCGTGCGCAATGTGGAGCTGCTTGCCGGCGCGGCGAAGTCCTTTGCGGAGATCGATCTCGCGTGGAGCGGAGCGATCGTGTCGAGCGACGCGCTGCCCCTGTGGGAGATGGAGCCAATGGAGTTCGGCAAAGAGCGCTCGCCGCTTTCCATGCGCGACGTGCTCGAGCAGCACGGTGGTGAAGTGTGGCTCCGTACCGGCGGCGTGGGCGGAGTGCGCACGGGCTGCTTCCGCTTTCTGATTCCGATTGGCGAGCCAGTTTCCGTCGCCGCACGCTCGGGTCGAGCCGCCGAGAGCAGGCCGGAATACTACGATTTCGACCTCTTCGAGCGGCGTGCCATCCCGGGCGGCCTGACCGAAACAAGCCTCGCGGCGCTCAGCTACACCGTATTCGACACGGAGACGACGGGGCTGGAGCCGTCGGCGGGCGACGAGATCATCAGCATCGGGGCGGTGCGGATCGTAAATGGCAGGCTGCTGCGGAGTGAGGTTTTCGAGCAGCTGATAAATCCCCGTCGGCCGCTCAATCCCGAATCGATTCGGGTGCATGGGATCGATTCTGCCGCGCTCGACGGGCAGCCGGTGATCGGCGAAGTGCTGGCTGTTTTCCATCACTTCTGCGAAGAAACCGTCCTGGTCGCGCACAATGCCGCGTTCGACATGCGTTTCCTGCAACTCAAGCAGGCCAGCACGGGCGTGCGCTTCGGGCAGCCGGTTCTCGACACGCTGTTGCTTTCGGCAGTCGCTCACCCCAGTCTGGACGACCACCGGCTCGAGGCGATCGCGGAACGTCTAGGCGTGAGCGTGATCGGCCGTCATACCGCACTGGGGGATGCGCTCTTGACCGGAGACGTCTTCCTGAAGCTGTTGCCGTTGCTTGCCGAGCGGGGGATCGTTACCCTCGGCCACGCGCTCGAGGCATCGCGGCGAACCTATTACGCCCGTCTGCAATACTGAGAAGCGCCAGGCCATGACCGAGAAATACGCCCATCTGGAACAACGCATTGCGAGCGAGCAGCAGACGTTCGCGCGTCCTTTGCGCTCGCTCGTGACGCGCGCGGCGGTGCTCTGCGAAGAAACGCAATCGATTTCGGAGGCGGCGGGGTTGATGCGAGCAAAAGGTGTCGGTTCGCTGATCGTTGTGGATGGTAGCGGGCGATCGGTCGGCATACTGACGTCGCACGACCTAGTGGGCGCCGTCGCTGCTGGTGCGAGCGGACAGTCCGTCGCCGAGCATATGACGCGCGAACCGTTCGAGCTTCCCGCGCATGCGCTCGCCTACGAAGCCGCGCTGGCCATGATTTCCAAGCGGATCCGCCACGTCGTGGTGACCGACGAAGGCCGCTTGCTGGGTGTGGTATCGGAACGGGATCTGTTCTCGCTGCAACGACTCGGACTCGGAGAGATCTCGATGGAGATCAGGCTCGCTCACGACATCGGCGTGTTGGCCGGTATCGCAGCCGAGATACGAAAGCTCGCGACGCGGCTCGTCGAGCAGGGCGTGGCGGCAGAGCAGCTGATGTCGCTCGTTTCGGTGCTCAATGATCGCGTAACGCAGCGGGTGATCGAGATCGTGCGCAGGGACCGTGACCTGGAGCGGATCAGCTGGTGCTGGCTCGCTTTCGGCAGCGAGGGCAGGCTGGAGCAGACTTTCACTTCGGACCAGGACAACGGCCTGCTGTTCGAAACGCACGACGGTACGGCTCCTGCCCGCGCACGGGAGCGGTTGTTGCCGTTCGCGCGCGACGTCAATCTGGCCCTGGACGCATGCGGGTTCGAGCTCTGCAAGGGAAACGTGATGGCGTCGAACCCTGAGTTGTGTCTTTCGCTCGACGAGTGGCGGGCGAAGATGAGCGGCTGGATCGAGGTGTCGATGCCGAAGGCCCTGTTGGACGCCGTGATCTGTTTCGACTACAGGGCGATCTACGGCGATGTCACGCTCGCCGACCGGCTACGGGGGTGGGTGCACGATCTGACGCGGAAACATCCGGTGTTTCTGCGGCACATGGCGTCGAACGCGCTCAAGGCCCAACCGGCCCTGGGACGGCTCGGGGGTCTCGTGACGGACGATTTTCCGGGAGCGGAAAAGACCATTGACCTGAAGCAGAACGGTGCGCGCATCTTCATCGATGTGGCTCGGATATACGCCTTGGCGCATGCAGTTCCGCAAACGAATACTGCCGAGCGGTTGCGCGTGGCGTGCGCCGCGATCGGCATGAAGGATGCGGACACGACGGCAGTGGTTGATGCCTTCTTCGTGGTACAGGCGATACGGCTCAAGAATCAGGCGCGTGCCCAAGGCATGGATTCAGGCCTGCATAACCGCGTCGACCCCACGCACCTCGGTCGAATCGAGAGCGCGGCGCTGAAGGAGGCGCTACGCATAGGACGTGACCTGCAGGAGCGGCTGGCGCTCGATTTCCAGCTTTGAGGCCGGGATCTTGGCCCGTTTCGAGGATTGAACGCACGGCAAGGTAGAATATTGTCCTGTCCTGAACAGCGGAGAGATGGCCGAGCGGTCGAAGGCGCACGCCTGGAAAGTGTGTATGCGTGATGAGCGCATCGAGGGTTCGAATCCCTCTCTCTCCGCCACTCCCAAAGGCGGGCTTGCGCAGGGTGTTTCGGGCATAATGGTCGTGTAGAGCGCGAAAGGCTACGGCGGGCCTCCCCGCATTGCAGCCTGGTGAATCTGGTCAGGTCCGGAAGGAAGCAGCCACAGCTGGTCACTGCAGGTGCCGGGGTTCAGGCTCGCCACCAATCGTCCCCTGCCCGGGCTGTGAGTCCGGGCAGGGGCGCCTGATAAAATGAATCCATGAGCTACCAAGTTCTTGCCCGCAAGTGGCGGCCCCGCGATTTCGGGAGCCTGGTCGGGCAGGAACACGTGGTGCGCGCGCTGCGCCACGCTCTGGAACACAAGCGCCTGCACCATGCCTATCTGTTCACCGGCACCCGCGGCGTCGGTAAAACCACGCTGGCGCGGATTCTCGCCAAGTGTCTCAACTGCGAGAGCGGCGTAACGCCCGACCCCTGCGGCAAGTGCGGGGCCTGCACGGAGATCGACGCGGGACGGTTTGTCGACCTGCTCGAGGTGGACGCGGCGACCAACACGCGTGTCGACGAGATGCGGCAGTTGCTCGACACCGCCCAGTACGCGCCGACCCGCGGACGCTACAAGGTGTACGTGATCGACGAAGTGCACATGCTTTCGAACTCGGCCTTCAACGCGATGCTGAAGACACTTGAGGAGCCGCCCGAGCATCTGAAATTCATTCTCGCGACGACCGATCCGCAGAAAATCCCGGTGACGGTGCTCAGCCGCTGCCTGCAGTTCAATCTCAAGCAGATGCCGCGTAGCGCGATCGCGGCTCACCTGGAGCAGCTGCTGCAGGCAGAGGGCATCGCCTTCGAAGCCACTGCGCTGCCGCTGATCGGGCGCGCGGCGTCGGGAAGCATGCGCGATGCGCTTTCGCTGCTCGACCAGGCGATCGCGCACGGGGCCGGCAAGATCACGGCGGCAGACGTACGCGAAATGCTCGGCGCCATAGACGAAACCTACCTGTTGCGGCTGCTGGAGGCGATCGCCGACGACAAGCCGGCGGATGTGATGGCGATTGCGGCCGATATGCAGGCCCGCAGTCTGTCGTTCGATACCGCGCTGGCCGACCTCGCGGGCGTGCTGCTGCGGGTGGCGCTCGCGCAGAGCGTAGCCGAGGCGCTGGACGACGACTTGCCAGAGCGCGACAGGGTTGTGGCGCTGGCCAAGCGGCTGGACCCCGAGTCGGTGCAGCTGCAGTACGAAATCGCGCTGCAAGGCCGGGAGGATCTTTCTCTGGCGCCCGACGAGCATTCCGGGTTCGTGATGACGCTGCTGCGCATGCTCGCATTCCGGCCGGAGGGCGTGGGGCTCGCAAACGAACCGAGCGCGGGCACTATATCCGGGCGGCGCCCCAAACCTGCGGCCTCTGCAGCCGCCGGCGGCTCGCGCCCGGAGCCCGGCGGGGAGGGATACTGGCCGGATTTGGCCCGCAAACTCCAGGTGACCGGCGCCGCGCGCGAGCTGGCGCGGAACGCCGAGATGGTGCGGCACGATGGCACCGTGTTCGAGCTCGTGGTGCCGAAGTCGAAAGCCTATCTGGCGGAAAAGTCGTACCAGGAAAAGCTCAGAGTGGCCCTCGAGCAGCATTTCGGTGCGCGGGCAACGGTAAAGGTCGCCGTCGGCGACACCAAGGGCCTGTCCGCGGCCGCCATCGAGGCAGGCGAGCGCGAAATCAGGCAGTCGGAGGCGACGCGCGCGGTCGAAGGCGATCCGTTCGTGCAGGATCTGGTCAAACTTTGCGATGCCAAGGTCGTCGATACGTCGATCAAGGCCACACCGAAGAATTAGGGAACGCGGCCCCTCAGCGAGCCGCAATGCAGGAGAGCGCGATGCGAGGAAATATCGGCCAGCTCATGAAGCAGGCCCAAATGATGCAAGAGAACATGCGCCGCATGCAGGAGCAGCTTGCGAGCGTGGAAGTGGAAGGCCAGTCCGGCGCCGGGATGGTGAAGGTCGTGATGACCTGCAAGCACGATGTGAAGCGCGTCTCGATCGATCCTTCCCTGGTGGGCGACGACAAGGAAATGCTCGAAGATCTTGTGGCCGCGGCATTCAACGATGCGGCGCGCAGGGTGGAGACGACGGTGGCGGAAAAGATGAGCGGCATGACCGCCGGTCTCGGACTGCCGCCGGGATTCAAGCTGCCGCTCTAGACCAGAATAACGGTGGCGAAAGAATCGATACCGACTGCGAAGGGGGTCGAGCGGTTGGTCGAGGCGCTGCGCGTGTTGCCGGGGGTGGGACCGCGCTCGGCCCAGCGCATGGCCTACTATCTGCTGCAGCATGATCGGGCGGGCGCTGATCTCCTGGCGCAAGCCCTGGCCGCCGCGCTTGCGGGCGTCAGACATTGCGCGAAGTGCAACAATTTCACCGAGGACGAAATCTGCAGCCTGTGTCGCTCATCGCGGCGCGATCCTGCGCTGCTTTGCGTGGTGGAGACGCCGGCGGATCTGGCGATGGTCGAGCAGACACTGAGCTACTCCGGCATGTACTTCGTACTGATGGGTCGCCTCTCGCCGCTCGACGGCGTTGGGGCACGCGATATCGGGCTCGACCGGCTGCTCGAGCGCGCCAGCGACGGCGAAGTGCAGGAGGTGATCCTGGCGACGAACTTTACCAACGAGGGCGAAGCAACGGCGCACTATATCGCCGAGATGCTGCGGGCGCGTAACATCAAGGCGAGCCGCATTGCGCGCGGCGTTCCCCTCGGCGGCGAGCTCGAATACGTCGATGTCGGCACGATTTCGCAGGCGATCCTCGATCGTCGCGGGCTCTGATTTAGAGTAGATACTATTATCGAACAGCACAGGAGGAGGAAGCACATGCGTACCTTTGTCCGTTCAGCCGTCGTCGTTCTTGCGCTCGCCGGATTCGGCGTCTGCGCCCAGGCCCAGAGCAAGCTGGAAAAGCCTGACGTGCACATAGCGGTCGGTGGCAAGGCCGCGTTCTACTACCTGCCGCTCACCATCGCGGAGCAACTCGGCTATTTCAAGGACGAGGGCCTGAACCTCAAGATCAGCGATTTCAGGGGCGGTTCGGCCGCACTGAGGGCCGTGGTCGGGGGCAGTGCCGACGTGGTGTCGGGCGCCTACGAGCACACGATCAACCTGCAGAGCAAGAAACAATACTTCCAGGCCTTTGCGCTGGAAGGGCGATTGCCTCAGATCGTGCTCGGGGTGGCGACCGCCAAAGCCGCCAACTTCCATTCCTTCAAGGACCTGAAGGGCATGAAGGTCGGGGTCACCGCGCCAGGCTCGAGCACCAACAATCTGGTCAAGCAACTGCTGACCAAGGCCGGGCTCGATCCCAACAACGACGTCGCAATCGTAGGCGTCGGCACCGGTGCAACCGCGGTCGCGGCGATCAAGAGCGGCGAAATCGACGCGCTTTCCAACGTCGACCCGGTGATGACCAAGCTCGAGCGCGAAGGAGCGATCAAAGTGGTCGCCGACACGCGCACGCTGAAGGGCACCAAGGAAATCTGGGGCGCGCCGCTGCCCGCCGGATGCCTTTACGCGCCGCTCGAGTTCGTGAAGAAGAATCCGCGCACCGTGCAGGCGCTTACCAACGCGATCGTCCGTGCCGACAAATGGATCGCCAAGGCCAGCGCGGCGGACGTGGCCAAGGTGGTGCCCGAAGCGTATCTGCTGGGCGATCGGGACCTGTATATGTCGACCTTCAACAATGTGAAGGAGGCGATTTCGCCTGATGGCACTATCTCGCCCGCCGGCGCGAAGGCAACGCTGGCTGCCCTGCGGAATTTTGTGCCCTCGGTCAAGGCGGCGAATATCGAGCTGTCGAAGACCTATACCAACCGGTTCGCGAAGAAGGCGAACGCCAAGTACAAGTGACACCGGCCCTCGCGCTCGAGCGCATTACCTGCACGTTTGCCGCGCGCGAGGACCGGAGCAGGCGCTACACCGCGGTAAAGGACACGACGCTCGTCGTCGCACCGGGTGAGTTCGTCTCGGTCGTCGGCCCGACCGGTTGTGGCAAGTCGACCTTGCTGAACGTGGCGGCGGGGCTGCTGCAGCCCTCGGCAGGCAGCGTGACGGTCAACGGCGAGCCGCTCGCCGGCATCAACCGCCACGCCGGCTACCTGTTCCAGGCCGATGCGCTGATGCCTTGGCGCAACGCTCTCGACAACGTGGTCGCCGGGCTGGAGTTTCGCGGCCTGCCGCGGCCGCAGGCGCTGGATAAGGGCAATGAGTGGCTCAAGCGCGTCGGCCTGTCGGGATTCGGCGATCGCTATCCGCATCAACTGTCGGGCGGCATGCGCAAGCGCGTCGCGCTCGCCCAAACGCTAATCCTCGGACCGCAGATCCTGCTCATGGACGAGCCTTTCTCCGCGCTCGATATCCAGACCCGGCAGCTGATGGAGAACGAGCTGCTCGAGCTGTGGTCGGCGGACCGCAAATCGGTTGTCTTCATCACGCACGATCTCGAGGAAGCGATCGCGCTCTCTGATCGGGTGATTGTGCTGTCGGCGGGACCCGAAACCCACCCGATCGGCGAATTTGCGATCGATCTGCCGCGCCCCCGGGATGTCTCCGAGATCCGCTTGACGTCGCATTTCATCGAACTGCACGGCGAGATCTGGCATCGCATGAAGAAAGAGGTGCTGAAAGGCTATGCGCAGCAGCAAAAATGACGCGGGCAGGCGCCCTGCCGTGAAGCTCGGGGTCGGCAGACTGCGGGCGTATCAAATCCTGCTAGCCGTTGTGCTGCTCGTTTTGTGGCATGTCGCGACCAGCCCGACGCTGCTGCCGCCGATCTACTTCGACGATCCGAACAAGGCTGCTTTCTTCTTCGGCGAGCCGCTCGAGGCCGCGCTCCGCATCTGGCATTGGTTCGCATCGGGGCACATCTATCGGCACTTGTGGGTGACGCTGATCGAGACTCTGCTGGCGTTTGTCATCGGAACCGTCTCCGGGGTCGTGGTCGGGATCTGGCTGGCGCTGGCGCCGACTGCGTCGGCTGTCTTCGATCCCTATATCAAGGCGGCCAACGCGATGCCGCGGGTGATCCTGGCGCCGATTTTCTTCCTCTGGTTCGGGCTCGGGATCGCCTCGAAGGTCGCGCTGGGGGTGACGCTGGTATTTTTCATCGTCTTCTTCAACGTCTACCA
>Ga0315556_1000485_pt1 | contig 24680 bp, 30 predicted proteins | sample SalMarSW160310MG_FD_202112 | JGI IMG/M metagenome (GOLD analysis project Ga0315556, IMG submission 202112) | Salt marsh sediment microbial communities from the Plum Island Ecosystem LTER, Massachusetts, United States - Salt Marsh Sediment SW1603-10 ...
GATCGCTGCTCATGAGTTCTCCGTCAATTCGGGTCAGGGCTGCACCGCGTGCAGCAGCTCGTCCAACCGCCCCGCATCCTCGAGCGCGTAGAGATCGTCGCAGCCGCCGACGTGGCGGTCTCCGATCCAGATCTGCGGCACGGTTCGGCGGCCGCTTCGCTGCGCCATTTCGCTTCGCCTGGAAGGCTCCAGATCGACGCGAATCTTCTCCAACTCAACCACCCCCTTTTCCCGCAGCAGCTGCTCCGCCGCGTGACAGTAGGGGCAGGTGCCGGTGCAATACATCACGACTGCCGCCAATTCACTTCTCCACCGGCAAGCCGGCCTGCTGCCAGCCCGCGAAGCCGCCCGCAAGATTGTAGACGTTCTCGAAACCGAGCTTCTTCAGGGTCGACATCGCCGCGGACGACCGGTTTCCGGTTTCGCAACAGATGATCACCGGTTTGGACTTGTATTTCTGAAGCTCTTTCGCGCGCGTTTCGAGTTGGGCGAGCGGAATGTGGCGTGCGCCCACGATGTGGCCCTTTGCGAACTCCGCGTCCTCTCGCACGTCGATCACCGGCGCATCCTGGCGATTGATCATCTGGGTGGCCTCGAGGGTGGTGGCCCACGGCCCCCCGGTGCCGCGCCGGATCAGCGGCCACAGCAGCATGGCGCCCGAGATGAACGCGATCGCGAACAGCAGCAGATTGTCCTTGACGAACTGGATTGTCATCACACGCTCATTCCTGCACGACGCCGCAGAACACCTCGCGCATCGAGCCTATCAGCTGCAGCGTGCGTTCGTCGCTCACGCGGTAGAAGACCCGGTTCGCCTCCTTGCGCGCGCGCAGGACGCCCTTGTCGCGCAGGATCGCAAGGTGCTGCGAGATGTTCGACTGCGAGGTGCCGACCGCCTCGACGATTTCGTGCACGCCCACTTCGTTCGGGCCCAGTACGCACAGGATCTTCAGCCGCAGCGGATGGGCGATCGCCTTCAGCGCGCGCGCTGCCTGTTCGATGTGCTCCTGCTTCTCGATCAGATCGAAAACATCGCGCTTCATGCGAGCGATCGTGCGGCACGAAAGCCGCCCGGAAAAGAAGAAAGGCATATTATAGAATACCTGCGCATTTCAGGCCTTCCGCGATGCAAGCTGCCGCCCACAAGTTAGTCCTTCTGCGCCACGGCGAGTCCGACTGGAACCGCGAGAATCGCTTCACCGGTTGGACCGACGTCGACCTCTCGGCGACGGGCATCGAAGAAGCCCGCGCCGCGGGCCGGCTGCTGCGCCGGGAGAAGTATTGCTTCGACCAGGCGTTCACCTCGGTGCTCAAGCGCGCCATTCGCACGCTTTGGCTGACGCTCGATGAGATGGACCTGATGTGGCTCCCGGTCGAGAAGAGCTGGCGTCTCAACGAACGCCATTACGGCGCGCTTCAGGGACTGAACAAGGCCGAAACCGCGGCGAAATTCGGCGATCAGCAGGTGCTCGTCTGGCGGCGAAGCTACGACACGCCGCCGCCAGCGCTCGAGCCCGGCGATCCGCGCAACCCCGCCGGAGACCCGCGCTACGTGGAGCTCGCCCGCGGAGGCATGCCCCTGACCGAGTGCCTCAAGGACACGGTGGCGCGAGTGCTGCCGTTCTGGGACGGCACGATCGCTCCTGCGATTCGCGCCGGAAAGCGGGTCCTGGTGGCGGCCCACGGCAACTCCCTGCGCGCGCTGGTGAAATACCTGGACCAGATTTCCGAGACCGACATCGTCGGCCTCAACATCCCGACCGGTATCCCGCTGGTGTACGAGCTCGACCCCGGATTGCGGCCTCTCAAGCATTACTATCTCGGAGACCAGGACGAGATCGCGCGGCGCATCTCCGCGGTCTCCGCCCAGGGCAAGGCCAAGGCCTGAAGACCGCGCTGCTCGCCTGCATCGTTGCCGGGGCGCTGTCGGCGGCGGCGGCGGCGCACGGCGCGCCGCCGCCGAAAGCCAGCGAGGCCGAGCAGGCCGCCAAACAGCGCGATCTCGCGGACCTGCGGGCGCGCATCAAGCGGCTGACCGCCGGGCTGAACCGAAAGATGGCGTCGCGGCGCGAAGCGCGCGACGCGCTGCGCGATTCCGAGCGCGCCATCTCGGACGCGAACAGGGCCTTGGCCGGGCTGGAACGCGAGCGCGAGGCCCTGCGGCGGGACTCGGATGCGCTCAAGGCACGCGAGCAGGCGCTCAAGGCGCGGCTCGCCAAGCAGCAGGACGTGCTCGGTCGCGTGCTCGCCGCGCGGCATGAAGGCGGCGCACCGGATGCACTGCGTCTCGTGCTCTCGGGCGAAGACCCGGAGGAAGTGACCCGCAAGCTCTTCTACCTCTCGCGCGTATCCCGCGCGGTCGCGGACCTGGTCGAGCAGTTCAAGTCGGGGCTCGTCGATCTCGCCCAGGTACAGGCCCAGACGCGCCAGAAGACCGCGCGCCTGGCCGAGGTGGAAAAGGCCCAGCGGGCGGACCGCGAACGCATCGTCGCCGAGCGCGCCGAGCGGCGCCGCGTGCTGGCGCGTATTGCGGACGAAATCCGACATGACAGAAAGGAGATCGGCGCGCTGCGCGCGGACGAGGCGCGCCTGTCCCGCCTGGTGGAGGAGATCGGCCGGGTCCTCGCCGCGCGCCCCAAGGGCTACGCGCATATCGAGCGGATTCCGGAGCTCGGCTCCGCCAGCGGCGCTTTCGACGAGCTGCGGGGGAAGCTGCGCCTGCCGGTGCGCGGGGAACTGACCGGGCGCTTCGGGACTCCAAGGGGGACAGGCGGAACGAGGCTGAAAGGGGTATTCATCCGGGCTCCCGAGGGCCGACCGGTGCGCGCCATCGCGGCAGGGCAGGTCGTCTTCGCCGACTGGATGCGAGGCTTCGGAAACCTGCTCATCATCGACCATGGCGAGGGCTACCTTTCCGTCTATGCCAACAACGAGTCGCTGCTCAAGCAGGTCGGAGACGTCGTGGCGCCGGGCGAAGTTGTCGCAACCGTCGGCGCGACGGGTGGCAACCAGGAATCGGGTTTATACTTTGAGCTGAGGCATCTCGGTAAACCATTCGATCCGCTGACGTGGGTCGATCGCAAGTGAATCCAGCCCGGCAGCGAGCCGCGCGGGGAACGGCAAATACTATGCGCAGCAAATTTCGGAGTTTCGGGCTGGTCCTGATCGGCGTTGTCGCCGGGATCCTGATCAGCCTCAACCTGCAGGCCATCGCCGATCGCGAAGCCCACGAGCCGCTTCCGGTGAACGAGCTGCGCGCGTTCACCGACGTGTTCGGCGCGATCAAGCGCAATTATGTCGAGCCGGTCCCGGACAAGAAGCTCATTACCGGGGCGATCAACGGCATGCTGTCGGATCTCGACCCGCATTCGGCCTACCTCGACAAGGACGCCTACCGCGAGCTGCAGGTCGGCACCCAGGGGCAGTTCGGCGGGCTGGGCATCGAAGTCGGCATGGAAGACGGCTTCGTCAAGGTCATCTCGCCGATCGAGGATACGCCCGCGTTCCGCGCCGGCATCAAGCCGGGGGATTTGATCGTCAAGCTCGACCAGACACCCGTGAAAGGCATGACGCTCAATGACGCCGTCAAGCGCATGCGCGGCAAGCCGGACACGAAGATCACCCTGACGATCTTGCGCAAGGGCGAATCGAAGCCGATCGTGGTGACGCTCACCCGCGCGATCATCCACGTGAAGAGCGTGAAGTCGAAGATGGTCGAGCCCGGCTACGGCTGGATCCGCATCTCGCAGTTCCAGGAAGCCACCGCGGAAAACGTCGCCAAGGCGCTGCAGAAGATGTACAAGCACGGCTCCGTCAAGGGGCTGGTGCTCGACTTGCGTAACGACCCCGGCGGGCTTCTCTACGGGGCGGTGGCGGTGTCCGCCACGTTCCTGCCGGCGGACGACCTCGTCGTCTCCACCGACGGCCGCACCGAGGACGCGAAGAAGAAGTTCTACGCCAATCCTGACGAATTGCGCGGCGAGAACGACGACTTCCTCAAGGACCTGCCGCCGGCAGTCAAGAAAGTCCCGATGGTGGTGCTGGTGAACGGCGGCTCGGCGTCGGCCTCGGAGATCGTGGCCGGGGCATTGCAGGATCACAAGCGCGCCACGGTCATGGGCACGCAGACCTTCGGCAAGGGGTCGGTTCAGACGATCATGCCCCTCAACAACGACACGGCGATCAAGCTCACGACCGCGCGCTATTACACGCCGAGCGGCCGCTCGATCCAGCTCAAGGGGATCACGCCGGATATCGTCGTCGAGGAACCCGGCGACACTGCGGCGCGCCTGCGCGAGGTCGACCTGCAGCACCATCTGGACAACCCGCAGGATCCGACGCTGCAGGTCGAGAAGCCGACCCCGGAGTCCAAGGAGAACGGTGCGAGCGCGAAGTCCGAGCTCGCCAAGCCGGTCGAGCTCGGCTCGAAGGACGACTTCCAGCTCCAGCAGGCGCTTGCGTTCCTGAAAGGCGAACCGGTGAAGGGTCAGCCCGCCAAGACGGTCGCCCAGGGCAAGCCCGGCAAATAGTCGGACGTTGGACGACGATCAGCTGCTGCGCTACAGCCGGCACATTTTGCTGCCGGAGATCGGTGTAGAAGGCCAGGAACGGCTGCGCGCGGCGCACGCGCTGATCATCGGCGCCGGCGGACTCGGTTGCCCCGCGGCACTCTATCTCGCCTCGAGCGGCATCGGGCAGCTCACGCTCGCCGATCCGGACCGCGTCGACCTCACCAACCTGCAGCGCCAGATCCTGTATCGAACCGATTCCGTCGGCGCGAACAAGGTGGACGCAGCGCGCAAGACGCTCGCCTCGGTCAACCCGGCGGTGACGGTCGTGCCGCTCGCCGAGCGCCTGGAGGGCGAAGCACTCGAGCGCCGGGTCGCCGAGGCCGACGTCGTACTCGACTGCAGCGACAACTTCGCCACGCGCCATGCCGTGAACCGCGCCTGCGTGAGGCACGCAAGGCCCCTCGTGTCGGGCGCAGCGATCCGCTTCGACGGCCAGATCGCCGTCTTCGATCTCAGGAAGCCCGATGCGCCGTGCTACGCCTGCCTGTTCCCGGAGGGCGGCGAGACCGAGGAATTGCGCTGCGCCGTCATGGGCGTGCTCGCCCCGCTTACCGGAGCCGTAGGGTCCCTTCAGGCCGTCGAGGCGATCAAGCTGGTGGCGGGTGCCGGCGAGTCGCTGAGCGGGCGCCTGCTCATGTTCGATGCGCTGCGCGCCGAGTGGCGCTCGGTGCGGGTGCGAAAGGATCGCGCCTGTGCCGTCTGCGCAGGCCTCGAGGCTCAGGTAGGCAGATAGGGCCGCTGCACGGCCAAGCCCTCGGTCGGATTCTTGGCAAATCCGCTCTGGGCGAACTGCTGCAGGCTGCCGAGGACATAGCAGACCAGCGTCCCCGCCTTCGCCGCCGCCTCCCCCTCGCTGCCGTGCCCCTGGCTGGCGGCGAGCCTGAGCGCCTGCTTGAGCGTCGCCTCGAACCGGTCGAAAAACTGGTTCATCCGCGCCTGAAGCCGCTCGTGCTCGCCAATCAGCGCGTCGCCGGTCATGACGCGCACCATGCCCGGGTTCTTTTCGGCGAACGCGAGCAGCATCTCCACCAGCCGCGCGGCCTGCTGGCTGCCGCTCGCCTCGTCCTCGGAAATGCGGTTGGCGAGCGAAAAGACCGTGGTCTCGATGAAATCGATCAGCCCTTCGTACATCTGCGCCTTGGAGGCGAAGTGGCGGTAGAGCGCGGCTTCGGAAACGTCGAGCCGCGCGGCCAGCGCGGCGGTCGTGATGCGCTCCCATTTCGGCGCCTCGAGCATCTGCGCGAGGGTTTTCAGGATCTCGAGCCGGCGTTCGCCTTTGGCGCGGGGCATGGGGGTGCGGTCGGGGGGGCGTGGCTGGATTCTAGCCTCAAGCGTACCTGAACACGAGCCGCGGCAGTTCGAGCACCGAGCTCACCCGCAGGTCGACGAAGGACAGGCGCCGCTTCTCGCGGCTCACCCAAACCGTGGACATGCCCAGGCGTTTGGCGGTGCGCAGGTTTTCCAGCGAGTCGTCGAGGAATGCGCAACGGTGCGGGTCCAGGTCGTGCTTGCGCAGCAGCAGATGAAAGCCGTGCGCGGCGGGTTTGCCGCGGAAGCGCGTGTCCTCGATGGTGTAGACCGCGTCGAACCAGCGGCCCACGCCGATTGCGCGCAGCACGTCCTCGACGTAATGGCGCGGAGCGTTGGAGAACACCAGCTTTCGCCCGCCGAGCAGGGCCAGGGCGTGGCGCAGGGCATTCTCGTGCACCACCATGTCCGCGAGCTCGGGGAAGCGGTGCGTCTCCGCGAGAAAGCGTCGCGGATCGGTGCCGTAGTGGCGCATCAGCCCGTTCAGGGTGGTGCCATAGCGCAGCCAGAAGCCGCGCCGCATCTCGTTCGCGCCCGCCTCGTCCAGCCCGAAATGGCGCCTGAGGTAGGCGTTGATCTGCTCGTGCATCGACGGAAAGATGCGCGCGTTCGCATCGTGCAGCGTGTTGTCCAGATCGAAGATCCATACCCGCCGCGAGGGCGGGAGCCGCGCAATGCGCATTACCGGCTTCGGATCAGCGTGCCGACCCCCTGGTCGGTCAGGACCTCGAGCAGCAGCGCGTGCGGTACGCGGCCGTCGATGATGTGGACGCTGCGCACGCCCGCACGCGCGGCGTCGAGCGCGGAGGCGATCTTCGGCAGCATGCCGCCCGAGAGCGCGCCCGAGGCGAGCATGGCGTCGATCTCGCGCGGCGTCACCCCGGTCAGCAGCCTGCCCTGCTCGTCCAGCACGCCGGGCGTATTGGTCAGAAGCACCAGCTTCTCGGCGTGCAGGACCTCCGCCAGCTTGCCGGCCACCAGATCGGCGTTGATGTTGTACGACAGCCCGTCGGCGCCCACCCCGATCGGCGCCACCACCGGGATGAAGCCTCCTTGCTCGAGGGAGTCGATGACGCCGGGGTCGATCGACTCGATTTCCCCTACCTGTCCGATGTCTAGCAGCTCGCTCGGCTTGTCGCGCGAGGGCATCAGCAGCTTCCTGGCGCGGATGAAGGCGCCGTCCTGCCCGGTCAGGCCGACCGCCCGTCCGCCCGCCTGGTTGATCAGGGTGACGATGTCCTTGTTCACCGCGCCGCCAAGCACCATCTCGACCACGTCCATGGTCGCGGCGTCGGTCACCCGCATGCCCTGCACGAACTCGCTGCGGATTCCGAGCTGCTTGAGCAGCTGCTCGATCTGCGGCCCGCCGCCGTGCACGACCACCGGGTCCATGCCGACCAGCTTCAGGAGCACCACGTCGCGGGCGAAGCTCGCCTGCAGCGCCGCATCGACCATGGCGCTACCGCCGAACTTCACCACGATGGTCTTGCCGTGGAAGCGACGTATGTACGGCAGCGCCTCGGCGAGGATGCGCGCCTTGGATGCGGCGTCGTGGGCTTGGGTCATGGCGGTCCGATTCTACAAAGAAAAAGGGCCGGCGGATGCCGGCCCTTCCGCGACGCCGCGGGTGCCTCAGTTGATCGCGATCTGCTTGCGCGCTGCGGCCGCCTTCTTGGGCAGCGTCAGCTCGAGCACGCCATCGCGGAACTTCGCCTCGGCGGCCGCCTCGTCGATCTCCTGCGGCAGCGCGAAGCTTCGGCTCACCTTGCCGAACAGGCGCTCGGAATGCAGCACCTGCTCGTCCTCGGCGACCTCCTTCTCGCGCTTCAGTTCGGCGTTCAGGGTGACCTGCGCGCCGTCGATGGTGACCTGGATGTCTTCCTTGCGCACCCCGGGCAGCTCGGCGGTGACGGTGTAGGCGCCGTTCTTCTCGGCGACGTCGACCTTCATCCGCGGCAGCTCGGCGCGGGCCTCGTTGTACATCGGCCGCACCAGGAAGCCCTTGAACAGGTCGTCGACCAGGTCGTTGAACGGGTCGAATCGGGTAAGATTGCTCATACGCGTCTCCTTTGCGGGTAACTGTGCCTGCAGTGCTGAAGATGGGGAGGCGCGGGCCGGTTTCAAGCCCCCCATGCCCCCTCCCCCCGACTTCCAGGCCAAGCTCGAGGGCCAGCGCGCCTACCTGATGCGTTACGCCACCCTCCAGCTGCGGGACGCCGACCGGGCCGAGGACTGCGTGCAGGAGACCCTGCTCGCGGCGCTGGCCGGAGAGGCGGGGTTCGGCGGCCGCTCCGACCTGCGCACCTGGCTGACCGGGATCCTGAAGCACAAGATCGTCGACGCCATCCGGCGCTCGAGCCGCGAGCCCGCCGTGGCGCTCGAGCCCGAAGGCGACGAGTCGGACTTCGACGCCTTGTTCGACCCGCGCGGCCACTGGACCGAGGCCCCCTCGGCCTGGGAGCGCCCGGACGGCGCCCTCGAGCGGTCCCAGTTCCTCGCGGCGCTCGAGGCCTGCCTCGAGCAGCTGCCCGCGAGGACCGCGCGAGCGTTCATGATGCGCGAGCACATGGGGCTCGAAACCGAGGAGATCTGTAAGGAACTCGGCATCACCTCGACCAACTGCTGGGTGATGCTGTATCGCGCGCGCATGGCGCTGCGCCTGTGCCTGGAGCAGACCTGGAAATGAAGATGATGATGCCCTGCAAGGAAGTCACGCACCTGGTCTCGCAGGGCCTGGACCGCAGGCTCGGCTTCGGCGAGCGGGTCGCGCTGCGCGTTCACTTCGCGATCTGCGGTGGCTGCAAGAACTTCGACCGCCAGATGAAGCTCCTGCGCGAAGCGGTGCGCCAGCTCGGCGAGGCCGAGGGCTCGCGCGAAACCGGCCCTCAGAGGACGTAACGCGCCAGGTCCTCGTTCTGCGCCAGCTCGGCGAGACGGGACTCGACGTAAACGGCATCCACCGTGACCGTCGCAGCGCCGCGCTTGCCGGCTTCGAAAGAAATCTCCTCCAACAGCTTCTCGAGCACGGTGTAGAGCCGCCGTGCGCCGATGTTTTCGGTCTTCTCGTTCACCTGGAAAGCGATCTCGGCCAGCCGCCTGACTCCCTCCGGGCTGAACTCGAGCGTCACGCCCTCGGTCTGTAGCAGCGCCTGGTACTGCTTGACCAGGCTCGCGTCGGTCGAGGTGAGGATCTGCTCGAAGTCGTCCACCGACAGCGAATCGAGCTCGACCCGGATCGGCAGCCGGCCCTGCAGCTCCGGAATCAGGTCCGACGGCTTGGCGAGGTGAAACGCCCCCGAGGCAATGAACAGGATGTGGTCGGTCTTGACCATGCCGTACTTGGTCGCGACCGTGGTGCCCTCGACCAGCGGCAGGAGATCGCGCTGCACGCCCTGGCGCGAGACGTCCGCGCCCCCCAGCTCGCTGCGGCTCGCGACCTTGTCGATCTCGTCGAGGAAGACGATCCCGTTCTGCTCGGCGTTGGCGAGCGCCTTCGCCTTCAGGTCGTCGTCGTTCACCAGCTTCGCGGCTTCCTCCTCGGTCAGCAGCTGCAGCGCCTCGCGGATGCGCAGCTTGCGCAGCTTTCTGCGCCCGCCGGAGAGGTTCTGGAACATGCCCTGGATCTGGGAGGTCAGCTCCTCCATTCCCGGCGGCGCGAGAATCTCCATCTGCTGGCCCCCGGCGGCGACCTCGAGCTCGATTTCCTTGTCGTCGAGCTCGCCTTCGCGCAGCTTCTTGCGGAACTTCTGGCGCGTCGAGCTTTCCTCCGCCTCCACTCCCCGCGCGGGCGGCAGCAGCGCGTCGAGCACCCGCTCTTCGGCCGCGTCTTGCGCGCGAGAGCGCACCGCGCGCATCGCCTGCTCGCGGGTTTGCTTGATGCTGATCTCGACCAGGTCGCGCACGATCGTATCGACGTCGCGCCCCACGTAGCCGACCTCGGTGAACTTCGTCGCCTCGACCTTGATGAACGGCGCCCCCGCGAGACGCGCCAGCCGGCGCGCGATTTCGGTCTTGCCCACCCCGGTCGGCCCGATCATCAGGATGTTCTTGGGCGTGATCTCCTGGCGCAGGGGCTCGGCGACCTGCTGCCTGCGCCAGCGATTCCTGAGCGCGATCGCCACCGCGCGTTTGGCCTTCGCCTGCCCGACGATATGCTTTTCCAGCTCGTGCACGATCTCCTGCGGCGTCATCTGGGTCACTCGAGCACCTCGATGACGCGCTGGTTGTTGGTGTAGATGCACAGGTCGGCCGCGATCGCGAGCGCCTTGTCGACGATCTCGCGCACCCCGAGGCCGGTGTTCTCCAGCAGCGCGCGCGCCGCGCTTTGCGCATACGGGCCGCCGGAGCCGATGGCGACGATCCCCTGCTCCGGCTCCAGCACGTCGCCCATGCCAGTGATGATCAGCGAGTGCTCGCGGTCCGCAACGGCGAGCATGGCCTCCAGCCGTCGCAGGATCCTGTCGGTGCGCCAGTCCTTGGCCAGCTCGACCGCGGAGCGAAGCACGTTGCCCTGGTGCTTCTCGAGCTTCGCCTCGAAGCGCTCGAACAGCGTGAACGCGTCGGCCGTTCCGCCGGCGAAGCCCGCCAGGATGCGCTCGTTGTACAGCCGGCGCACCTTGCGCGCGCCCGCCTTCAGCACGATGTTGCCGAGGGTCACCTGGCCGTCGCCGCCGAGCGCGACCTCGGGACCGCGGCGAACCGAGAGGATGGTGGTGCCGTGCAATGTTTCCATGTTTCCTTAACGCGTTGTGACTTTGGCGAGCGCCGAGACGCCCATTACTTCGAAAAGCGCGGCGACCAATTGGTTCACATTGTCGAGCTCGAGACGCTTGTTGTCGCGGATCAGGTCCGCGGCGAGATTGAGCAACGCCGCCGCCGAGACGAAGTCGACGCGCCTCAGGTTCGAGCAGTCGACCTGGACCCGCGTGCGATTCGCGCCGGCCTCGGCAACGACATCGAGGAAGGCCTTCGCATGGCCGGTGATCTCGCGCGGCGCGGAGAGCGACTCGACGGCCGGCGGCGCCAGCTCGGCATCGAACAGCGGTGCTTCGCATTCGAAACGGCTCGCGTATTCGTGCGCGCGCTGCCCGAACACTTCGCGCTCGCCGAGCTCGCGGTGCAGGTCAAGCAGCATCAGCCACAGTCGCTCCGCCGCGGGGGCGAGGTTCTCCTTTTGCACGGCGCGCGACAGGCTCCGTCCGGCCTCCGCGGTCTGCCCGTTGGCGTAGAGGATCGCCGCCTCTTCGACGGCCGCCGCAAGCTCCGAGGACGCCGACACGACCTCGATGTTCAGGCGCGAATCGGCCCCCATGCGGGTGCGCGCGGCCTGCTCCGTCGGCCAGCCGAGCGGCAGCTCCTGCGTCGAGTCGAGAGCCTTGGCCCCCTTGCTGCGCGCCTTCTTGTCGCGGGAATCGGAACTCACGTCGCCCTCCCTCGCTCAAGCTCACTTCGCCAGGCACTGCTCCAGGCCGGCGACGAAAAGATCCTTCGGCAGCTTCTTGCCTATGAAAACGAGCACCGATCCCTTCTTTTCGCCCTTGCCCCAAGGCTTGCCGAGATCGCCGCCCATCATCATGTGCACGCCCTGGAACACCACGCGCCGCGGGTTGCCTTTCATCCACAGCACCCCCTTGTAGCGCAGCAGGTCCGGCCCGTACACCTGGATCATCCCCGACAGAAACTGCTCCAGCTTGTCGCCGTCGAACGCCTTGTCTGAGCGGAAGACGAACGACTCGACCTCGTCGTGATGCTCGTGGTGGATGTCGGTCAGGAATTCCGGGTCGAGATCGAGGATCGCATTCAGGTTGAAGCCCCGGATGTCGAGCACTTCCTCGAGCGGCGCCTCGCCGAAATGCACCTTCTTGATCGGCGCGCGCGGGTTCATCAGGCGGATGCGCTCGGAAAGCTTCTTCACCTCTCCGTCTTCGACCAGGTCGGTCTTGGACATCAGGATGCGGTCGGCGAACCCGACCTGCTCCTGCGCCTCGTGAAAGTCGTCGAGCTGCTTGTCGGCATGCTTGGCATCGACCACGGTGATGATCGAATCGAGCAGGTAGTAGTTGCCGATTTCCTCGTCGGTGAAGAAGGTCTGCGCGACCGGGCCGGGATCGGCCATGCCGGTGGTCTCGATCACGACGCGGTCGAACTTGAGCGCGCCCTGGCTGCGCCTGTCCTTCAGCTCTCCGAGGATGCGGATCAGGTCGCCGCGCACGGTGCAGCAGATGCAGCCGTTGTTCATCTCCACGATCTGCTCGTTGCTGCTCTCGATGATGTCGTTGTCGACCCCGACCTCGCCGAACTCGTTCTCGATCACCGCGACGCGATGGCCGTGATCTTCCTTGAGGATGCGGTTCAGCAGCGTCGTCTTGCCGCTGCCCAGGAATCCCGTGAGGATGGTCACGGGAACCATGTTCTCCTGCTGCATGATGACTCCTTCCGAAGGGCTGGATTCTACCGCCTGCGGCCGGGCCGCGGAGTCATGCCGCTTGCGGACAATTTGAATTCAGTTCTTGAGGTACGGTGTAAGCCACCCCAGGCCGGCGCTGGTCTCGCCTCGCGGGCGGTACTCGCAGCCGACCCAGCCGTCGTAGCCGAGCCGGTCCATGAGGGAGAAAAGGTACGGATAATTGACTTCGCCGATGTCAGGCTCGTGCCTTTCGGGCACGCCGGCGATCTGTATGTGGCCGACGCCCGCGACATGCTGCCTGAGCTTCATCGCCAGATCGCCCTCGACGATCTGGCAGTGATAGAAGTCCATCTGCACCTTGACGTTCGTCTTTCCCGTGTCGGCGCAGATGGCGTGCGCCTCGGCCTGCGTGTTCAGGTAGAAGCCGGGGATGTCGCGCGTGTTGATCGGCTCGATCACGCAGGTGATCCCGAGGGGCGCCGCCTGATCGGCGGCCCAGGCGAGATTCCTCACGTAGGTTTCGCGGTGTCGCGCACGCTCGGTGCCGGGCGCGATGAGCCCCGCCATCAGGTGCAGGCGCTTGTTGCCGAGCACGCGCGCGTAGGCGAGCGCATCATCGAACGCGCGGCGGAACGCGTCCTCGCGCCCGGGGAGCGAAGCCAGCCCGCGCTCGCCCTTGCTCCAGTCGCCCGGCGGCGCGTTGAACAGCGCCTGCGTGAGGCCGTTGCCCGTCAGTCGCGCCTCGATCTCGGCCGGCGGATAGTCGTACGGAAAGAGGAACTCGACCCCCTTGAACCCGTCCTTCGCCGCGGCCGCGAAACGGTCGAGGAAGTCGTGCTCCTGGTACATCATCGAGAGATTCGCGGCGAATTTCGGCATGGCGCATGTCCTACTTGATCGGATATCGAGCCCTGATTTCGTCGACCTGCTGCTCGGTGAGCGTCCTGAGGCGCCGCCCCGCGAGCTGGAGGTACAGCTTCGCCGTCGCTTCGAGCTCTTCGGCCGCGTCGGCCGCAGCGGCGAGGCTGGACCCGCCCACGACCGGACCGTGATTGGCCAGCAGCAGCGCATGGTGCTTGCCGGCGAAGCGCCGCACCGCGTCGGCGAGCTTGAGGTCGCCAGGGGCGAAGTACGGCACGAGCGGCAGGCGGCCGATGCGCATCACATAGTACGCGGTGATCGGGGGCAGCACGTCTTCCGGATCGATGTCCTCGAGCACCGAGACGGCCACCGAGTGGGTGGCGTGCAAATGCACCACCGCCGCATTGCCCGGCCGCTCCTGATACATGGCGAGGTGCAGGAAGTTCTCCTTCGACGGCGCGTCGCCGGAAAGGTGCCGGCCTTGCCAGTCGAGCTTGGAAAGGCGGGAGGGGTCCAGGTTGCCGAGATTCGACCCCGTCGGCGTGATCAGCCACCCATCGTCCAGCTTCGCGCTGATATTGCCGGTACTGCCGTGCGTCAGACCACGCTCGAAGATCGAGCGCCCCAGCTCGCAGATGTCCTCGCGCATGCGGGTCTCGCTCATGCCAGCATCTCCAGCGCCTTGGCAAAGAAATCGGTCGCACCGAAATTCCCCGACTTGAGCGCCAGCGCGATCGCCGGCTCGCCGGCGGAAAGCGTCCACGGCACTCCGGGGTCGATCTGCGGACCGATGCGCAACGCCTTGATGCCGAGACGGTTGACCACCGCGCCCGCGGTCTCGCCGCCGGCGACAATGAGCTTGCGCGCGCCGAGTTCGACCATGCCCTGGGCCAAGGCCGCCAGCGCATCCTCGATGATCCGGCCGGCGCGCTCCGTTCCGAGCTCGGCCTGAACGGCTCTGACTTCTTCCGGCGAGCTCGTCGCGTAGACCAGCACGGGCTCGCGCGCGATCCGCGCCCGCACCCAGTCGAGCGCCTCCTGCAGCTGCGCCTCGCCGGCGGCGAGCTTGCGCGCGTCGATCCGGAACGCAGGGCGAGTCTTCTTCCATTGCGCGACCTGCGCGTTGGTGGCGAGCGAGCAGCTGCCCGAGACGATTCCCGCATGGCCGTCGATGCGCGGCAACCGTGCCGCCTCGCCCGAGTGCGCGAGCTGCCCGGCCTTGCGGAAATTGGCCGGCAATCCCAGGGCGATTCCCGAGCCGGCCGTGACCAGCGGCATGTCGGCGCACGCTGCGCCGATCGTGTCGAGGTCGGCGTTGGAAACGGCGTCGACCACCGCGATCCCGCAGCCCTCGCTCTGCAGGGCGGCAAAGCGCTCGCGCAAGGCCTGGGAGCCTCGGGCCACCGCGTCGTATCGCGCGAGTCCGACTTTGTGTCGGGTCTGGGCCTGCAGCACGCGCACGAGATTGGCATCCTTCATCGGCGTGAGCGGATGGTCTTTCATTCCCGATTCGCTCAAGAGCACGTCGCCGACGTAGAGGTGGCCGCGAAAGATCGTGCGCCCGGCCTCGGGAAACGCGGGACAGGCGATGGTGAAGGAGGTGCCGAGTGCCTGCATCAGCGCATCGGTCACCGGGCCGATGTTGCCCCTGGGCGTCGAGTCGAACGTGGAGCAGTACTTGAAATAGAACTGCCGACAGCCGTGGCCCCTGAGCCAGGCGAGCGCCGCGAGCGATTGCTCGACCGCCTCCTGCGGCGCGACGGTGCGCGACTTCAGGGCGACCACCACGGCATCGGCGTCGGGTGGAGGTCCCTGCGGCACGCCGATGGTCTGCGTGCAGCGCATGCCGCCACTTACGAGCATGTTCGCAAGGTCGGTGGCGCCGGTGAAGTCGTCGGCAATGCATCCCAGCAGCATGGTCGGTCTCTTCTTCTACTTGCCGGCCTCGGGCAGGGAAATGCGGGTGAGGGCCGCGAACATCTTGATGACCGCGGAATCGTCCTCTCCGCCGTGGCCGTGGGCCGAGGTCGCGAGGTACATCTGATGCGCGGCGGCGGTCAAGGGCAGAGGAAAGGTGAGCTTTTTCGCGGCGTCGAGCACGATGCCCAGGTCCTTGACGAAGATGTTCACCGCCGACAGCGGAGTGTAGTCGCCCGCCAGAATGTGGGGCACCCGATTCTGGAACATCCAGGACGACCCGGCGCTGTTGGAGATCACCTCGTAGAGCGTGGCCGGATCGGCGCCAGCCTTGATTCCCAGAGCCATGGCCTCGGCGGCCGCGGCGATATGCACCCCCGCCAGCAGCTGATTGATCATCTTGACCGTCGACCCGGGCCCCACTTCGTCGCCCAGGCGGTAGACCTTCTGCGCGATCGCCGCCAGAAATCCTTCGACTTTGGCGAAGCTCGCGGGAGCGCCGGATCCCATGATCGTCATCTGACCCTGCGCCGCCTTGGCTGCGCCTCCCGAGACCGGCGCATCGAGCATCTCGATGCGCCGCTCGGCGAGACGCTTTCCGAGAGCGCGCGCGAATTCCGGGGCGACCGTGACGCTCATGATGACCACGCTCCCCGGCGCCAGGGCCTCGACGGCACCGCCCGGGCCGAACAGAACGCTCTCCGCCTGCTCCGAATTGACGACCAGGACGATCACGGCCGCGCAACCTTTCGCCATCTCGGCCGCGCTCTCGAAGGCTTGCGCGCCCTCCTTCGCAAAGGCTGCGCGCGCGTCCGGCCGCGTATCGCACACCCGCACGCTGAAGCCCGCGCGCAGCAGCGACCGAGCCACGCCGCCGCCCATCGCCCCCAGACCGATTACACCGACAGTGCCTTCCGCCATTTCGCTATCCTCCGTGCCGCTCAGTCTCTCGCGACGAGCAATCCCTTCAGGTACTCGCCCTCGGGAAACTCGAGCGCGACCGGATGGTCCGCGGCGGCGCCGAAGCGCTCGAGAATCTTCCCGCTGACTCCGGCGTCGACCGCAGCCCCGGCCACGATCGAGCGGAACAGCTCCGCCGTCACGCCTCCGGAACAGGAAAACGTCGCCAGCAGCCCGCCCGGCGCGAGCAACTTGAAGGCGAGCAGATTGATGTCCTTGTAGGCGCGCGCGGCATTCTTCGCCTGCGCGGCGGTCGGCGCGAATTTGGGCGGATCGAGCACCACCATGCCGAAGCGCGCGCCGCGGTCGCGCAATGCGCGCAGGTGCGCGAACACGTCGGCCTGCGCGAACTCGACCCGCGCGGCGTCCAGCGGGTTGGCGGCGAGGTTCTCGCGCGCCACCGCGAGCGCCGGGGCCGAGCTGTCGAGCGCGACCACGCGCTTGGCGCCTCCCGCCAGCGCGGCGAGCGCGAAGCCTCCCGTGTAGCAGAAGCCGTCCAGCACCTCCCGTCCCATGGCGAGCGCGCGCACGCGCTGGCGGTTGTCGCGCTGGTCGAGGAAGAATCCGGTCTTCTGCCCCTGCTCGACGTCGACGTGAAAGGTCAATCCGTGCTCCACGATCGCGCAGCGCGCTGCGGCGCGGTCTCCGCGCGCGAAGCCGGTCCGCGGCTCGAGGCCCTCGAGTGCGCGCACCTCGGCGTCGGAACGCTCGTACACCGCCTCGCATCCGGTCAGCTCGGCGAGCGCATCGAGGATCGCCTCGCGCCAGCGCTCGGCGCCTGCCGACAGGAACTGCGCCACCACCACGTCGCCGTAGCGGTCGACCACCAGCCCCGGGATTCCGTCGGATTCGCCATGAACCAGGCGGAGCGCATTGCTGTGCCGCGCAGCCGGAAGCCCCTCGCGCAGCGCGAGGGCGCCCGCCACCCGTGCGCGCAGGAATCCCGCGTCGATCCGCGCGTCCGGGTCGAAGCTCCACACGCGCGCGCGGATCTGCGATTGCGGGCTGTAGGCCGCCAGCGCCAGGCGCTGGCCCGAGGCGGACACGATCTCGACCGTGTCGCCGAGCCCGGGCTCGCCGTCGATCCGCGCGATCGCGCCCGAGAACAGCCACGGGTGCCGGCGCTTGACCGACTTCTCGCGGCCCGGATTCAGGATAAGGCGCATTGGGCGCATCCTACTTCTTGCGCGCGCGCGGGTGCGCCGCGTCGTAGACCTTCGCCAGCGACTGAAAGTCCAGGTGCGTGTACACCTGCGTGCTCGAGATGCTCGAGTGGCCCAGCATTTCCTGAACCGCCCGCAGGTCCTGCGACGACTGCAAGACATGAGTCGCGAAGGAGTGGCGCAGCATGTGCGGGTGCAGCGGCGCATCCAGGCCCTGACGCCGTGCCCATGCCGCCAGCCGCACGCGCACGGTCCCCGGGGCGATGCGTGCGCCGCGCGCGCCGACGAAGAGCGCACGTTCCTGGGGCGCGGCGAGCTGTGCCCGCGCCGAGAGCCATTGCGCGAGCGTCTCGCGCGCCCTGGCGCCTACCGGGACCGTGCGCGTCTTGCCGCCCTTGCCGGTCACCGTGACCTCGCCCGCGGCCAGATCGAGGCGCCCTGCGTCCAGGTCCAGGCCGACCAGCTCGGCCAGACGCAGGCCGGAGGAGTACATCAGCTCGAACATCGCCCGGTCGCGCAACAGGGCCGGCGTGGCCGGCGGCGCCACGTCGAGCAGGCGCTGCGCGGCCTCCACCGAGAGCGCCTTGGGCAGTGTCCTGGCCGCCTTCGGGGCGCGTACGCCCTGGCAGGGGTTGGACCGATAATCCCGGTGACGCGCGAGCCAGCGGTACAGGCCGCGCCAGGCGGACAGCGTGCCCGCGAGCGAACGGCCGGACAGGCCCGCTGCGTGCAATTGCGCCATGCAGCGGCGGATCTGGTTGGCGTCGATCTCGGCGAGGCGCCTGCCCTGGGCCAGCCGCAGCAGCACGCCGAGGTCTCGCGCGTAGTTCCTGAGGGTGCCGGAGGCGAGCCGGCGCTGATGCCTCAGCGCCTCGAGGTGCTCGCGCACCAGCGCAGCGTCGGGATGCGCGGTAGGCAGGGGATCTGCCACGCGCGGCGCCCTTGCGCGCGCTACAGCCGCGCCGCCACTCCCGCGGCGCACAGCTCGCCGATTCGGCGCAGGTAGATGGTCCCCATCTCGGGGAAGAAACGCTCCGGGTCCTCGCTGCCGAGCGCCAGCAAACCGAACACCGAAGGCTGCCCGAGCGGAACCAGCGCCATCGAGCGCAGGTGCTCGGCCGCCTCGCCGAACCAATCCACGTAGGGGTTGTCGGCGATCGCCGCGCACTGCGGCGCGCCCATGGCCTCGGCATGCATGCGCTGCGCCTCGGTCACAGCCTGCGACTCCTCGAAATCGACCGGCACGGACTTGCCCCAGACGCGCATCGCGACATGCGGCACCGCGAAGTCTTCGCTCAGATGAAAATACAGGGCGTGCGTGAGCGCCGGGAAGTCGCGTGCGCCGACCATTGCGACCGCCAGGCGGTGGACCTTCTCGCTGATCGCGTCGTTCTCTTCGCCGAACTGAATCAGCTCGCCGAGCTTGCCCTCGAGCAGCTTCACCTTCTCGCGCAGCGTGATGGTCTGGCGCTCGGCGAGCGGAATCGCGCGTCCGCCGTAGGGGTGCGGCACGCTGATCGACTCGAAGAGCTCGGGGTGCTGGTCGAAGAACTGCGGGTGAGTCCTGAGGAATTGCGCGACTTCTTCTGCGTTCATGGTGACTCGTCCAGGTCGATCGAACCCTCGAAGACGCTGTGCGCCGGGCCCTTCATCCAGACGTCATTGTCGCCGCCCTGCCAAGCAACGGTCAACGTTCCGCCGCGCGCATCCACGCGCACCGGCGACTCGAGCAGGCCGCGCGCGATGCCCGACACCGCGGCGGCGCAGGCGCCCGTGCCGCAGGCGAGCGTCTCGCCCGCGCCCCGCTCCCAGACGCGCAGCGCGATCCGGTGCCGATCGCGGACTTGCATGAATCCGGCGTTGACGCGGTTCGGAAAGCGCGCGTGGTGCTCGAGAAGCGGACCCTGCGTGGTCACCGGCGCGCGCTCGATGTCGTCGACCCGCTGCACCGCGTGCGGGTTGCCCATCGACAGCAGCGCCAGCTCGACCCTGACGCCCCCGACCTCGAGCGCCTGCACCAGCGGCGACTCGAGCGCCGGCGGGCCCATGTCGACGCTGACTTCGCCGTCGCCCTCCAGGCGCGGCGCGATCAGGCCGCCGAGGGTCTCCACCCTGATCTCGCGCTTCGCCGTCAGCCCCTTGGCGTGGACGTAGCGCACGAAGCACCGTGCACCGTTACCGCACTGCTCGACCTCGCCGCCGTCTGCGTTGAAGATCCGATAGCGAAAGTCGGCGTCCGCGCGCGCGCTTCGCTCGACCACCAGGATCTGGTCGCAGCCGACGCCGAAATGCCTGTCGGCAAGACGGCGAAGCTGGGCCGGCGTGAGGGCGAAGCGCGAGGCGGTCGCATCGAGCACCACGAAATCGTTGCCCGCCCCCTCCATCTTGGTGAAGTCGACGCGCATTACGCCGGTTGCATCAGGCGGTGGTACTCGACCGAAATGCAGCGGTCCATTGCCACGAACATGCCGGCCGCCCGTGCGCGTTCGGCCGCCTCCTCGTTGACGATGCCGAGCTGGATCCAGATGGCCGGCAGCTTGAGCGCAATGCACTGCTCGACGATCGGACCGACCTCGTCCGCGGCGCGGAATACGTTTGCCAGGTCGATCCTTTCCGGAACGGCTGCCAGCGAGGGATAGGCCTTTTCACCGAGCACCTCGCTCACCGCCGGTCGCACCGGGATCACGCGGTAGCCCCACGCCTTGAGCCGGCGCGCGATGCGGTGGCTCGGGCGCTCGGGTCTGGGTGACAGTCCGACCACCGCGATGGTTTTCGCACGCGCGAACAGCGCACGCATGTCCTGGTCCGGGGGATTTCGAAACACGAGTCGCAATTCTATGCGTAAAAGCGCGCCTGTCCCTCGGGGCGCGTCTTGAACCGCTTGTGCATCCAGTAATACTGCTCGGGCGCCTCGAGCACCCTGCGCTCGATGTACGCGTTCATGCGCAGCGTATCCGCCTCCACGTCTTCGCTCGGGAAGTCGCTCCAGGGCGGCTCGATCGAGACCACGTAGCCGGTACCGTCCGGGAGCATTCGAGTCACGCACGGCAGTACCTTTGCTCCGGTTACGCGCGCGATGCGCGCCAGCCCCGGCATGGTCGCCGCCGGCACGCCGAAGAAGGGCACGAACAGCGCCCCCCGGGGCCCGTAGTCCATGTCCGGGAGGTAGTACAGCGGGCGGCCCTCCCGCATCGGGCCGAGCACCGCGCGGATGCCGTCCTGGCGCGAGACCAGCTTCTGATTTCCAAAGCGCGTCCGTCCGGCCAGCAGGCGCGCGGACAGGCGCGCGTTCTTCTGCTGCGCATACATGCTCACCATGTCGATCTCGCAGGCGAGCCGCGCAAATCCTGCGTCGAGACCGACGAAGTGCGGCACGAAGAAGATCGCCGGCGCGCCCTCGAGCGCGCGCAGGTGCTCCAGCCCCTCGATCCGTATCAGCTGCTCGATGCGGCCGCGTGGCGCCCACCACAAGAGCGCGTGGTCGAGGAAGCTGCGGCACCAGGCGCTGAAGTGCGCCCGCGCGAGCCGCTCGCGCTCGGCGGTGGCCATCCACGGAAAGCACTTGCCGAGATTCACGCGCGTCACCCTGCGCCGTTCGGCGACCAAGCGGTACGCGAGCGGTCCCAACGCGTTTCCGACTGCGGCCAGCGCCCGGTTCGGCAGCAGGTGCAGCAGCCACATCGCTGCGAACAGCACGCGGATCAAGTGGCGGCTCCCGGCGGCGGCGGCGCGCGGCGCGGCTGCTTGTAACGGTTGTAGCCCCAGAGGTACTGCTGCGGACATTCGCGCACCAGCGCCTCCAGCGCGCGGTTGACGCGCCGCGCATCCGATTCCCCGGTCTGCGCCGGCGGCAGCGGCCGCAGGTGTACCACGTAGCCCCTGCCGCGCGGCAGGCGCTCGCCGAAAGCGAGCAGGGTGACGGTCCCCGCGCGGCCGGCGAGCCGGCCGGCAAGCGTCATCGTGTACGCGGGCCGGCCGAAGAAATCCACCCACTCGCCTTCGCCCTCGCTCGGCACCTGGTCCGGCAGCATGCCCACCGTCTCTCCGCGCTTGAGCGCGCCGAGCAGCTCGCGCACGCCCGCGTAATCCGGCCTCGCGAGGCGCAGGTTCGGCCCCGAACGGCCCCGCTCGATCAACGTCTGCACGAAGCGCAGCTTGGGAGGCCGGTACAGCGCGGTGATCGGGAATCGCTCGGCCGCCACCTTCGCGGTGATCTCGAAGCAGCCATGATGCGGCGTGAGGAACACGATGCCCAGCCCCTGCTTGCGCGCGCCCTCGATCAACTGCTCGCCATCGATGCGCCGTACCCAGCGCAAGACATCGGCTCGCCGCCGCAGCCAGATTGCGGGCAGCTCGAGCACGCCCTTGCCTGCCGAGGCGATGGCGGCGCGGCGCGTCGCCGCATCCCGGTAGCCGGCCTGGGCGAGGTTCTCGCGGAGGTGACGCCGATAAGTCGGCGAGGCCGCGTAGGCCGCCCAGCCGAGCAGCGCCCCCGCGGCGTGCAGCAGCGGCAGCGGGAGCACCGCAAGCAGGCGCATCAACAGCAGCATCGGAATGCGCGCATCGCCTTGATTTATCAGGTTCTGTGAGACCCGATCAAAAACTTTGGTATCCTTGCGGGCTCTCCGCAACCCGCTCGCCGCATGCTCATTGCGGCGGCCACAACACTTGAGGCGCTAAAGACATGAGCGAATTCCTATTTACTTCGGAGTCGGTCTCCGAAGGCCACCCGGACAAGGTCGCCGACCAGATCTCCGATGCCGTACTTGACGCGATTCTAGCGAAAGACCCCCGCGCACGGGTTGCGGCGGAGACGATGGTCACGACGGGCCTCGTCGTGATGGCGGGCGAGATCACGACCGCCGCCACCGACATCGATTTCCAGCAGGTTGCCCGCGACACGATCAAGAGCATCGGCTACGACAACACCGAGTACGGCATCGACTACAAGGGTTGCGCCGTGATGGTGTGCTACGACAAGCAGTCCGCCGACATCGCGCAGGGCGTGGACGAAGGCAAGGGCATCGACCTCGACCAGGGCGCCGGCGACCAGGGACTGATGTTCGGCTACGCCTGCGACGAGACGCCGCAGCTGATGCCGCTGCCCATTCACCTCTCGCACCGCATCGTCGAGCGCCAGGCCGAGCTGCGCCGCGACGGCCGCCTGCCGTGGCTGCGCCCCGACGCGAAATCGCAGGTGACGGTCAAGTACGCCAACGGCAAGCCCGTGGCGATCGACACGGTCGTGCTGTCGACGCAGCACGCGCCCGACGTCACCCACGAGCAGCTGTCCGAAGGCGTGATCGAGGAGATCATCAAGCCGATGCTGCCGAAGGAACTGGTCAAGGGAGACATCAAGTTTCTGGTCAACCCGACCGGGCGCTTCGTCGTCGGCGGGCCGCACGGGGATTGCGGCCTGACCGGGCGCAAGATCATCGTCGACACCTACGGCGGTGCGGCGCCTCACGGCGGCGGGGCATTCTCGGGCAAGGACCCGTCCAAGGTCGACCGCTCGGCCGCCTATGCCGCACGCTACGTGGCAAAGAACGTGGTCGCCGCGGGCCTCGCCTCGAAATGCCTGGTGCAGGTGGCCTACGCGATCGGCGTCGCCAAGCCCGTATCGGTGATGGTCGACACGCACGGCACCGGCAAGATGTCGGACGACGCGCTCTCCAAGCTGGTGGCGACGACCTTCGACCTGCGGCCCAAGGCGATCATCCAGACGCTCAATCTGCTTCGCCCGATCTACAGAAAAACAGCGGCCTACGGCCATTTCGGACGCGAAGAGCCGGAGTTCACGTGGGAAGCGACCGACAAGGCGCTGGCCCTCAAACAGGCCGCCTAGGTATAATTACGGCTGCTGAGGAGCGCTGCGATCCCCGAGGGGACCAGGCTCAGCTAAATCAAACTGCGCTCGCATCGGAAACGATGCGGGCGCTTTGCTTTTCTGGAGGCCGAAAATGAACGCACCCAATCCGAAATTCACCGACTACAAGGTCGCCGACATCAAAGACGCGGACTTCGGTCGCAAGGAGATCGCGATCGCCGAGACCGAAATGCCGGCGCTGATGGCGATCCGCAAGGAGTACGCGAAGGCGCAGCCGCTCAAGGGCGCCCGCATCGCCGGCTCGCTGCACATGACGATCCAGACCGCGGTCCTGATCGAGACGCTGCGCGCGCTGGGCGCCGAGGTGCGCTGGGCCTCGTGCAACATCTTCTCGACCCAGGACCACGCCGCGGCGGCGATCGCCGCCGGCGGCACGCCGGTGTTCGCCTACAAAGGCGAGTCGCTCGACGAATACTGGGAGTTCACCCACCGCATCTTCGAATTCGAGGGCGGCAAGGGCCCGAACATGATCCTCGACGACGGCGGCGACGCCACGCTGCTCGCGCACCTCGGCCGGCGCGCCGAGAAGGACCCTTCCGTGATCGCCAAGCCGACCAGCGAGGAAGAGACCTCGCTCTTCAACGCGATCAAGAAGCGCCTCGCGGCGCAGCCGGGCTGGTACACGAAGATCGGGGCGGAGATCAAGGGCGTCACCGAGGAAACCACCACCGGGGTGCACCGCCTGTACCAGATGCACAAGGAAGGGCGGCTGCTGTTCCCGGCGATCAACGTCAACGACTCGGTCACCAAGTCGAAGTTCGACAACATCTACGGCTGCCGCGAGTCGCTGGTCGACGGCATCAAGCGCGCCACCGACGTGATGGTGGCGGGCAAGGTCGCCGTGGTCGGCGGCTACGGCGAGGTCGGCAAGGGCTCGGCGCAGGCGCTGCGGGGCCTGCAGGCCCAGGTCTGGGTCACCGAGATCGACCCCATCTGCGCGCTGCAGGCCGCGATGGAGGGCTTTCGCGTGGTGACGATGGACTATGCCGCCGACAAGGCCGACATTTTCGTCACCGCCACCGGCAACTACCACGTCATCACGCACAAGCACATGAAAGCGATGAAGAACAACGCCATCGTGTGCAACATCGGCCACTTCGACAACGAGATCGAGGTCGCCGCGCTCAAGGATTACAAGTGGGAGAACATCAAGCCCCAAGTCGACCACGTGGTGTTCCCGGACGGCAAGCGGATCATCCTGCTCGCCGAGGGGCGCCTGGTGAACCTCGGCTGCGCCACCGGCCACCCGTCCTACGTCATGAGCTCGTCGTTCGCCAACCAGGTGCTGGCGCAGATCGAGCTCTTCACCAAGACGAAGGACTACCCCGTGGGCGTCTATATCCTGCCCAAGGCGCTCGACGAGAAGGTCGCGCGGCTGCAGCTCACGACCCTCAGCGCCCAGCTGAGCGAGCTGACCGACGAGCAGGCGGCCTACATCGGCGTGCCGAAAGAGGGCCCGTACAAGACGGAGCACTATCGCTACTAGACACCAGGTCAGGAGCCGGCCGCGCGGCATCACCATGCTGAGAATCCTCATCGTCTGGCTGATCAACGCGCTGGCCCTGCTCGCGGTCGCGTACGTGATGCCGTCCATCCACGTCGACAGC
>Ga0315556_1000486_pt1 | contig 24634 bp, 21 predicted proteins | sample SalMarSW160310MG_FD_202112 | JGI IMG/M metagenome (GOLD analysis project Ga0315556, IMG submission 202112) | Salt marsh sediment microbial communities from the Plum Island Ecosystem LTER, Massachusetts, United States - Salt Marsh Sediment SW1603-10 ...
CGCGAGCCGCAAGGTCCTGCTGGTGCAGGCCCTGCCGGCGGCGATCGGCCTCGCCCTGGTGCTGCTTGCGTGACCGACGCCGAGCGCTAGCCCTTCCTGCCCCCGACCAGCAGCAGCAGGCCGCCGATCGCGATCGCGCCGACGCCGAGCCAGACCGGGACGTTGACCGTCTCCTTGGCCTTGATCGAGAGCTGGATCGGCCCGACCTTCGCCTGGTGGGTCTCCTTGGTGTAGGTGAAGCTGCGGTAGCTCAGCCCCAGCGCGCCGGCCACGATCAGAACGATTCCCACGAGCTTTGCCACGGCTTCTCCCTGCTTATGGCGCGGCGCGCCGGGGCGCGCCCGAGCCCTTGATCTGGGTGCGGTGCATGACGCGCCGCGCGGCGGGGTCGAAGGCGTCGCGCCGGTGCATGGTGGTGCGGTTGTCCCACAGTACGAGGTCGCCCAGCGCCCACTTGTGGCGGTAGACCGAGGTCTCGAGGTACGACCACAGCTCGTCGAGCAGGCGCTCGGACTCCTCGAGCGGCAGGCCCATGACGTAGGCGTTGCGCCGGCGCCCGAGGTAGAGCGCGCGCGCCCCCGACTCTGGGTGCTCGATCACCACCGGGTGCGGTGTGCCCGGCGAGCGGCGCGGGTCGTCCGACGCGGTGAGCCCTTTTCGCAGGGTGCCGCCCGAGTCGTAGGTGCCGTCATGCTTGATCGCGAGCCCCGCGACGCGCGCGGCGAGCGCGCGCGGCAGCTTCGCCAGCGCGGCCTTCATGCCGGCGAAGCAGGTGTCGCCGCCCGCGGCCGGGATCTCGAGCGAGTACAGCATCGAGGCGTCAGGCGGCAGCGGCGCGTAGCTCATGTCGGTGTGCCAGGCCGCCTCGCCGTCGCCCAGCGCGCCGATCGGCTCGCCCGCGGCGTCGCGCACATTGGAGACGACGTAGATGTCGGGAAAGCCGGGCGGCGACTTGCGCCCCGCGCCCTGGTTGGGCGGCGGGTCGAGCGCGCCGAAGTGGCGCGAGAAGGCGAGCAGGTCGCCGTCGCTCAGGCGCTGGCCGCGGAACACCAGTACGTCGTGCCGGTACCAGGCATCTTTGATCGCCTCGATCTCGGCCGCGCCGGCCCGCGCCAGGTCGACGCCGCGCACCTCGGCGCCGACCGTTGCGGTGGGGACGACCTCGAGCGACGCGGCGGCGGCAGGAGCGCGCATGGCGGCTAGTCTATAATCATCGGCCGCGTCTTGCCCATCCCTTCGTGACCATCGTCGTCCATCACCTGAACAACTCCCGCTCGCAGCGCGTGCTCTGGCTGCTCGAGGAGCTCGGGCTGTGCTACGAGGTGAAGCGCTACCAGCGCGACCCGCAGACGATGCTCGCGCCGCCCGAGCTGCGCGCGGTGCACCCGCTGGGCAAGTCGCCGGTGATCGAGGACGGCGATCTCAAGTTGGCGGAGTCGGGTGCGATCCTGGAGTACCTCGCGACGCGCTACGGCGAGGGGCGGCTGGTCCCCGCTGCCGGGACGCCCGAGCGCCTGCGCTACAGCTACTGGATGCACTACGCCGAGGGCTCGGCGATGCCGCCGCTGCTGATGAAGCTGGTGTTCAAGCGCATCGAGAGCGGGCCGATGCCGTTCTTCGTCCGCCCGGTCGCGCGCGGCATCGCGCGCCGCGTGCTCGGCACGTTCGTCGAGCCGAACATCGCGCGACACCTGGACTACATGGAAGGCGAGCTCGCCGCGCGGCCCTGGTTCGCGGGCGAAGCGTTCAGCGCGGCCGACATCCAGATGAGCTTTCCGCTCGAAGCGGCCGCGGCGCGCGGCGGGCTCGACGGGCGCAGGCCGAATCTGACGGGATTCCTCGAGCGCATCCACTCCCGCCCGGCCTACCAGCGCGCGCTCGAGAGCGGCGGCGCGTACGCGCTGCTCGGCTGACGGGGCCGGCATGGATTCCGGGCAAGCCGAGCGCGGCGCGACGCGCGCGCTGCGCGCGTTCGCCATCGCGCCGCCGGTGACCGCGCTGGTGTACATCGTCACCGTCACCCCCGACGCGAGCAACGTGTTCGTCTCGGCGCGCACCATGGGGCCGCAGCTTGGCCTGGTGGTCGCGGCGCTCAGGTTCTACCTGGTGCTCGGGGTGGTGCTGGCGGCGGTCGGGCTGCCGCTGCGCGCACTCGGCGCCTACCGGCTGTGGCCGCTGCTCGGCGGCACCCTGGCGCTCGGCGCCGCGATCTACATCGGGCTGCCGCTCGCGCTCGAGCCGCGTCTGGCCGAGGATTTGCCGCGCTTCATGGCTGGCAACCTGCTGGTGCTGGCGCACATCATGGGCATGGTCTCGTTCTACTGGTGGCTGCGGCGATGAGCGTGGTCCTGCTGTCGCTGGCGACCTTCTGCTCGACCCTGATCGGCGGCCTGTTCGCGCTCAGGTTCCGCGACCGCCTGCACTACATCCTCAGCTTCACCGCCGGGGTCCTGCTCGGCGTGGTCGCGTTCGAGATCCTGCCCGAGATCTTCGAGCTGGCGCCCGGCGCCGGCGCCGGCGGCGCGATGATCGCGCTGGTGGCCGGCTTCCTGCTGTTCCACGGGCTGGAGAAGTTCGTCCTGCTGCACCACGTGCACGAGGAGGACTACGCCGCGCACCGCCACCCGCAGGTCGGGGTGTTCTCCGCGTTCGCGCTCGCCGGTCACAGCTTCATGGACGGCGTCGGCATCGGCCTCGCGTTCCAGGCCGGGCCGGCGGTCGGGGTCGCGGTCGCGCTGGCGGTGATCGCGCACGACTTCTGCGACGGCCTCAACACCGTCAGCCTGATGCTCGTGCACCGCAACCCTACGCGGCGCGCGCTGGCGATGCTCGCGCTCGACGCCGTCGCGCCGGTGCTGGGCGCCGCCTCGACCCTGCTGTTCAGCGCGCCGCCGGGGCTGCTGGCGCTGTTCCTGGGCTTCTTCGCCGGCTTCCTGCTCTACATCAGCACCTCCGACATCCTGCCCGAGGCGCACTCGCGCACGCGCCCGGCCGCCGCGCTCGGCTTGATGGGGCTGACCTGCCTCGGCGCCGCGTTCATCTTCTTCGCCGTGCGCGCGGCGGGCTAGGGCGGTGATCGACGCCGCGACGCTGGCTGCGTTTTTCGCCGTTTCGGCGCTGCTCGCGCTGGCCCCCGGGCCGGACAACCTGTACGTGCTGACCCAGAGCGCGCTGCGCGGCCCGGGCGCCGGGCTGGCGGTAACCGTCGGCCTGTGCACCGGCCTGCTGGTTCACACCGGCGCGGTGGCGCTCGGGGTGGCGGCGCTGGTGCGCGCCTCGGCCACCGCGTTCGCCGCGCTCAAGCTCGCCGGCGCCGGCTACCTGCTCTACCTCGCCTGGCGCGCGTTCGGCGCCGCCGCGACCGAGCTACGCGGCGCGGGCGAGCGCGCGCTCGGCGGCTGGGCGCTGTACCGGCGCGGCATCTTCATGAACGTCACCAACCCCAAGGTGTCGATCTTCTTCCTCGCCTTCCTGCCGCAGTTCGCCGACCCCGCGCGCGGCGCGCTGGCGCCGCAGATCGTGCTCCTCGGCGGGGTGTTCATCGTCGCCGCACTGCTGGTGTTCGGCGCGATCTCGTTCGCCGCCGGCGCGCTGGGCGAGCGGCTGCGGCGCTCGGCGCGCGCGCAGCGCTGGCTCAACCGCGTCGCCGGTGCGGTGTTCGTCGGCCTTGCGCTCAAGCTTGCCGCGAGCGAGATCGGCTAACCCGCATGCGCCTCGAGCCGGGCCTGCTGATTGCCGGACTGCTGCTGTTGGGCTCCGCCGCGCAGTGGCTGGCCTGGCGCTTCAAGCTGCCGGCGATCCTGTTCCTGCTGTTGCTCGGGCTGCTGCTGGGGCCGCTGACCGGCGCCTTCGACCCGGACGCGATGTTCGGCGAGCTGCTGCTGCCGTTCGTGTCGCTCGCGGTGGCAGTGATCCTGTTCGAGGGCAGCCTGACGCTGCGCTTCGGCGAGATCCGCGACCTCGGGCCGGCGATCCTGCGCCTGATCAGCATCGGCGCTGCGGTGACGGTCGCGATCCTGTCCTGGGCCGGGCACGTGCTGGCGGGCCTCGACTGGCCGATCGCGCTGCTGTTCGGCGCCGTGGTGAGCGTGACCGGCCCGACCGTGATCGTGCCGATGCTGCGCAGCGTGCGGCCCAACGAGCGCATCAGCAACATCCTGCGCTGGGAGGGGATCATCATCGACCCGCTGGGCGCGCTGCTGGCGGTGCTGATGTTCGAGCTGATCGTCTCGGGCGAGAGCTCGGGCGAATCGCACCACTGGCTGGTGTTCGGCCAGACCGTAGTGGTGGGCGCCGCCTGCGGCTACGGCGCGGCGCGCCTGCTCGGCTACGCCCTCAGGCGCCACCTGGTGCCCGAATACCTGCAGAACCTGGGAGCGTTGACCCTGGTGCTGGCGTCGTTCGCGGTGGCGAACGCGATCCGCGACGAGTCCGGCCTGCTCGCGGTGACCGTGATGGGGATCGTGCTGGCGAACCAGAAGGGCCTGCAGATGGACGACATCCTCGACTTCAAGGAGCACCTGAGCACGCTGCTGATCACGCTGCTGTTCATCGTCCTCGCGGCGCGCCTGGCGGGGCCGATCCCGCTTATCACGGTCGCCGGCGGCATCGGCGTGCTGCTGGTGGCGCAGCTGGTGGCGCGCCCGGCGGCGGTGCTGGCGAGCACGCTGTTCTCCTCCGTGACCTGGCGCGAGCGCGCGCTGCTGGCGTGGATCGCGCCGCGCGGCATCGTCGCCGCCGCGGTGTCGGCGCTATTCGCGCTGCGACTGCAGCAGCTCGGCGTGCCCGGCGGCGACAAGCTGGTGCCGCTCACCTTCCTCATGATCATCGGCACGGTGCTGATCCAGAGCGCCAGCGCGGGACGCCTGGCGCGCTGGCTCAAGGTCGCCGACCCGGATCCCAACGGGGTGCTGATCATCGGCTCGGACCGCCTCGCGCGCACCGTGGCCAAGGCGCTCGCCGACCTCAAACTGCCGGTGGTGATTGCCGACGAGGACTGGGCCGGGATTCGCGAGGCGCGCATGCAGGGGATGCGCACCTTCTTCGGCAACCCGGTGTCGGAGCACGCCGACCGCAACCTCGACCTGGTCGGCATCGGCCGCCTGCTCGCGCTCTCGACCCGGCGCGAGCTCAACAGCCTGGCCTGCGTGCGCTACCGGCCCGAGTTCGGCGCCAACCGGGTGGTCACCCTGCGCCTGCTGCCCTCGGAGGGCGGCGAGGGCTCGCGCACCGACTTCGCGCAGCAGCTCGCCGCGCCGCAGCTGCTGGGCGAGCAGGTCACGCGCGCGCAGCTCGAGGCGCTGCTCAACAAGGGATGGCGCCTGAAGGCGACCAAGCTAAGCGAGGACTTCGGCTACGAGGAGTTCCTCGCCAAGCGCGGCGAGGGCGTGCTGGTGCCGTTCGCGCTCAACGAGCGCGGCCAGCTGCGGGTCGCCACCGACAGCTACCTCATCGAGCCCAAGCCGGGCTGGACCGTGGTCGCGTTCGTGCCGCCCGAGGAGAACGCAGCATGAAATTCGCCGCCGCCCCGGTGCACCAGATCTCGCTGCGCCTGCGGGAGATCGGGCAGCTGTTCAACTCGATGGACCCGACCCCGTTCCGCCACCGCGACCTCGACCCCAACGCGGAGGAGTTCATCGAGAGCTGGGCGCAGGAATTCCCCTCCGGCAGCCGCTTTCTGCTGGTGATCCACCTGCAGCACAAGCCGGCCGAAGGCGACCCCGCGCTGCTGACCGAGGCGATCCACAATTTCTACGGCGACAAGGCGCAGATGGCGCAGCACGACCTCAAGCGCCTGCTGCGCCTGGGGCGCACCAGCCTGCTGGTGGGGCTGGGTTTCCTGACCCTGTGCACGCTCGGAGCGAAAGCGCTCGGCGCGCTCGGCGAAGGGCCGTACGTCGAGATCCTCCGCGAGGGGCTGGTGATCGCCGGCTGGGTCGCGATGTGGCGCCCGATCCAGATCTTTCTCTACGAATGGTGGCCGATCACGCACCGGCGCCGCATGCTGCACAATCTGAGCCGCGCGCAGGTGCGCGTGGTGGAGGGACAATGAGCAGGACGTTGGTGGTCACCGGCGGCGGGCGCGGCATCGGCGCCGCGACCGCGCGCCTCGCGGCGGCGCGCGGCTGGGCGGTGTGCGTCAACTACCGGCGCGAGCGCGCCGCGGCCGAAGGCGTGGTGGCCGACATCGTGCGCGCAGGCGGCAGGGCGCTCGCGCTCGCGGCCGACGTCGCCGTCGAAGCGGACGTCGTGCGCCTGTTCGCGGACGCCGAGCGCGAGCTCGGGCCGCTGGGCGGGCTGGTCAACAACGCGGGAATCCTCGAGCGCCAGGCGCGCGTCGAGGAGATGGACGCGGCGCGCCTCGAGCGCGTGTTCGCGGTCAACGTGATCGGCGCTTTTCTGTGCGCGCGCGAGGCGGTGCGCAGGATGTCGACCCGCCGCGGCGGCGCCGGCGGCGGGATCGTCAACGTTTCCTCGCTCGCCGCCAGGCTCGGCTCGCCCGACGAGTACGTCGACTACGCCGCCTCCAAGGGCGCGCTCGACACCCTGACCGTGGGCCTGGCGAAGGAGGTCGCCGCCGAAGGCATCCGCGTCAACGCGGTGCGCCCGGGCCTGATCTACACGGAGATCCACGCCTCGGGCGGCGAGCCCGGCCGGGTGGACCGGCTCAAGGACGCGGTGCCGATGAAGCGGGGCGGGCGGCCCGAGGAGGTGGCGCGCGCGATCCTGTGGCTGCTGTCGGACGAGGCGTCGTACTCGAGCGGCACTTTCATCGACGTCGCCGGCGGCCGCTAGCGTTAGAATTGTCGCGTCAACCCAGGAGGATGCCATGAGCTCACGCGAAGAGTACGTGCAGAAAATGAAGGCGCAACTCGACCAGTGGAACGCCGAGGTGGCAAAGTGGGAGGCGAAGACCAACGCCGCGCAGGCCGAGATGAAGGCGGAGTACGAGAAGCAGCTCGAGACCGTGCGTTCGCGGCGCGACGAGGCGATGTACCAGATGCACCAGATGCAGGCTGCCTCGAGCGAGGCCTGGATGGACATGGTGAAGGGTGCCGACGCGGCATGGAAGGCGATGGGCGAGGCGTTCATCAAGGCCCGCTCGCACTTCGAGAAAAAATGAGCGAGAAGAAATGAGCGGGAAGAAATGAGCGGGAAGAAATGAGCGGGAAGAAATGAGTGAGGCGCCGCCGGTCGTCGGGCGCGGCTTCTGCTTCGAGGACCTGGCCAAGGGATCGCGCTTTCGCACTCACCGGCGCACGATCAGCGAAGCCGACCTCTCGAACTTCGTCAACCTGACCTGGCTCACCGAGGAGCTGTTCGCGGTGGCCGACGACGAGGGCCGCGCGATCAAGGGCCGCGCGGTGCCGGGCGCGCTGGTGTATTCCTTCGCTGAGGGGCTGCTGCTGCCGACCATGCAGGACACCGGGCTCGCGTTCCTCAACGCGACGCTCGACGTCAAGCGCTCGACCGTGGTCGGCGACACGATCCACGTCGAGTGCGAGGTGACCGAGCATCGCCTGACCTCCAAGGGTGACCGCGGCCTGGTGCGCTTCGCCAACAAGGTGGTCAACCAGCGCGGCGAGACCGTGCTCGAATACAACCCGCTGAGAATGCTGAGGCGGCGCGAGGCATGAGCGGTCCGCTGGCGAGGGTCAGGGTCCTTGAGCTGGGGAGCCTGATCGCGGGGCCGTTTTGCGCCAAGACGCTGGCGGACTTCGGCGCCGAGGTGGTCAAGGTCGAACCGCCCGGCGACGGCGACCCGCTGCGGCGCTGGCGCAAGATGCGAAACGGCGTCTCGCTGTGGTGGCAGGTGCAGTCGAGGAACAAGCGCTCTGTCACGCTCGACCTGCGCCGGCCCGAGGGGCAGGAGGCGGTGCGCAGGCTCGCCGCGCGCTCGGACATCGTGATCGAGAACTTCCGCCCCGGCGCGCTGGAGAAGTGGAACATCGGCTGGGAGCGGCTCTCGGCGGACAACCCGAAGCTCGTCATGGTGCGCATCTCGGGCTACGGCCAGAGCGGGCCCTACCGCGACCGGCCGGGCTTCGCCGCGATCGCCGAAGCCGTCGGCGGCCTGCGCTACGTCACCGGCTATCCCGACCGGCCGCCGGTGCGCCCGAATCTCTCCATCGGCGACACGCTCGCCTCGCTGCACGGCGTAATCGGCGCGCTGCTCGCGCTGCACCACCTCAAGAACGGCGGCGGCGGACAGGTGATCGACGTCGCGCTGTACGAGTCGGTGTTCAACGTCATGGAGAGCCTGCTGCCGGAGTACGACGCGCAGGGCGTGGTGCGCGAGCGCTCGGGCAGCAGTCTGCCCGGCATCGCGCCGTCGAACCTCTACCCCTGCAAGGACGGAACCTACGTCCTGATCGCGGGCAACGCCGACAGCCTTTACCGGCGCCTGATGAGCGCGATCGGGCGCGAGGACCTGCGCGATGACCCGGCGCTGGCGAAGAACGACGGCCGCGCCGCGCAGATGGAGCGGATCGACACGGCGATCGCGGAGTGGACTTCACTCCATTCACAACAAGAGGTTCTTTCGAAAATGGAGCAGGCCGAGGTCCCCGCAGGGCGGATCTACAGCGCCGCCGACATCGCGGCCGACCCGCACTACGCCGCGCGCGACATGCTGCTTGAGACGGTGGCCGGCGACGGCGAGCCGCTCAGACAGCCGGGCGTGGTGCCTAAGCTCTCGGCGACCCCCGGCGCGATCCGCCGCGCGGCGCCCGGGCTCGGAGAGCACAGCGACGAGGTGCTGCGCGAGGCCGGCTACGCGCAGGCCGAGATCGACGCTCTGCGCGAGAAAGGAATCGTATGATCGACCACCTCGACCACATCGTCCTCACCACCCGCGACCTCGAGGGCTGCATCCGTTTCTACCGCGATGTGCTGGGCATGAAGCTGTCTACGTTCGATACCCCGCAGGGCAAGCGCATGGCGCTGGGCTTCGGCGCGCAGAAGATCAACATCCACGAGTGGGGCAGGGAATTCTCGCCGCGCGCGCACGTCGCCGCGCCGGGGACGCTCGACCTGTGCTTCATCGCCTCGGTGCCGCTCGAAAGCGTGATCGAGACCCTGCAGCGCAACGACGTCGAGATCATCGAGGGTCCGGTGCCGAAGACCGGCGCGAGCGGTCCCATCCGCTCGGTCTACGTGCGCGACCCCGACCTCAATCTGATCGAGATTTCGGTCCCCGCCTGAAGTGAAATCGGGGTCAGAGTCGGATTTCATTGAAATCCACTCTGACCCCGATTTCAGAGTGCCGTGCATTAGTTCTCACGCCCGACGTCGCCGCCCAGCGACAGCGTATCGCGGTTCGAGAACTAGGTCGCAAAGCGCTTCATATTTCTTAACGTTCGGTCCCCGTCGGGTCTATCGTGGTTGCCTCGCTTGGGGAATCCAAAAAGGGGGGGCCATGAGTGACCCGAGAATGTGGATGATCTGGCCGGACAACGCGGCGTTGTCCATTCTGGTGCTGGCGCTGATCGCGATGTTCGCCCTCTACGCGGCGCGCGCGCCGATGCACGGCCTGCTGCGCTCGGCGAGCCACGCGCTCGGCGGGCCGCTGCGCCTGGGGGCGCGCTGGCTGTTCGGCGTTGCGGCGGAAATGCGCGCGCGCAACAAGGCGGTGCTGCTGGCCCAGGGCCGGCGCGAGACGGGCCAGCGCATCGAGCGCGAGTTCGAGCGCCTGGCGCTGCTGGTGGCGCGCGACCTGCAGGGTTACCCGACGCTGCAGCGCAAGCTGCTGGAAGAGATCACGCGAGTCGAGGAGGACTACAAGAAGTGCGGCGAGGTGCCGCCTCCGCCGCCCGACTGGGTCGACGCGGTGACCGCGGTGGCCAAGATCAAGACCGGCGGCGGCGAGGTAGTGCAGAAGATCCTGGTCGACATCCGCCAGTCGCTCGAGAGCATCCACGACAAGGCGCTGGCCGAGTACCGCCGCGCCTACCAGATGCGCCACAGCATCCTGGAAGGCTTCATGCCGTACTGGCGCTCGCTCGACAAGACCATGAAGCAGGTCGACAAGAACATGACGGGCATCCAGGACGCGGCGGCCCAGGTGGACGCGCAGATGGCGAGCTACAAGGAGATCGCCGCCCGCAGCGACGAGGCCGAGAGCAGCCTCACCAACTCGGCGTTCACGCAGTTCTTCATCGCCGCCCTGGTGATGGCGGTCGCGCTCGGTGGCGCCTTCGTCAACTTCAAGCTGATCGCGCTGCCGATGTCCGAGATGGTCGGCGCAAGCGACTACATCACCTCGACGCTGCGCACCTCCGAGGTTGCGGCGCTGGTGATCATCCTGGTCGAGGCCTCGATGGGCCTGTTCCTGATGGAGTCCCTGCGCATCACGCACCTGTTTCCGCGCATCGCCAACCTGAACGACCGCATGCGCCGGCGCATGGTCTGGATCTCGCTCACGCTGCTGCTGACGCTGGCCGGGATCGAGTCGGCCCTGGCGCTGATGCGCGACATGCTGATCCAGGACAAGCAGGCGCTGCTGCAGTCGCTCGCCGCCACGCCCGCGGTGGTCAACGAGGGCTGGCTCGGCCACATCCCGACCGCCGGCCAGATGGTGCTGGGCTTCATCCTGCCGTTCGCGCTCGCCTTCGTCGCCGTGCCGCTCGAGTCGTTCATCCATTCGGCGCGCACAGTCGGCGGCGCTCTGCTGGCGAACCTGGTCGCCGCGCTCGCCTTTGCGCTGCGCATCCTCAGCAACCTCGTGCGGCAGGCGAGCCGGGCGCTGGTGCACGCCTACGACGTGCTGATCGTGCTGCCGCTGCTGGTCGAGCACGCGGTGCACTCGCTGCGCGGCGGCGCGCCGGAGGGCGCGGCGCCGCCGGTGGACGTCGGCGAGAAAACCCTGCACCCGTTGTCCTGAGCGAGGAACGGCCATGAAAATCCGAACGCTCGCTACTTCGCTCGCCATGGCCGGCCTGGCGCTCGCCGCCGCCGGCTGCACCGACTCGCGTAGCCACGCGCAGGCGGTCTACATGCTGGTCGACAACTCGGGCACCTACGCGCGCGAGGCCGGCAAGGCCGAGCTGGTGGTCAACTACCTGCTCGGCACGCTGCGGCCGGGCGACTCGTTCGCCGTGGCGCGGGTGGTCAACCGGAGCTTCAGCGAAAAGGACATCGTCGCCAAGGCGATGTTCGACACGCGCCCGAGCGAAGCCAACGCGCAAAAGCGCGCCTTCCGCGCCAAGACGGAGGCCTTCCTGAGGACCGTGCAGGCGACCTCCCACACCGACATCACCGGCGGCCTCATCCAGGGCGCCGAGTTCCTGAACGAGACCGGTGCGGGCAGCAAGACCATCATCATCTTCTCCGACATGGAGGAGGACCTGGACAAGGTGACGGTCCGCAACTTCCCCATCCGACTGGACAACATTCGCATCATCGCGGTCAACGTGACCAAGCTCGGCACCGACAACATCGACCCGCGGCGCTACCTCGGCCGGCTGGACGCCTGGCACAAGCGCGTCAAGGCGGCGGGCGCCGCCGAGTGGAAGGTGATCAACGACATCGAGCGGCTGGACGGAATCTTCGCCAACAGCTAGCCGCTCGGCGCGTGCCGAAATCGGGGTCAGAGTCGCATTTCGAAGAAATGCGACTCTGACCCCGATTTCTATTGCAGCGGGGTGACGTGCACGCCGCGCGCGCGCAGGGCGGCGATGATGGCATCGGTGTGCTCGCGGTCGCGCGACTCGATCAGGAACTCGACCTCGGGCGTGCGCACCGAGGCGGTGCCGAACAGGCGCTGGTGCTGCACCTCGACGATGTTGCCGCCGGCCTCGCCGATCATCTGCGCCACCTTGGCCAGGCTGCCTGAGATGTCGAGCATCGAAACGCGCAGCCGCGCCAGGCGCCCGTCGCGCACCAGGCCGCGCATCAGCACCGCGGCCAGGACGCGGGTGTCGATGTTGCCGCCGGTGAGCGGGATGCCGACGCGGCGGCCGGCGAAGCGCTGCGGATGCTGCAGCAGCGCGGCGAGGCCCGCGGCGCCCGCGCCCTCGGCAACGGTCTTCTCGATCTCGATCAGGGCGACGATCGCCTGCTCGATGGTGTCCTCGGCGACCAGCAGCAGGTCGTCGACCAGCTGCCCGGCGAGCGCGAAAGTGAGCTCGCCGACGTCGCGCACCGCGAGCCCCTCGGCGATGGTGTCGCCGCCGACCTCGACCTGCAGGCCGTGCAGGCGCTGGTACATCGCGCACCAGGTCTCGGACTCGACGCCGTACACCAGGATGCCGGGTTTCAGCGCCCGCGCTGCGGCCGCCATGCCGCACAGCAGGCCACCGCCGCCCACCGGCACCACCAGGGCGTCGAGATCGGGCATGTCGGCGAGCATCTCGAGCGCGACCGTGCCCTGGCCGGCGATCACCGCCGCGTCGTCGTAGGGGTGGATGAAGGTGAGCGCGTCGCGCGCCTCGAGCTTGCGCGCGTGGCGCGCGGCGTCGGCCAGCGTGTCGCCCTCGAGCACCACCTCGGCGCTGTGCACCCGCGTGTTGGCGACCTTGGAGTTCGGCGTGCCGCGCGGCATCACGATCACGGCGCGGATCCCCAGCCGCGCGGCGTGGTAGGCGACGCCCTGCGCGTGGTTGCCGGCGCTCATCGCGATCACTCCGCGGCGGCGCTCGTCCTCGCGCAGCGACAGCAGCTTGTTGAGCGCGCCGCGCTCCTTGAACGAGCCGGTGAACTGCAGGTTCTCGAACTTGAGCCAGACCTCGGCCCCGGTCAGGTGCGACAGGGTGCGGCTGTGCAGCATCGGCGTGCGCTCGAGCGCGCCGGCGATGCGCGCTGCCGCGGCCTTGACGTCCTCGAACGAAAGCGCGCTCATGGGCCGGGCTCGGCGTCGACCAGCAGCGCCGCGGCGGGGAAGCTCGCAAACGCATGCGCCAGCGCGATCCTGCCGTCGCGCACCGTGACCGACTCTCCGCTGAGCAGGTTCTTCAGCCGCGTGCCGTCGGCCAGCCCGCCGGGCGCGACGTGGGTGTCGTGCCATACCGCTGCCCCGAGCGGCAGAGTGCCGGGGTCGCCCAGCAGCTTGGTGTACAGGCGCCCGGCGATCACCACCAGCGTGCCCGTTTCGTGGCGCCGGGCGTAGGCGAGCAGGTGCGCGGCGTGCACCCCGCCGGCCTCGAGCGGCTCGTAGCTGCCGTCGGCGAACAGCGCCGGCAGCTCGCAGCGCAGGTCGAGCAGGCGCCAGGTCACGAGCAGCTTGGCGCGCCCGTCGAGCGGGTGTTCCGCCAGCGCGCGCGCGGCGGGGGCGAAGCCGGGGCGCTGGGCCATGTCGCGCACCTCCTCCAGCAGGCGCCGGCGCAGGACGTAGTCGACCGGGCGCCGGTTGTCGGGGTCGACCAGGCTGTAGTCGATCAGCTCGTTGCCCTGGTACAGGTCGGGCACTCCGGGCGAGGAGTACTTCACCAGCGCCATCGACACGCTGTTGAGCGCGCCGAACCACGCCACCGTCGCCGCCTGCGCGCGCAGGTCCTCCAGGAACGGGTTGTGCTGCGCACGCCCGAGCAGCGCGCGCACGAAGCCGGCCAGCGCTTCCTCGTACTCCTCGTTGGGGCTGATCCAGCTGGTGCGGTCCTTCGCCTCGCGCGCCGCCTTGAGCATGTAGCGCTCGATGCGGCCGCAGTACTCCTCGAGCGCGGCGTCGTCGAGCTCGCCCGCGGGGAAGGTGCCGAGCAGGGTCTGGTACAGCAGGTACTCGTCGTTGCGCGACGGCGCCGGGCGGCCCTCGCGGGTCTTGCGCCGCAGGCGGTTGAGCGATTTCCAGCGCCGCAGCAGCAGGCGCCAGGCCGCGGGCATCTCTGAGATCACGTCGATGCGCAGGCGCACGTCCTCGGAGCGCTTGTTGTCATGCGTGGAAGTCGCGAGCAGGGTGTGCGGCCAGCGCGCGGCGCGGTCGGCGCTGGCGCCGTGGAACGCGCTCGGCGCGAAGCCGTATCCCTCGGGGTCGGAGCCGACCTCGTTGAGCGACACCAGGCGGTTGTAGAGGTAGTGCGCGGTGTCTTCGACGCCTTTGGCCGTGACCGGGGAGGTGAACTGCTGGAACTTCATGGCGAAACCGAGCGCCTTGGCGTGCAGGCTGCGCGGCGCGCCGCTGGGCGCGCGCCCGAGCAGCGCCTGGCGCACGAAGCCGAAGATGCTGGTGTCGGCGGCGCGGCTGCGGCGCGTGGCGCGCGCTACCGCCCAGTCGACGTAGCGCCGGTCCTGCGCCGAGGGCTTGCCCGCGATGTAGGTGCGGTACACCGGCATGCAGGCGGCGACCTCGGCCAGCGCGCGGCGCAGGGTGTTGAAGGTGTAGTCGCGCGTGCGCCGGTCGGCGCGCGCGATGCGCAGCAGCTCGCTGGCGAGCACGGTCAGCTCGGAGGCCAGGGCGCCGCGCATGATGGCGTGCTTGCCTTGGTAGGCCGCCTCCTCGAAGTGGTAGGACTCGCCGCTGAAGGTGCGCCAGGTGCGGTCGAGCCGGGCGCCGGTCGCGGGGTCGACGAACAGTCCGTTCACCACCGCGCCGAAGCGGTAGCCGGTGGTGCCGTGCACCGCCCAGCTCTCGGGCACGTGCTCGTGGCGCGCGGTGATCTTCTCGGCCACGACGTACAGCGGCCGCGGCGGGCGCCCGCCGGCGGGTTCGGGCGCCGGCAGCGCGATCCCCGCGGCGCGCGCATAGCCCTGCTGCAGCCGCTCGAAGTACTGCTTCGGGTCGTACAGGCCGTCGGAATGGTCGATGCGCAGGCCGTCCGCCTCGCCGTCGGCGGCGAGCGCGAGCACCAGGGCATGGGTGGCCTCGAATACCGCTTCGTTCTCCATCCGCAGCGCGGCGAGGTCGTTGATGTCGAAGAAGCGCCGGTAGTTGATCTCGTCCGAGGCCACGCGCCAGAACGCGAGGCGGTAGTGCTGCACTTCGAGCAGCCGGTGCAGCGCGTCTCCGGGCGGGGCGTTGATCTCGGCCAGCGCGGCCTCGATCGCGCGTGCCACGTCGGGCTGCATGCGCGCCAGCCGCAGCAGGCGCTCCTTGAGCGCGGGCACTTCCTGCGCCGGGCCGGCGCCGAAGGCGACCCTCAGGCCCGCCAGCTCGTCGCGCGCGGCGCGGGTCGCCGGCTGCGCCTCGAGCGCCCTCTCCGCCTCGGCCAGGATCGAGGGATACTCGCGCGGCGCGACCGGGAAGCGATGCTGGTGGTAGCGCACCGCGAAGCTGCCCGCGTCGGGCTCCCAGTTGAGCGCCAGCTCGCCGCGCTCGAGCGTGATGCCGTAATGCTCGCCCAGCACCGGCACCAGCACTTTGCCCTCGAGCTCGACGTTGACCGGGTGCCAGTCGATGTCGAAATAGCCGGCGTAGGCCGAGGCCTCGCCGTTCTCGAGCACGTCCATCCACCAGGCGTTGTCGGCGCCCATGACGCCCATGTGGTTCGGCACGATGTCGAGCAGCAGGCCCATGTCCTGGGCGCGCAGCGCGGCGACGAAGCGCTCGAACCCCTCGCGCCCGCCCAGCTCGGGGTTGATCTCGTTGTGGTCGACCACGTCGTAGCCGTGCGCGCTGCCGGGACGCGCGCGCAGGATCGGCGAGCAGTAGACGTGGCTGACGCCGAGCTTGGCGAGGTAGGGCACCAGCCCGACGGCTTCGAGGAAGCCGAATTCGCGGTTGAGCTGCAGCCGGTAGGTGGCGCGCGGCACGCGCGCGCTGGCACCCACCACCGCCGCGGACTCGCGCGCCGGGTGCGGGCGCAGCCGCGCGAGGGTGCCGGCGAGCGCCTCGATGGCCGGCGAGCCGGCCATGTCCTCGAGCGCCACGGGCAGCTTGCGGCGCCAGTTCGGGTGCTCCTCGGTGGTGCCGGGGAGGTTGGCCTGCTCGCGGACGCCGAGCGCGTCCTCCAGCTGCATCATCATCACGCGCGAGGGCGTCGCGGCGACATAGGCGTGCACCGATTCGGCCAGCCCGCGCCCGGTATCGCGCGGGGCGAGCCGCTGGCGCTCGAGCGCGCGCAACAGCCGCGCGCGGTCGGTGGCGCGTTCGGCGAGCTGGGCCGCGTGCTGCGACTCGTCCGGGTACAGTCCCAGGCGCGCGCGCAGCGCGAGATCGTCGCCCTCCCACCAGCCGGCCAGCGTCGGCAGGTCGTGGGTGCTGACCGCGACCAGCGCCTCGCGCGGGTAGTCCGCGGGCGGCTTGAATTCGCCCGCGGCATCGCGCTCGAACCACAACAGGCGATACGACAGCACGCCGGCCCGCGCCAGCGCGGCGCGCATCTCGTCGGCCACCGTGCCGAGGTCCTCGCCGATCACCAGGCACTTGTTGCGGTGGCTCTCGAGCGCGAGGATGGCGAGCATCTCGTCGAGCGCGTAATGGACGTAGGCGCCGCTATCGGCGGCGGCACCGCGCGGGATCCAGAACAGCCGCATCAGCCCCATCACGTGGTCGATGCGCAGCGCGCCGGCGTGCGCCATCGCCTCGCGCAGCGCGGCGGCGTAGAGCGCGTAGCCGGTCCGGCGCAGGCGGTCGGGCCGCAGCGGCGGCAGGCCCCAGTCCTGTCCCTTGAGGTTGAAGTCGTCGGGCGGCGCCCCGACGCTCGCGCCGAGCGCGTAGACGTCCTGCTGCGCCCAGGCGTCGGAGCCGGCGCGGTCGACCGACACCGCGAGATCGAGGTACAGCCCCAGCCCCATGCCGAGCGCCGCGCAACGCTCGGCGGCGCGCGCGAGCTGGCGCTCGGCCTGCCACTGCAGGTACTCGTAGAACTCGACCCGCTCGAGCTGCTCGGCGGCGAAGCGCGCCGCGGCCTCGCCCGCCGGGTCACGGTAGGGCTCGGGCCAGAGCGGCCATCCCCACACTCCGGGGTCCTCGCGGTGGAAGCGCTCCTGCAACGTCTCGTACAGCGCGTGCCGGCGCAGCACCTCGCCGCGCGCGGCCTGGAAAGCGCGGAACTGCTGCGCGCGCGTGCTGCCGCGCTCAAGGTGGCGGGCGCGGAAGTGGGCGTAGAGCAGCTCGAGCAGCTCGAACTTCGCCTCGCGCACGCCCGCATAGTCGACCAGCGGCGCTTCGCGCAGGGCGGCGAGGCGCGCCTGGAATTGCGGCGCGCGCAACATTTGCTGCGCCGGCTCGCAGTCGCGCAAGTCGTCGATCGCCTCGACGTCGACGTACAGCACATTCAGCATCAGGCGCGAGGAAGGGCTGTAGGGGCTGGCGTGCGCCGGGTTGTGCGGAAACAGCGCGTGCAGCGGATTGAGGCCGATTACGCCCGCGCCGCGCGCGGCCCACTGCTCGACCAGGTGCAGCAGGTCGGTGAAGTCGCCCATGCCCCAGTTGCGCCGCGAGCGCAGCGCATAGAGCTGCAGCGACGGGCCCCAGACCGGGGCTCCGTCCTCGAGCGCGCCCGGGCGCCAGCAGCGCTCGGGCGCGGCGACGAGCAGCGTCTCGCCCGCGGTGCCCTCGAGGGTGAAACGGTGGTAGCCCGGCGCGAGCTCGAGCGCGAGCTCGATGTCGTAGGCGGCGTAGCGCCGGCCGTCGATCTCCGCCGTCTCGATCGTGTCGAGCGCGCCGGTGTCGATTTCTCCCTCGTGGCCCGCGCCGTCCTCGTCTTCGATGCGCCAGCGCAGGTGCGCGCCCTCGGGCACCCGCACCCGCTGGCGCCACGGCGCCGAGCCCGCGCGCAGCGCCGCCACCGGCGGCAGCGCATCGCGCCAGTGCGCTGCGTGCGCGTCGCGCTCGGCCTCGGCCGCGCGTTCGGGCGTGGCGCAGTCGACGCCCAGCTCGGCCAGCAACGCGGCGAGGCCCGCCTCGGGCACCTCGTGCGCCTTGCCCCAGATGTCGTGCCAGCTCACGGCGATGCCGGCCTGGCCGCACAGCCGCTCGATCAGCGCGCGCGCCTCGCTCACGGCGCCCGCTCCAGCGCTACGCTGATGCCTTCGGCGCGATAGAGGGGCTCGCCCCGCGCCGGCGACAGCGCGCCGCCATCGAAGCGCAGCTGCATGTGCAGGCGCGAGCCGTCGCCGAGCGGCCAGCTGAGCAGCAAGGTTTGATTCTTGACCTCAAAAGAACCGCTCTTCGCTCCCGCGAGCCGCGGCGCGAGGTGGCGCTGCCTGAGGGCGAGCAGCTCGCGCACGAGGGAAAGTCGCGCGGGGTCGCGCTTGCTCCAGTCGAGCTTCGAGCGCAGGAACGTGGCCTCGGCGTTCGGGTCGGGGATGCGCGCCTGTGCGGCCGGATCGCGAAAGGCGGCGAAGCGCGCGAATTCCCCGCGCCGGCCGCGGGTCACCGCCGCGGCGAGCTCGGGACCGAAGTCGCAGAAGAACTGGAACGGCGTCGCGGCGGCGAACTCCTCGCCCATGAACAGCATCGGCACGTGGGGCGAGAGCAGCACGGCGGCGAGCGCGGTGCGCATCGCGCCCGGCGCGGCGAGCGCGTCGAGGCGCTCGCCGAAAGCGCGGTTGCCGACCTGGTCGTGAGTCTGCAGGAAGGAGACGAAGGCCGACGGTGGCAGGCCGGCGCTCGGCTCGCCGCGCAGCTCGCCGTCGCGGAACGCCGACGGCTCGCCCTGATAGACGAAGCCTTCGGCCAGCGCGCGCCCGAGCCGCTCGAGCGGGCGCTCGGCGTAGTCGGCATAGTAGCCGTCGACCTCTTTCGCGAGTAGCACGTGCGCCGCGTGGTGCAGGTCGTCGTTCCACTGCGCGCTGGCGCAGGGCCCGAGGTAATGCGCCTCGTTCTTGTCGTTCTCCAGCACCACATGCACTTGTCGCTCGCGCCCGGGGCCTTCGCGCAGCGCACGCCCGATCTCGCAAACGATGTCGGGGCTGGAACCGTCGCGGATCGCGTGCACCGCGTCCAGGCGCAGGCCGTCGAAATGGAACTCCTCGAGCCAGTACAGCGCGTTGTGGACGAAAAATTCGCGCACCGTGCGGCAGTCGGCACCGTCGAAGTTGATTGCCGCGCCCCAGGGCGTCTGCTGCGCCGGATTAAAAAATTCCGGGCAGGTGGCGTGCAGGTAGTTGCCTTCGGGGCCGAAGTGGTTGTAGACCACGTCGAGCAGCACCATCAGTCCCAGCGCGTGCGCGTCGTCCACCAGCGCCTTGAGCTCGTCGGGCGTGCCGTAGCAGGCGTCGGGCGCGAACGGCAGCACGCCGTCGTAGCCCCAGTTGCGCCGGCCGGGGAAATCCGCCACCGGCATCAGCTCGATGGCGGTGATGCCGAGCGCGGCCAGCTCGGCAAGCCGGCCGCGCGCCGCGGCGAACGTGCCCTCGGGCGTGAAGGTGCCCAGGTGGAGCTCGTAAACCACCGCCTCGTGCCACGGCCGGCCGCGCCAGCCGGCATCGCGCCATGGGTAGGCCAGGGGGTCGATCACCTGGCTTGCGCCGTGCACGTCGTCGGGGTTGGCGCGCGAGGCGGGGTCGGGCACCGCGAGCCCGTCTTCCAGGACATAGCGGTAGCGCGAACCTGCTTGCGTTCCCCCAACGAAAAGCTCGTGCCACCCCCCTGGCAGGGCGTTCATACCGTGGAGGGAGCCGTCGAGCTCGAGGGCGACGCGCGTCTGCGCCGGCGCCCAGAGGCGAAAGCGCACCCCGCCGGCGCCGGCCTCGGCGCCGAAGGGCATGGCGTGGGCGCGCTTCACGCCGGCTCGGCCGGGCGTGTCAGCAGCACCAGCGAGCGCGCCCGCAAAGTATAGGTCTCGCCCGCGGCGTAATGCTTGCGCGCGTCGGGCGTGGCGGGCTCCTGCGCGGTGTCGAACAGCGCGCGCCAGGCCTCGCCGGGGATCGCCGGCATCACGAAGGCGGCGTCCTCGTGGTGCGGGTGGAGCAGCAACAGGAAATCGTCGTCGCGCTTGGTCTTGCCGTAGCGGTCGACGTCGGACAGCCCGGCGCCGGAGAGGTACACGCCGAGGCTGCGCGCGGACTGGTGCTCCCACTCCTCGTCGCTCATCTCGGCGCCGTCGGGCTTGAGCCACTGGATGTCCTTCACCCCGCCGCCGTGCAGCGGCCGGCCCTCGAAGAAGTCGCGCCGGCGAAAGCTCGGATGCGCGCGGCGCAGGGCCGTGAGATGGGCGACGAAGCGGATCAAATCGCTCTTTTCCCGGCTCGGCGTCCAGTCGAGCCAGTTGAGCTCGTTGTCCTGGCAGTAGGCGTTGTTGTTGCCTTGCTGGCTGCGCCCGAGCTCGTCGCCCGCCAGCAGCATCGGCGCGCCCTGCGACAGCAGCAGGGTAGCGAGGAAGTTGCGCCGCTGGCGCGCGCGCAGCTCGAGGATCGCCGGATCGTCGCTCGGGCCCTCGACGCCGCAGTTCCACGACAGGTTGTTGTTGTGGCCGTCGCGGTTGTCCTCGCCGTTGGCCTCGTTGTGCTTGTCGTTGTACGACACCAGGTCGGTCAGGGTGAAGCCGTCGTGCGCAGTGATGAAGTTGATGCTGGCGTGCGGCCGGCGCCCGGAGCGCCCGTACAGGTCGGACGAGCCGGTGAAGCGGCGCGCGAACTCGCCGATCTGGCTTCCGTCGCCCTTCCAGTAGGCGCGCATGCCATCCCGATATCGGTCGTTCCATTCCGCCCAGCCGAGCGGGAAGTTGCCCACCTGGTAGCCGCCGTGGCCGAGGTCCCAGGGCTCGGCGATCAGCTTCATGCGATTGAGCACCGGGTCCTGGCGCACCACGTCGAAGAACGCCCCCAGCGGCTGCACCGCGCCGCCCTCGCGCGCGAGCGCCGTGGCGAGGTCGAAGCGGAAACCGTCGACGTGCATCTCCTCGGCCCAGTAGCGCAGCGAGTCCATCACCAGCTGCAGCGCGCGCGGGTGGTCCAGGTTCACGGTGTTGCCGCAGCCGGTGTAGTCGCTGTAGTGCCGCGGGTCGTTGGGCTCGAGGATGTAGTAGGCGGCGTTGTCGATGCCGCGCAGGCTGAGCGTCGGCCCGAGGTGGTTGCCCTCGCAGCTGTGGTTGTAGACCACGTCCATGATGACCTCGATGCCCGCCGTGTGCAGCGTCTTCACCATGGTCTTGAACTCCTTCACCTTGCCCGAGGCCGAGTAGCGGGTTTCGGGGGCGAAGAAGCCCAGGGTGTTGTAGCCCCAGTAGTTGCGCAGCCCCATCTCGAACAGGCGCCGGTCGTCGATGAAGGCATGCACCGGCAGCAGCTCGACGGTGGTGACGCCCAGGCGCTGCAGGTGCTCGATTACCGGCGCGGTGGCGAGGCCGGCGTAGGTGCCGCGCAGCGCCGGCGGCACCTCGGGGTGGCGCATGGTGAAGCCGCGCACGTGCATCTCGTAGATCACGGTCTCGTGCCAGGGCACGTCCGGGCGGCGGTCGTCGCCCCAGGTGAACGCGGTCTCGAGCACGCGGCACTTGGGCATGAAGGTCGCGCTGTCGCGCCGGTCGAAGGCGAGGTCCTCGCGCTTGTGGCCGACGGTGTAGCCGTACAGCGCGTCGCTCCAGCGCAGGCTGCCGACGAAGTCCTTGGCATAGGGGTCGGCCAGCAGCTTGCTCGGGTTGAAGCGCAGCCCCTGCTCGGGCTTGTAGGGGCCGTGCACGCGGTAGCCGTACACCAGGCCGGGGCGCGCCTCTGGCAGGTAGCAGTGCCAGACGTGGTCGGTGCGCTCGCGCAGCTCGATCCGCTGGCGCTCGCGCCGCCCGGCTTCGTCGAAGATGCACAGCTCGACCTTCTCCGCCGACTCCGAGAACAGCGCGAAGTTGACCCCTTCGCCGTCCCAGCTCGCGCCGCGCGGATAGGGACGGCCGGGCCAGACCGCGCCGATCGGGGCGGCTGTCGAACTCGAACTGGTAGGGGTCACTGCAGGGTATAGCCGTGAAAGGGCGCAATCATAGCCGAGTCACGGACGAAAATCGCGCCGATCACGGTTCCGCATCTTTGTTGCGCTTCGGCCACCAGCGCTCGAGCCGGCCCGCGGCCCAGTCCTTGCCGCCCAGGCCGAACGCGAGCGCGAGGGCGAACACCACCCCGGCCAGGATGATGAGGAAGCTCTGGCGGATGATGTCGCCGCCGACGTTGACCTGGTCGAGCGCGATCAGCACCACGAAGGCGACGATCGCGTACTGCGCCAGCTTGCCCAGCAGGTCGGCGTCCTGGATGCCGACGTTGCGGCAGTAAGCGATGATGGCGCCGGCGACGAAGCGCGCGAAGTAGGCGCCGAAGGCCAAGATCAGCAGCGCGACGATCACCTTCGGCACGAACAGCATCGCCACCCGCAGCAGGTCGGTGATGTAGGTCAGGCCGAGGCCATTGAAGGCGATGATCAGCGCGGCGAGGATCACCAGCCAGTACACCAGCATGCCGAAGATGTCGGAGGTATCGGAGTCGATGCCGCCCTGCTTGAGGAAGCCGTCCATGCCGGCGCGCTCGGTGAGGACGTTGAAATTGATCGCGCGCAGCCCCTTCACCAGCGCGAAGCGCGCCACCTTCGCCAGCAGCCAGCCTGCGATCAGCACCGCCACCGCGAGCGCCAGGCGCGGCAGGAAGGCGCCGATCTGGGTCAGGAATACGCGCACCGGCTCCAGCATCACATCGACTTTGTCCATTGTCGCTCCCCCTCGGTTTCAGCCGGCCAGTGCCAGAATTCCCAGCAGCGGGGTGCGAACCCAGCCCGGTCGGTTGTTGATCTCGTAGCGCAGCTCGTAGAGCGCTTTCTCCAGCTCGAACAGCTCGAGCAACCCGCGCACGTCGTCGAACCACTCGTGCAGCCCGCCGCCGCGCGCGGCTTCGTAATAGGCACCGAGGAAGGCGCGGCGCACCTCGGCTTCCCAGCGCCGCGCCAGCGGCTCGAGCCGCGCGTCGTCGCCGCTGGCCTGCGCCGCCTGGCGTAGCGCGGTCCACTGCGCGTAGTTGAACGAGCGCAGCATCCCGGCCACGTCGCGCAGCGGCGAGTGCTTGATCCTGCGCTCGGCCAGCGGCCGCGCCGGCTCGCCCTCGAAGTCGATGATCACGAAGTCGTTCTTGTTCAGCAGCACCTGGCCGAGGTGGTAGTCGCCGTGGTAGCGGATCTTGGCCGCGCCGCGCCCCGGCGGCGGGCAGGCGTCGACGCGCGAGAGCAGCTTGTGGCGCCGCTCGAGCAGCGTGTGCATCTCGTCGCGCGCCGGCGCCGGGAACTGGCTGCGGCGCTTCTCGACCAGATCGAAGGTGGCCGCGGCCTCGTCGCGCACGCGCTGCTTCCACTGCGCCAGGTCGTCGGCCGCCACCGGCTCGGGGTCGAACGCCGGGTCGCCGCTGCGCTGCGAGAGCGCGCGGTGCAGCTCGGCGGTGCGCACGCCCAGCGTATGCACCAGCGACAGGTAGGCGCCGTGCACATCTTCGGCCGGCGCCTCGGCCGCGCCGCGCTGAGCCTCGAAAAAGCGCTCGAGATAGGCCAGGGTGTAGCTCCAGCCGTCGCCCTGGTTGGCGACGTAGGCCTGCAGCAGGGCGAGGGTCATCGGTGTGCCGTCGGCGGCGGTGTACTCGATGGCGCCCGCCACCGGGACGCAGTTCGGGAAGCGCGCCACCTCGGTCAGGAAGCGCCCGACCTCGAGCTCGGGGTTGACCCCCGGGCGGATGCGGCGGTAGCCCTTGAGGAACAGTCGCTCGCCGAGCGTCACCACGGTGTTCGAGCTCTGCGCTTGCGGCCGGCCCACCGGCAGCGAGGCCACCTCCTTGCCGGCGAGCTCGGCGAAGGCGCGGGTGGGGGCGAAGCGCACCACGCCGCGCGCTTCGCCGTGCACGGTGGCGAGCTCGAAGCCGCGGCCGATCGCCTCGACCGCGGCGCGGCAGAAGGCCTCGTCGGCGAGCGCGTCGGCCAGCAGACCGACGTTGGCCTGCTGGCGTACCTTGGCGATGGCCGCGGTGGAAAGACTGCGCGCGCGCTCCTCGTCGCCGTCTTCCCAGGCCAGAGCGAGCGGCACGAAGTAGCGCGCCGGCTCGCCGCCGCTATCGACCTCGAGCAGCGCCAGCATCCAGCTGTTCCGTTTCCCTTCCCACAGCGCGTGATCGGCCAGCCGCGCGTGCGCGATCTTTTCGCCCTTGGCGCCGTACCAGCGCTGGGTTTCGATGTAGCGCGCCAGCACCTCGTTCTCGAGCTGGGCACGGGTCTTCTCCGCCATGCGGATGCGCCACGGCACCACGCGGTCGCGGAAGAAGCTGGTCCAGCCGTCGAACAGCACCAGCATCGGCAGGTCCTCGCGCGACAGGCGCTCCTCGTGCCAGTGCGGCACGTCGGCGTCCGAGGCGAGGCGGAACCAGTAGAAGCCGCAGGCCGGCAGAGTCAGCAGGTAGGGCAGCTCGCCGATCGGCGGGAAGGGCGTGCGTCCCATCATTTCGACCGGCACGCGTCCCTTGAAGCGGGAGAGGTCCAGCTCGACCGGCTGCGCCGAGCGCCCCAGGTTGGCCACGCACAGGATCGCCTCGTCGTCGACCTCGCGCAGGTAGGCGAGGATCTTGCGGTTGCCGGGGCGCAGGAAGGTGAGCTTGCCGCGGCCGAAGGCCTGGTTCGACTTCCTGACCGCGAGCAGGCGCTTCATCCAGTTCAGCAGCGACGCCGGCTCGCGCAGCTGCGCCTCGACGTTGACCGCCTCGTAGCCGTAGATCGCGTCCATGATCGGCGGCAGGTACAGGCGCTGCGGGTCGGCGCGCGAGAAGCCGGCGTTGCGGTCCGGGGTCCACTGCATCGGCGTCCTGACGCCGT
>Ga0315556_1000491_pt1 | contig 24549 bp, 19 predicted proteins | sample SalMarSW160310MG_FD_202112 | JGI IMG/M metagenome (GOLD analysis project Ga0315556, IMG submission 202112) | Salt marsh sediment microbial communities from the Plum Island Ecosystem LTER, Massachusetts, United States - Salt Marsh Sediment SW1603-10 ...
AGTCATTAAAGATTTTCGTCAATTTCCTTTAATTTTAATTGAACCCATCTAACAGAAACTCCCAGCGATTTTGCAGTCAGAGTTCTGTTTCCGTCAAATTCCTTCAACCTCTTTTTAAGTAAAATCTTTTCGAATTCTTTCAAAGTTCTGTTAAATGTTCCATCATCATCAGAACTTTCTTCTATCACAATATGCTCCGGTTGTAGTTTATCGGAATCACAAAGAATCAATGCTCTCTGAATTACGTTTTCAAGCTGACGTACATTCCCAGGCCAGGGGTTTTCTTCAAGCAATTTTAACGCCTGATACGAAATCGGAATATCTTTACTCGAAAATTTGTTTATAAAATGCTTGGTCAACAGCGGGATATCACCTCTTCTTTCTCTTAAAGGAGGGAGTCTGATTGGGAAAACATTAAGTCTGTAAAATAAATCTTCCCGGAACTTTCCTGACGTTACAAGTTCTTTGAGGTCTTTGTTTGTAGCTGTAATTACTCTCACATCAACCTTTATTACATGTGTATCACCAAGCCTGATTATTTCTTTATTTTGTAAAACTCGTAAAAGCTTCGCCTGTAAAGCAACTGATATGTCAGCTATCTCATCCAGGAAAAAAGTACCTTCATTCGCAACTTCAAACAACCCCTTTTTATCCGTTGTAGCTCCTGTAAATGCTCCTTTTTTATATCCAAATAATTCACTTTCGAGTAGAGTATCAGGAATGGATCCGCAAAACTGAGCCAAATAAGGTTTATTAATACGATTACTCAAATTATGTATTGCTTTTGCAACTATTTCTTTACCTGTACCACTGTCACCTAAAAGTAGAACAGTGGCATCAGATTTAGCAACCTTATGAACTAATGCCGCTAGATTTTTCATTGCCGGACTTTCGCCAATCAAGTCAGGAATTGATTTTTGAGATTCAATCTGATTTTTTAGAATAAGATTTTCATCCTGCAATTCATCCAGTTGTGTAATTCTATCCAGAGCAAGCGAAACAAGGTTTGAAAAGAAATCAAGAAAAACCAGATTGTCATCTGTGAATTCCTTCCTGTTAACGACACTGTCAGCAAGTACCACTCCCCAGATTTTGTCATTTCTTATTATTGGAACTCCAATAATTGAGGTAATATTATGTAGTTGTATACTCTTAAATTGAGATACATTTGGATCGCTTTGCACATTGTGATAAAGACAAGGGGACTTTTTTTCTATCACTTTTTGGAGTATCCCGGATGAAAATACTGAAATATCATCTATTGTTTCCTGTTGATAATTCCGCGCAGCAACAATAGTAAATTTATTGCTGACATCATCATATTTTACGACCAGTCCCCTTTCAGCATAAATTACTTTCACAACAAGATCCAGAGCATCATTAATAAGCGCATTTTCAAAAACAGCAGAATTAAGTGTCTTACTAATTTTATAAAGAGTGTTAAGCTGCTCTTTACTTATAAGCCTGATTTGTTCTAAGTCATCTTTTTCTTTAATATCTATCATAACTCAGCTGCCCGATTATAATGTTTATAAATTAATTAACAGTAATTGCAGATGCCGCAGTTTAAGATAACCACCCCGTTTATCGTTTTAATATAATTTTGAGGATTTAGAGGTTTGGATTTTTGTGCTTCACAGGAAAACACAAAAAATGCAGTTAATATTACTCCAATAAAGTAATAAACCTTTTTTTGAATTTGTGACTTTCCAAGGTGAAAAATATTCATACCTAAAAAATTATCAATAAATAAGGCTTTTATGTAAAATGTTGAGAACTTTATATATTATACCAATTTATTAAAATGTAAGTATTTTTACCAACATTTAATAGAGAAAAATTTGCGCACTAATAAATAAAGTTAAATTAAAAATGCAGAATTTGTGCCGAAAAACAAGATATGATTTAGGGCAGTATAAACTGCCCTAAACTACAAAAATGAGCTAATTTCGAATCTTTTTAGATTTCAGTCTAAGAATGGCTAACTGAAATTACGAGAAATTGTTGTAACTTTTACCGTTTTATGGTTTTCCCCACTTATTTGTTCAAAAATTCACAAGCCTAATTTGTTGAAAAAAAGCTATTCAACAAACTTATGCTGAAAGGCATATCGCATAATTTCAGCATTATTTTTCATGTTCATTTTATCAAGAATTCTAGCTCTATAAGTATTTATAGTACTAATGCTCAGAAACAATTCCTCTGCTATTTCTTTTCTTGCTTTTCCCAGAGCGATTAATTTCATTACCTGCAATTCACGAAAGGAGAGATTGTCGTGAGGTAGTTTGTTTTCAGAAGTTTTATAGCCCACGGAATAAACTTCTCTCAAAAGATTTTCACCTGTGTTATCATATTCCTTCACTTCACTTTTAACCGGTTGTTTTTTTTCTGCAGTAACCTTTCCTTCGGAAGAATGGACTGAAAGGATTTTATCAGTATCAATTTTTAGCATAAGCATAGGAATTTTGTTTCGAACCTGATACTTACTATTCTCACCTGTTCCATTCTCTTCTGATCCATTAAAGTTAAGACCAATTAAAAATATGTTTTCGTTTCGCATACTTTCATCAGGAACAGTCATTGTAATACTGCCGTCCACCGATAAACTCTTTCCAACGAAATTTTTAACATTCTCCATATTAACACCTTCCATATTTAATAATTATTTATTTCCCTCATTTACTCTTTTTCTATCTTCATTAGAAACTACTTTTAATTGATAATCTTACATGTTCAGTGTACATTAATGAAACTGTTATAACTACTGCTGCAATAGTTAAACATTAAATCAATCCATAAGAGACAAGTACAATGCCAATAGTTAAACAATGATTTTTGCAGGTATTATACGTAAAATGACAATTAATTAATTTTAAGACTGAAGTAATTACTTAAGCTACGAAATAAATTCGTAGCACAACTTGCAATATGAAAAATCAGTCCCTATGCCCTTTTTAGCAAATATTCCTTAACTTTCCCTATAATCTTAATAAATCATCATGGAAATTTTATGGATAAATATTTAGCTGCGGCAATTGAAGAGGCAAAAAAAGGGTTAGAAGAAGGGGGAATTCCCATCGGTTCTGTTCTCGTGAAGGATGAGAAAATTATCGCACGGGGTCATAACAAGCGCGTACAGGAAAACAATCCGATGGTTCATGCTGAAATTGATTGTCTGATAAACGCCGGCAGAATTGGAAGTTACAAAGGTACCATCCTTTACTCAACATTAATGCCCTGCTACCTGTGCGCCGGCGCTGTCGTTCAATTTGGAATCAAAAAAGTAGTTGCTGGTGAATCGAAGACATTCCCAGGTGCGGTTGAATTTATGAATCAGCACAATGTAGAAGTAATTGATATGAATAACTCTGAATGCATAAAAATGATGGCTGAGTTCATTTCACAAAAACCTGAACTCTGGAATGAGGATATTGGGAAGTAATTTTTTTTAACTCACATTACTCTAAACCGGCCAGTCTTTCAAAAGCTTTCTAACAATCACTATTTGTCCAAGGTGATATGCGTTGTGATCCGCAATAAGTAAAATCTCCCTGAGATAAGTATGCTCTTTGGTATGTGGGATAATTGAAGTCAGATCAATTTTTTCATCTATTGAAAGTTTCATCGTCTCTTCCCTGTCTTTTTGGAAGGTGGCAACTGAATCAGCCCATGTCGGATCATCTATGGCATCTGAGTTTTTAGGCCAGTAACCCTCCGGCCAATCAGGTGACTCCCACTTCGGATCAATTGAATATTTTAGAATATCCTCCTGTGCAATTCTCATATGCTCAAGGTTTTCCCAGACGGAATGAATTTCCTTTGAGGGTCTTTTATTTCTTAGTTCAGGTTTAATATTTTTTATTGCTTGATCGAAAGCTACAAAGGCCTGTCCGCCTTTTAACAATTTAACAAGGTGATCTCTTAAAACGTTATCTTTCATAATTATTCCTGATTTTAAATTAAACCATTTTGTTTAAGGACATACAATCCTATAGCAATTGTAAAGACAGAAAATACGGTAGTAATAAGCAATATTTTTCCTGCTAGTTTACTGTTAACGCCCATCGCATCCGACATAATGAAACTTGCAATTGCGGTTGGGCACGCAAACAGAATAAAAATTATCCCAAGGTCCTCATCTTTAAAACCATATTGAACAGCAAAGAATGTCGCGACCAAAGGTATCAGGATCAATTTAAAGACTGAAGAATAACCAGATAATTTAATTCCCTCTCTCATATCTTTAAATTTCAAAAACCCTCCTATTCCCAGAAGCGCCAGTGGTAGCGCAAGCGCCGCCACATAATTTGCAGATTTTGCCAGCATATCATTTAAAGGAATCTTAAAGTATGAGAAAGCAAGCGCAAAAATAACACCAAGGATAAGCGGGTTTTTCGCAATTTCCACGAATACTGATTTGAGGTCAAGATTCTTTTCTTTGCGAACCGGAACAGTAAGTGCAATTACTGACAGTACATTGTATAAAGGGATTGTAAATGCCAGCACTAATGAAGCTTTACCTAATTTATCAATACCAAAGATATTTGTTATTAATGCCAGGCCAACAATAGCAAAATTTCCCCTGAAGCTTCCTTGGATGATCACGCTCCTATCATATCCGTTTTGAGTGAAAAACTTCGATAGAAACCAGGTTAATATAAAAGAAATTATTGTACCAGCATAAACAAAAAGAATTAGTCTGAAATCAAGAATAGTGTCGAGATCAATTCTTGATATTTCAATAAAGACCAATACAGGTAGTGAAACATTAAATACAATTTTAGAAGAAAGACTAACAAAATTATCGTTTATCAAACCGGTCTTTCGAAGAACAAATCCAAGTGCAACGATTATAAAAACAGGAAGGACAGTATTGAAAATAAATACCAGGTTCTGCATAGAAATATTTTATTTTAGTTTTGTTTCAACACTTTTGATTTTATCTTCAATTGTCTGTTCCCGGTCGGTTCTTGTTCCGAAACGTAACGTGGATGAAATTCTTGGCGTTCCCATTTCGTGGACCTTCTCGTGGCATTTTTTTATTGCTGAGAATACCTTGTCCCAATCACCTTCAAGGTTTGTTCCGTAAGCATGGAGTTTGGTTTTTAATCCTTCTTCTTTAAAAATCTTTTCACATTCAGCAATATATTTAGACACAGAAATACCACCTTCAAGTGGAATGATGCAAAAGTCAGCTATTACTTTCATAAGAATTTCCAAAATAAAAATTAATAATCAGAATACTTTGAAAAGATAAATTAACCATTTTATCCAGCGCTTACAATCCCACTAATTGGCAGGTTATTCGTAATAATTAACTTTACAGCCGCAGCCGTTCCACATATTCTCGTAAATTGTTAAGTGATTGTTAACCAGATTTTCAGCATCTCTTAGGCGGGTGAATTTTCTGAGAGCCAGTTCTTCTTTATTTGTAGTTTCCTGAAAAATAAATACGCCTTCACATTTTAGGACCCTCACCTTCCCATTAATAATAGTATCTTTTTCAATCAGAATTTCACAAGAGTTTAGCAACTCTTCAAGTTTTGCTTTGGGGAGCAGCAAAACTTTTTTATATCTAAAATTTTTTACTAATTCTTTAGTGTTCATTTTTATATTTTTTAAGGGTCCAGGCTCTCCAATTGTTGATAAAATCATTTTCGTTAGTATTCAGGGAGTTCATAATTCCATTCTGATAATCTATTGGTAGTAATGCATATAATTTTTCTTTACCGTATTTATATGCAATATAACTTACCATCAGGCCGGTAATTCCACATTTGTTATCTCCGTTCGAAGCATTTTGCAGTTTCTGTGGATATTTTCCCTTTTTAATAGCTTTTACAGCACGATCAATTCTATCTTTTGTCAATTGGCCGGAAACAAAAACAGCCAGCCCTTCGACAAACCATTCAATATCATCCATTCCCGAAAAATCTAGGTGTGGATTCAATTGTCCCTGAAAAACATGGACAAGTTCGTGTGTAATTAAATTTTGTGCTTCGGGTCTATTTGATGGATCATGGTCGCAGGCTTCTGTTTTCCAAACGGATGGTGTTAATAGATCAAGCCTTTCGCCGACTCCACTTGCAACCATCCAGCACTTGGATTGAAATCCCGCCATATTCCACGCCTTGCTCCACTGTTTATCAATTGAATTACGATTTGGGAAAACATACACATTAAAAACCTTAGAATATTTTTTACTGAAAAACTTTTCAACTGTTGTAACTCCATTATCCAAATAATTCTTAATTAACATAAAATTTCCGGCATCTGAATCTGTATAATGCAAGATATATTTGCCGAATGGCACTGTATCCCAAATTACAGTATCTTTTTTTGCCGGTGTAGAGCTTTGTCCAAAGATATTAATTGCGGACAAGGTTAAGATTATCAAAAATAGATTTATAATCACTTCTTTCCTTACCATAGTAAAATTCCTAAACATAGTGATTGGATGTATTAATATTATAAAAGACTTACGCTACCATTTATAAAAAATGATTTTAGGCATCCCAGCTTTTAATGCTCATGCATTTACAAATTTCATCATTGCTTCGGGATATCTCATTCCTGCGGCAGCATCTTTTGGAAAAACTTTCTCAATACTTTCCAGTTCAACTTTACTAAACTTCACATCAACAGCAGCAGCGTTTTCCAACAAATATTTCAAATGCTTTGTACCCGGAATTGGAACAATGTCTTCTCCCTGTTTCAAAACCCAGGCAAGGGCAAGCTGTGAAGGAGTAATTTTTTTCTCCCCTGCTATTTCTTCAACTTTCTTAACAAGAAGGAGATTCTTTTCGAAATTCTCTCCCTGAAATCTTGGAGACAGTCTTCTATAATCATCCTGCTCAAAGTCTTCAAATTTCTTAAATCTGCCGGTTAAAATTCCTCTGCCTAAAGGACTATATGCAACAAAGCCTATTCCGAGTTCTCTTACAGTATCCAAAATTTTCACTTCCGGATCTCTTGACCACAGAGAATACTCTGTTTGTAGTGCTGTAATATGATGAACTTTATCGGCTCGCTTAATTGTTTCGGGTGAGGCTTCTGAAAGACCTAAAAATCTAACCTTACCTTCTCTAACGAGTTCACTCATTGCCCCAATAGTTTCTTCGATAGGTATACTTGTGTCAATCCTGTGCTGATAGTAAAGATCGATATGATCAACTCCGAGTCTCTTAAGTGAGCCCTCGCAGGCGGATTTTACATATTCGGGTTTTCCATTTATTGTCCTTTTTACTGAATCCCCTGTTCTCTGAATTCCGAATTTAGTAGCAAGAAATACCTGACCTCTTTTCTCCTTAATTGCTTTGCCAATTAGCATTTCATTTTTGTAAGGACCATACATATCCGAGGTATCAAAGAAATTTATTCCGAGATCAATGGCTTTGTGTATCGTTGAAATCGATTCTTCGTCGTCTCCCTTTCCATAAAATTCAGACATTCCCATGCATCCTAATCCAATTGCTGAAACCTCAGGTCCATTTTTGCCCAATCTTCTCTTCTTCATATTAGCCTCCATAAATAATTCAACATAATTATTTGCATAAATGTGGACTTTTCATCTTAGCGGATGATTATTCGTCACACTTTTATTGCTTATAAGGACTAATTTAATGATATTAATTACTAAAAATAAATTGAGGGGTAATTTTTCCACTCTTTAATTTTACAACAACATATTAAGTGAGTTCAAAATGGATAAATCCTACTGTAAGATTAGTCCTTTTTTCTTTCTAATTATTTACTTCTCCTTTTCAACAATTTTAATTTCACAAACCATTTTTAAAACTCCACTCAGCCCGCGTAATGCTAGCTATGATATGGATGTAAAACTCAATCCCGACACAAAAATAATCGATGGTTTCGAAACTCTTCATTGGAAGAATCTTTCCAATGATAATATCAGTGAATTGAGATTTCATCTCTATCTCAATGCTTTCAAAAACACAAAATCAACATTTATGAAAGAATCCGGCGGACAGTTGAGAGGCATCAATATTGATGAAAACGAAACAAAATCCTGGGGTTGGGTTGACGTTCTATCTATGAAAGTACAGAATGGAGAAGACTTAACTAATAAGATTAAATTCATTCACCCTGACGATGACAATGCGGACGATCAAACCGTAATCAGCGTGCCATTGGCGAAAGCTGTCAGGCCGGGAGAAACAATTAACCTTGATATAAAATTTAAATCAAAGCTACCGAAAATTTTTGCAAGAACAGGATTTGCCGATGATTATTTTCTTGTTGGGCAGTGGTTCCCCAAAATTGGAGTTTATGAGTACCCCGGCATAAGATATGCTACCAAGGGACAATGGAACTGTCACCAGTTTCATGCTAACTCAGAATTTTATGCTGACTTCGGAGTATATAATGTCAATATTACACTTCCCCGGAAGTATATTGTTGGTGCTGTCGGAATTCAAACGGGCGAAAAGAAAAACAATGATGGAACAAAAACATTAACATTTCACGCAGAAGATGTTATAGATTTTGCCTGGACGGCATCGCCCATATTCAAAACTGCAGAAGCAACTTGGAAACACGTAAAAATTAAAGTTTTGCTCCAGCCTGAACATTTTGCCCAGGCCAAAAGACATACTCAATCGGCAATAAATGCGTTGGAATATTTGGATAAACACGTCGGAAAATATCCTTATCCAAATCTTACAATTGTTGACCCACCGTTAAGAGGACTTGGCTCAGCCGGTATGGAATACCCGACTTTTATTACTGCAGGTTGCCTCTGGGGAATGCCTGACGGAATAAGATTCACTGAAAACGTAGTAATCCACGAATTCGGACACAATTATTTTATGGGAATGCTTGCTTCGAACGAATTTGAAGAGGCATTTCTCGATGAAGGCTTTAACACATATCTGGAAACGAGAATAATGGATCACTATTACGGTAAGAAGACTTCTTTTGTAAATTTTGTGGGATATCATTTCGGAGACCTTGAATCTCAAAGAGAAGGATATGTTGGAATGAACAATCCTAAAATAGCAGAGGATTTCAGGACGGCCTGGGGTTATAAAGATGGTGGTTATGGAGCTATCACCTACAGTAAAACAGCCACCTGGATGACTACACTTGACAGACTCGTGGGACGCGAAACTATGGACGTAATAATGAAAACATATTTCAACAGGTGGAGTTTCAAGCATCCCTGCGCCAAAAATTTTATAGACATTGTTAATGAGATAGTAAAGAAAAAATACGGAAATAAATTTGGGGACAATATGAATTGGTTTTTTAATGAAGTACTATATGGATCGGATATATGTGATTATAAACTGGCCTATATTTCGGTGAAAAATGTAAATTCGCCACTAGGTGTTTATGATAGCTCCGGGACAAAATTATTCTACAGATATCATTCTACTAATGGAAAGAGCATTTATCATTCTAAAGTAGCAGTTTACCGTTTGGGCGAGGTTATAATGCCGGTAGATATTCTCGTGCATTTTGATAATGACAAAGATACACTTGTAAGCTGGGACGGAAAAGACAGAACATTTGATATTGAATTTGATAAACCGGAAAAGGTAGTTTGGGCAAAAGTTGATCCCAAACAGAAATTGCTGATTGATGTTAATCTCAACAACAATAGTTATACAACTGAACCAAGCAGTAAATATAGAAAAAAATATTTTGTGAAATTTATTTTCTGGGTTCAAAACTTAATGACTTCAATTTCTATGATTTTTTAGCGAGAATAAAATGAAAATTATAACATCATACACATCGGGATTTAAAGCAACTTTTAACACAAAAAAGCTCCTAACTACTATTTACATTATTACTTTTTTAATGGCATTAATTATAGCCATCCCCTTCAGCAGCACCATACAAAAAGAAGCCGGCAGTTCTATGGCATTTAGTGCCTTGTTGAAGGATTTCGATTATACAGTATACCGGGATTTTATGAATCATTCTGCAATGGCAATTCAACCATATATATCAACAGCAATATGGATGGGAATATTTTATTTATTGTTTACTATCTTCTTTGAAGGGGGCATCCTCAAAGTTTTAAAAAGAAAAGAGGATAAATTCACTCTCAGGTTTTTCTGGGAGGCCAGTGCAAAATATTTTAGTCGATTTTTCAGGCTCGCTATATATATGATAATTACACAAGTAGTAATAGCTGTGATTCTGTTTATTATTTTATCACTAATTCTAAGCTCTGTATATAAATCAGTACCAAATGAAAGCTATATCTTTTACACAGCCCTGATAGGAGTAATTATCTATTTGCTAATATTCATTTTCCTGCTGGTAGTAACTGATTATGCTAAAATTATGATGGTTGAGAACGATGAGTACAGACCTTTCCGGACCATATTACGTTCATTCGTTTTTACGTTTAAGCATTTTTTAAGCACGTATTTTCTTTATTTATTATTGTTGATTGTTCCAATAGTATTGTTTGTAATTTACTTCAAAATAGAATCTATAATTGGAATGACTTCGGGTTGGGGAATACTTATAGTATTTATTATTCAGCAGCTATTGGTCTGGTGCAGAATATTTACAAAAATATGGATACTTGGCAGCGAATTAACCTTATACGGAAAATTTGGAAATAAAGAAGAAGCATCAGAAGGTGAACCTGTTTTCGGAATTTAACCTAAATCCTGGTTGGTAAATCATCGGGAACTGTCTGGGCAGAGATAGTATCGATAATTCGATTTTTTTCTACAATAATCGCTGTTAATTTATTGTGGGTATAAACAGAAGTGTCAATATAAGCAGTGTTGTTTTCTTTATTAAATTCAACTTCGTTCTTCCGGGTGTGACCTACAACCTGAAGTTTGCCAAGGTCTAATAATTTGTTTCTTGTCCAGAGAATTCCCTCATCTGTTTCCATTTCTTCAAGTATAACTTTATCAAACTTTTCTATATCCTCCAGAACATTTTGTGCAAACTTGCGTTTCAGAAAAACAGAAATTCCGGCGTGACAGATGAAACAGTCATCAAGGTTATAATATAAAGGAGCACTCTTAATCATTTCGAGATGTTCATTTATTTTTTCATATCTATCATTGTAAGAGCTCATCGTAGTTTCATAACCATTATAAAGCCACGCAGTCCCCATTCCGCTGAAAGGTTCATGAACAAAATGATAAAACATATAATCGTGATTACCTGGAGTGAATTTGATGCTTTCAGCAATGATATATTCAATCACCTCATAACTGAAATTGCCCCTGTCTACCAGGTCACCAACGCAATAGAGTGAAATGTCAGGATATTTTTTCCTGGTTTCTTCAACTAAGATTTTTAGGGTATTAAAACATCCGTGAATATCACCAATTACTGCTACCATAATTAAATATAGTGATTCTCTTTAGCATATTTCAATAATACATCACGAAATTTGGGATGGGCTATATTTGTAAGTGCATAGACTCTTTCCCGGATTGTTTTTCCAAAAAGCTGGGCAACTCCAAATTCGGTAACTACATAATGGACATCAGCTCGGTTTGTAACAACTCCGGCTCCCGGCTTTAAACTGGTTACTATCTTTGAAAATTTTTCATCTTTAGTAGTGGAGGGAAGTGCTATGATAGGTTTTCCTCCTTTTGATCTCGCCGCTCCACGAATAAAATCCACCTGCCCTCCGAATCCACTGTATAGCCTTGAACCTATAGAATCAGAGCAGACCTGCCCTGTAATATCAACCTCAATAGCAGAGTTAATGGCAACCATTTTATCATTCTTAGCAATTACGAAAGGATCATTTACATATTCCTGGGGATGGAACTCAATCAGAGGATTATTGTGAATAAAATCAAATAATTTTTTTGTACCAAGAACAAATCCGGCTATTATTTTTCCCTGATGAATAGTCTTAAACTCATTTGTCACAACACCTTTTTCAACTAATTCAATAATACCATCAGAGAACATTTCGGAATGTATACCAAGTCCCTTTTTGTCTCCGAGATAATGAAGAACAGCATCAGGAATAGCCCCGATTCCCAATTGCAAAGTTGAACCATCCTCTACGAGATCAGCAATACATTTACCTATTTTAGAATATATCTTTTCAATCTCAGGAGGTAAGTTATTTTCAGTTTGGGGTAATTCCTTAATTGGTTCATTAATTTCCACAATAGAATTAATCTTATTAATATGAATGAAACTGTCACCGTATGTTCTCGGCATATTAGGATTAATTTGCGCAATAATATTTTTTGCTTTTAATGCAGCATTTTTAATCAATCCAACATCAACACCATAGCTGCAAAATCCGTGTTCATCAGGGGGAGAAACATGAACTAAGGCCACATCTACGGATATAATTCCACGTGTAAATAACAAAGGATATTCGTAAAGATAAATTGGTGTAGTATCGGCTCGTCCTTCACTCACGGCCTTTCTTGAATTTCCTCCGATGAAAAAAGCGTTATGCTTAAAATGCTTTTCCATTCCGGGTTCAAGATATGGCAACTCCCCTACTGTGAGCACATGCATCATCTTTACATCTGTTAGCTCGTCTTTTCTTTTGACAAGTGCGTTAATTAAAACAAGCGGAACTGCACAGCCACACTGAACCACTACATTATCGTGAGGCTTAACAACCTGAACAGCTTCTTCAGCAGATACAACTTTACTCTTATAGGATTCAAGAATGTTAAAAGGAATATTAAAACCTGGTTTTATTTCTTCAGTAGTAGTCATTTTTTCATCACTAATTAAATAAGTCAATTCGTAGAAAAGATATGTAATCTCCTGTATTCAAGATCGAAAACATTTGCAATCGCTTCGTTAGAAACATAACCATTATGAGTACAAACGCCTTTTGATAGACCGGGATCACTGACCAATGCTTCCGCTAAACCATTATCGGCAATGTTCTTTATATATTTTAATGCAGCATTATTTAAACCATAACTTGCCGTACGAGGAACAAGTGCTGGCATATTAGGGACACAATAATGAATCACATTATACTTGCTGAATACCGGATCTGACAAAGTTGTAATCCTGCTGGTCTCTACACATCCCCCCTGATCTATTGAAACATCAACTATTACAGAGCCTGTCTTCATCTGTTGAACCATTTCTTCGGTTACGAGATGTGGAGCCTTCTCACCTTTGATGAGAACCGCACCAATTAACACATCGGCAAATTTAACACCACGTGTAATAGTATATGGATTTGCCATAACCGTCGTTATTTTTTTCCTAAAGTTGTAATCAATTCTCCTTAAGCGCTGAAGGTCATTGTCGATTACAATAACCTGTGCACCACGACCAAGAGCAGCTCTTGCAGCTGTTGTACCAACAACGCCCGCACCGAGAATAACTACAGCAGCAGGCGCTACTCCGGTTATTCCGCCTAAGAGAATTCCTCTTCCCCCTTTACTACCGACTTCAAGATATCTTTCTGAAACCTGTATAGCAACCTGTCCTGCAATTTCACTCATTGAATGAAGCACCGGCAGCCTGCCTTCGTTCTCAATCAATTCATAACCGATTGCAGTTACATTTTTCTTTAAAAGCTTTTCAACATTTTGCTTTTTACCAACGGCAAGATGAAGAAATGAAAAAATGATCTGATTTTCCTGAATAAGTTCAAGCTCATCATCGCCTGTGGAAGAGACCTTTACAATCAATTCCGATCTTTTGAATACTTCTTCCGCGGAGTATACAAGCATAGCACCGGTTTTTACATAATCCTCATCTTTAAAATGGCTGCCGCTTCCAGCGCTAGTTTCTATATAGACTGTGTGACCGGCTCTGATAAGTGAATCAACCCCTGCTGGTGAGAGAGCAATTCTCTTTTCATCAAGAAGATTTTCTTTTGGAATCCCTATTCGCATTTAGGAAAAGTTTTATTTTTTAATGTTTAAAGTTACCGAGAATGGGCATGATATTCAAATTAAATCAAAATGACCTATTGAACAGGGGTAATAGGTTTTTTGTCGGAAAGTACAGCAACTACGTTTTTTACAGCAATCATTGCCATATCTGTGCGTGCCTTTTCAGTAGCGCTGCCAATGTGGGGTAACAAAATTACATTTTCAAGTTTTAGCAAATCAGAATTTATATTCAGCTCATTCTCAAAGACATCTAACCCGGCAGCTAATATCTTTTTTCTTTTCAAAATTTTGATAAGTTCTTTTTCATCAATTATTTCGCCGCGGGCTGTGTTAATTAAGATTGAACTTAGTTTCATCAAAGTTAGCTTTTCATTATCTAACAGATGGAAAGTAGATTTATTTGATGGCAAATGTACTGATACAAAGTCAGATTTTTTAAGCAGAATATTTAATGAAACTTTTTTCGCATCAGTTTTCTTTTCCAGAGCTTTGTTTTTTGAACGCGAGAAATAAATTATTCTGCACCCGAAAGCTTGAGCCCTGAGTGCTACTGCTGTTCCAATTCTCCCCGCACCAAGAATTCCAAATACTTTATCCTTCAATTCAACACCAAGCAACAAGCCGGGTTTCCAATGAGTATATTTCCGTTCTCTTAAGAATTTCTCGGCTTCGGGCAATCTTCTTGCGCAAGCAAGGACTAATGCCATTGTAAGATCTGCAGTTGATTCTGTTAAAACTCCCGGTGTATTTGTTACAATAATATTTTTAGAGTTAGCATATTTCACATCAATATTATCATAACCTACAGCATAGTTTGCAATTATTTTACATTTGTTCATGGCATCTATTACGACAGGATCGATTCTTTCTGTCAACAGAGATAAAACGGCATCGACGTTTTTTACATTTTTTAATAAAACTTTTCTAGGTATGGGCTGATCTTTTTTATAATAAGATACCGATAGATTTTTTTCTTTCAGGTAATCGATTGCTTTTTGTGGTATTTTGCGCGTGATATATACTTTCATAACTAACAGAAATGATTATCCAAACAATAATCTTACAATAAATACAGCAGATAAAATTCCAACTACATCTGCAACAAGACCGGCCGGCAATGCGTGTCTTGTTCTTTTAATATTAACTGCTCCAAAATATAGTGCTAGTACATAAAAAGTGGTCTCTGTACTTCCATAGAAAGTTGAAACCATAATTCCAAGAAGTGAATCCGGTCCGTGAACTGAAATAATTTCAGACATAATGCCGAGTGAACCACTTCCTGAAAGAGGTCTCATCAAGGCCATTGGCAGAGCTTCGGCGGGCATGCCTATGAGATCAGTAACAGGTTTAAAAACCTTTATCAGCCAGTCCATTGCCCCACCGGCACGAAAGATACCTATCGCAACTAGCATAGCAACCAGGTACGGAATTATTTTTACTGCAATGTTAAAACCTTCTTTTGCACCTTCGACAAATTGTTCGTAAACTTTTACCTTTTTTATCAAGCCATATCCAAGGAATACAACTATCAACAAAGGTATAGCAATTACTGAAAATCCTTCTATAATATTTCTGATAAAATCCGGATTTATTATCGATCCTATTGCCTTCCCTATCCCGGAAAAAATCATCAGAGCCGCAAAAAGAATAATACCTCCAATTGTCAAAAAGAGTTTTGTGTTACTCTTAAACCAGTTAAAAAATCCGCTCTTAATTGGAAATTTTTCAAAAACCTTTGCAGCCGAAACACCAGCAACAGTCGCGCAAGCTGAAGCGAATAACGAAGTACCAATAATAATTGCAGGTTCAGAACTTCCTGCAGCTGCTCTTATTGCAATTGCTGTGGCAGGTATTAATGTAATTCCTGCCGTGTTAATTGCCAAAAAAGTACACATAGCATTTGTCGCAGTTCCCTTCTCAGGATTTATCTCTTCAAGTTCTTCCATTGCTTTTAAGCCGAAGGGAGTTGCAGCATTACCTAATCCGAGCATGTTAGCCGACATATTCATAATCATCGCACCCATAGCCGGATGATCGCCAGGAACATCCGGAAAAAGTCTTTTGGTAATCGGTCTCAGTACGTTTGCTATTATTTTTATTAATCCCGCCTCCTCTGCTACTTTCATTACTCCGAGCCAAAGTGCCATTATGCCTATTAATCCAAGTGAAATATTAACGGCAATTCCCGCATAATCGAGAGCAGAATTTGTAACATTCTTAAGTTTTAAGAATTTCACTTCTTCAAAAATTGCAGTCCCGGAAATCACGCTATCTGTATTTATTGAATTAAAATTCACGACACCCGTTATATCGTCTTTATCGCCCGAAGCAGATGCAATTTCTTTTAAAATTTCCGGACTTGATTTATCAACCTTAAAAAAAATGTTAGGCTTACTTTTATCATTGCCAAATGTTAATGTTACAGGATAAGCAAGGTCACTCTTTATAGAATCATTATAAAATGAATTAAAATTATCTTTTCTGATTTTTAGTGTGGCTTCGGCTTTACTGGCGGAAATAATCTCAGAATTTAATTTCAGAATAACAGTAACCGGAATAGGCTCATCGTTCCTGAACCTATCATTATTCTGATTTATGATATCCGTTGTAACAGCCGCACCGATCCCAAGAAACAATAAAGCTAACCAGATGTAATTTAGCATTAAGCTTCTTCCATTTTATTCATTAGGAATAACAACTACCTTTTTACGAAACGGAAATGAATGATTACCGTTTTTGTTTGCAACAACTACTTTAAGTGAATGTATTCCCGGTGCGACATTATAAATCTCTGCAGAAAGCCGTCCCGCAGAGTTGTCGATAGAAGTTACATTCGCATCCGTGGAGTCAAATTGGAATTTAATTGAATTAAAATCAATACCTGATGAATCTTTGAACATAAAATTAAAGCTTTGATCACCCGCAGCTAAAGTATCTATTTTGCTTAGAGGAATTATCTCAGGAATTCCATTCCTAAAGTATTTGCAAAGTCCTTTGAAAATTCCCCACGCCTCAATTCTGTTAAATTCATCCTCACCTAATCTTCCTGCCTCAAAATGATCAGTGCTGAAGACACATTCAACCAAAATAGCAGGAATTTTAGTTTCTCTTAATACAGAAAAACCGTCTCCGGGGTAAATTGCATAATCAGAATATGTACCGTCAAAAGATCCCAATCCACCCGAATTCCTAACTGCATAGGCGAGGTCTCTTTGTACAAATCGTGCAAGATCACGCTCACACGGTTCATAATTATAATTTCCTTCTTTCGAGTGATAATACGTTGAAGTGTAATCAGTCCAAATGTTATCCGCCGATGCGGGCGCATTATGGTGTATACTAACAAATATATCTGCCCCTATGCTATCAGCCATAACTGATCTTTGCTTCAGATCAACGGTTGTATCTGTTGTTCTCGACATAAAGACAATAGCACCGGATTCTTTAAGGTAGCCTCTTAGGTATAATGAAACCTTTAAATTTACATTGGCTTCTGCTTCGAAGGATTCGAACCCTTTATTTCCTCTTTCGGTTCCACCATGACCGGGATCTATAAATATTTTCTTCCCCGCAATATAGGGGTAATAATCTTTAACAAATTCTAATCTTTTTTCAGGCTGGCGAAATTCGGATGGAAGTTCATAATAACTGTTATTACCTGCCGAACATCCGTAAAAGATGCCAGCAAGTAACAAGAGACCGATACATAATTTTGTGCTAACCACCAAATTCTTCTATTGCATTAATTTCTTCAGTATCTATCACTGCTATATTTTCTATTACCTTAAGATCCAGTTCACTTTTTTCAGATTTCACTGAATATTTCTCGGCATAACTTTTTTTCAATTCCTCAATTGTTTTAGGATCATCTACTTTTCGGATTAAACCTGAAATTTTAGTTGCACAAAAATGATAAGTAGGAATAAAATCAGTTTTTCTAGTTCTTTTCACCTTCTCATTTCTTAAAATCGTAAACGATACAAATGAGTCAAATTGAATATCTTCATACAATTCGTCATTATGAGTAAAAAAAAGAAATACATTTTTATCTTTATATAAAAATGGTGTCGATAACTGCTCAAATTTATCATCCTCTAATTGTAAAGCAATTATCCCGACGTAATTTTCCACCAGTTCTTTTTCTATTTTCTCAATGTTTCTGATCTGCTTAATGATTCTTTTCATTCTTCCCCGCCTGTAATTTTATAACTTTTAGTGCTTTCAACTTTTAATTATACATTTTTCCTGCCTCAAAGCATAGAGACATTTATTGCAATGGTCAAGGTGTTTCGAAAATTTTCCGTTTCTGAAAACACTAACCATTTTTTCAATTTCCTCACCAATCCTTATGAAATCTTTCATACCTATAGCTCTGCTAAATATTTTATCAGGATGTTTAATAAAAGCCAATTTGAGCTGTATTTCAGGATTTTTATCAAAAAACCGATTTACAATATAGGAATAAAATTCTAATTGCGGTAAGTAGTTTTCCGCCCTTTCATTTATTTCCGTTACTGAAATGTCATCTGTTTTATAGTCAATAATAGTAAATTTATTATCCTCAAGAATCAATTTATCAATAATTCCATAAAGAAAATAATCTCTTTCCTTGATGTATATTTCAAACTCATTTTTATAATTTCCAAAAGATTTTAAAGATTTATAAAAAGTCGATTTGTAAAATGTTTTTATGTCATTTAGAATATCTTCCTTCAAAGCTGAACTGATCTTCTCAGAATATTCAAAAATATCAAGCTCAATTTTAAGACTATCTTTTATAAATATTTCAAGCGACCCACCACTGACATCGTTCTGCAAAACTTTATGAACTATTCTTCCCTTTACATCAGAATATTTGGTTTTTCCCCTCTCAGCTGACCCATAAATATCATTGTCGCTAACAGCTTCTGCATAATTAAAATCATATTTACTATTAGTTTCTTTTAACTGCGACTTTTCATTAAACCAGGATTTGTATCGGTTAAACAATTTCGTAAAGCCATATTCATATGTTAATTGATATTTTAATGGGCATTGCTTATAAACTGCAACTTTTGTGGCCGAAATAAATTCTCCCTCCGGCTGATCTTTTATTGAACCTGCATTCAATTTCACTTGGTTTCGCAAAATAAATTCTTCTATTTCTTTCAGGCCCGCTTTTTCAAGGCTCTTTATAATTTTAATTGTAGTATTAACTTTTCTTTCATCACTTTCAAATTTCTTCCCTTTTAAGACTGCAAATTTTAAGTTCGAGGTTAGTCTAAATTCAGTTGAGTCGTAATCCATTCCGAGGCCTGAACTGACCATTCCAAGAATTGAATTGCTATCGTATTTATTGTTTTTTTTCAAAGTTCCACTAATAAATAAATAATTTATTGCCCTCGTAACACCTACATAAAATAGCCGCTTGAATTCAGCCAGGTTTTTTCTTTCTTCTATCAAATCTGCAATTCCAACAATTGGTGGCTTCAAATAATCTGAAGAAATATCATTATTGACAGGAACTTTTGTTAATAAGCCAAATTTCTTGTTGACGCTTACGCTTCTGGCTTTAACACTTTCCCTGCTTAATCCTTTCTCAGACTTATGAAGAAAAACTGCCTGGAATTCCAATCCTTTTGCCTGGTGATAGGTCATTATTTTTACAGAATTACTTTCAGCTGAAATAACAGCCTGCGACTCATCTTCAAGCTGGTTTATTGAGTCTTTCAAATAGCTTACATAATCATAAAGTGTTTTAAAGCCTGAGTAGTTATAGTTAGTAGTTATACCTGTTAGCTTTCGAATATTTGCTATTTCCTGGGCGCTGTTCGATCGGGCAGATATTACCGCAAGGAAAGGCGATTCATTAAGTATTTTTCGTAACAAGGATGTGAGATCATAACTTGTTGATAGCAGAATATTTTCCGAAAGAGTCCGGACAGGTTTTTCAAACTTCAGAGAGTGGAGACTATAGTTTTGAAATTTATCCCAGTAGTTCTCACCTTTCCAAAGGGATATCTCAAAAATCTCAGAATCTGAAAAATTGAAAAATGGCGAACGCAAGGTTCCCACCAATGCTGTGTCATTATCTTTATCCAACAAAAATGAGAAATAATTGTAAATATCATAAATGGTCTGACGTTGATAGAAGCCTTTTCCTCCCACTACTATAAAAGGAATTTTATTTTTTACAAAAGTATTTTCGAGTTCCTTAAATTCTTTTCTGCGCCTGCACAAAATCGCAATATCTTTGAAATCAACACCTTCATCATTTACCAATTTCCGTATCCGCTTAGCTATCAACTCATCTTCTGCATTCACTGATCCTTCGTTTTCTTCATTGTTTATTTCCTCGGATTCCTGCCCGGAGGCCAATAGTATTTCTATTGATCCTTCTGAACTTGTGTTACTTGCTGATATCAGTTCGTTATATGATACTTCGTTAAATAAGCGATCAGGATTTTCAAATAGTTTATCAAACAATACATTTGTAAAAAGTGAAATTGCGGGAGACATCCTGAAACTCTCAGGAAGGGTTAATAATTTACTTTCGCCATCAGTATTATCAATTTCTTCTTTAGTTCGATTAAACACTTCAAGTTCAGCATCCCGAAACATATAAATGCTTTGTTTCTCATCACCCACTACAAACAGGTTCCCCTTCTTTAGATGATCCAGGATAGGGAGAAAGATATTATATTGAATTTCATTCGTGTCCTGATATTCATCAATCATTATGTAATGATACTTTTTAGAAAGAGATTCCCGGACAAAAGTATTATCAAGTATTATTTTAACGAATAAAAGGATATCCTCATAATCCAGGTATGCGTTCTCTTTCTTTTTATTATTATAAATTTCAACTGCTCTGATAAAGAAGTCTACTAACGTCTTTCCGAAATTGGCTAGCTCAAGCTCAACTTCTTTTTGATTATCCAGTATTTCAATATTCTTTAACCCGGAATAAAAATTATCTATCTTATTCATTCTTGTCAAAAGTAATTCATCTTGTTCACCTGTAAGATATCCCCTTTTCTTTATTGTATTATTTCTGGTTAAAAGCTGATCACCAATTTTGCTTAGTACTATTATTTTTTCAAATAATTCCTCCTTTCTTGAAAGCTCAGAAAGCAAATCCGATATTTCTGTCCCAAGTTCATTATCCGGTTTTTTATTGAGCACTTCAGAATTAATTGCATTTACAGCTTCAACAATAACTGATACTTTGCTTGAAAATAGCTCCTTAAGAGATTGTTGAAATTGTTTTTCAAACTGTGAGGCTATATCCTCTACATCTTTGTTATAAATATTTTGTGCAATTACCAGTACATTTTTTCTCTTTTTTATAAGCAATATGAGCTCTTTTGTAAGAATTGACTTCGACCCTAAAATTCTTACAAGATATTTAAACTTTCCCTCCGCTTCTTTTTCTTTCAATGAACTTTTAATTAATTCATCAACCGATAATTCAACTAGCTCTTCGGACAGCTGTTCATCAATTGGAGAAAAGTTAGCATCCAGTCCTGCTTCAACAGGAAATTCCCGTAGAATATCTATACAAAACGAATGAATTGTTGATATATTTGCCGAAACAAGCTGGCGTCTAATCGAAGCCAATTTTTTAATTATCTCCGGGTCTTTTTCGGTTTGTTGTCTTTCTTCAATTTCCCCGGCAATCTTTTTATATAATTCGCTTGCAGCTTTGTCCGTAAAACTTATTGCAGCAATGTTTCTTAAATTTGGGTGTTTAGGTGAGAGAGCAATTTCCAGGTATCTTTTTGAAAGGACAAACGTTTTTCCCGAGCCGGCATTAGCGGTCAAAGAAATATGACGGTCAAACTTTAGCGCAGCTTTTTGGTGATCGGTAAGAATGGACATTAGCTATCTTTATCCAATTTAAAAGACAATACAGGAAGTATGATCAAAAATGTCGTGCCTTGACCTGTCGATTCAACTAAGCTTATCGAACCTTTAGAGTTTTCTATAAATCTTTTAGCCAATTTTAATCCGAGTCCCATCCCCTTTTGTTTTGTAGTAAAGTTTGGTTCAAATATTTTATACTGATATCTTTCGGGTATTCCTGTTCCGTTATCAGATATATATAGTTTTATATTTTCGTCTGCCTGTTCAATGGAAAGATCTATCTTTGAAGCATTTGCCTGTATAGAGTTTCTTATAAAATTAATAATTAGCCTACGCAATTGTACTTTATCCGATTCTACATTTGTAGAAACCAGTTTAGTGTTTACATTTATTTCAACTTTTTCATCAATAAAAAGATTAACAGTATCATTAATAACAGAAATTAAATCGATTTTTTCCATATTGTAATTAGGCATTCTCGCAAAACGAGAAAATTCAGTAGCTATAAGGCTAAGGTTTTCGATCTGGCTCAAAAGTGTCGTAGACAGTTTTTTAAACATCTTATCAAAATTATTATTCCCCTCTTTGTATGAAATAATGAGCTGCTGTACCGCTAATTTCATTGGTGTTAAAGGATTTTTTACTTCGTGTGCAACTTGTTTCGCCATTTCTTTCCAGGCATTTTCTCTTTCAAGTTCAGCAAGTTCAACCTGATTCTTCTGCAACTCTCGCGTCATGTAATTAAACCCATCTAGCAAATCCTTTATTTCACCCTTTTCATTATTACTTATTTCAACACTTAAATCTCCATGTGCAACTGATTCAGTTGCTTTAGTTAGCCTTCTGATAGGTGAAGAAATTCTATTAGCTAAAAAAGTGCTTAATATAATTATAAGGATTGTTGCAAATGAATATATCCCGAAAAGAAATACATCTACATCAACAATTGAATAAGTTAGTTGAATTTTATTAAATGCATCGTTCACACTTATTACAAATACTTTATCGTTAATATTCATTCTCTTATAAAAGATATTATAATTGTAGTTGTCCAATAATTCATTGTCAAGAAACTCCCTGTAATTAAGGTAATCCATTTGGTAGTACGCTTCAGGATCAAGTTTGTCAGCAAATAACCCTGCTTTGTAATACTGATCTTTAGAATTAAATATCTGCGTCGTGCCTTCATAAATAGAGAATGATATACCTAATTCATCTCCTGCATGCTGAAAAACTTCTGTTAAATCTTTAGCCTTATCATTTTTTATCTGCGTGCGAATGTGATTTTCGACAAAATCTGATCTTATATTTAGCTCCTTTAAGATTGCATCCTGTGTTTTTTCCTTCACAATTTGCCTGTTATAAACAGCCAGAATTATCACAGGAATTATAGATATTATAAGAAATGTGATTAATAACTGTGTCCTAAAGCTATATTTAAAACCTTTAAATTGTGAAATGAAGATCAGAAGAAATAGAAGTAATATAAAAATGCTGTGAATAATGAATATCTTGAAAAAGTTAAACAGGTTCCATGAAAGATTCTTTTCTAATACCGAAACTGAAGTTATCTTACTTTGTCCGTTAACCTGACTCTTAAAAACATAAGTTAAAAAATACTCGTCATTAAGAGTGAGATTAAGCCAGGCTTCATTGTCCGATGAAAACTTTGCATTTACAATCGGCTTAACCTGGTCAAGAGAAGGATAAATGTCTCCGTAGATTTTTGTTAATTTGTTGTCAGTGAATTCATAAATCTTTAATTGTTGCGGATCGATTACAGAATTGATAATATTTTTATTTGACTGTAAAAACTCGGGAATATTGTTATCCCAAATATTGAGAATATTCTCGTTTATTGTAGCTGATACATAGCCAAGTACTATTCCCCTTTCCTTAATTGGGACTAGTCCTATAAATAATGTTTGTCCTTCACCGGGCCTAATCTGGATAATTTGAAGCGTATCGGAGGTTTTAGCTTTAAGACTATCTAAATATTTTAAATTGTCATTAACGCCAACTGAAAAATGACCAACCTCTTTGAAATCTTTATCCAGTATTGTTACTGATGAATTAAGTGATTCCTTTTGAAGAGGGCTGCTGCTCCATAGCATAAAGGCTTCTGAATAAAAATTACTATTAAGTAAAGAATACGATCTTTTCAGTTTGTCATTTTTTTCAGCATTTGACAACGTCTCATTTAGAAAAAACTGCAACAAATTATCATTGGATCTGTTAACTTCAAGCGCAGTTGTTTTTAATGATTCTCTTTCCAGATCAAGATTAAAGTAGTTAAGTAAGGTAATTGAAATTACCGAGGCAATTAGTGTAATAAAGACATAGTTGTAAGCAGGTACTTTAGATTCCCTGAAACATATAATGTAAACAATAATAAAAAGTAAAGCGATAATTACAATGCTCAAAACCGGGGTTATTAGAGGTGTGTTTTGAATCCTGAGATAGGCTATTCCCAAAGCTTCAAAAACTATGAAAAATATAAGAAAATAGTACTTCCCGTATTTTGATTCCTTTATTCGAAGGAAAGAAACCATCAGTATTATAAAGGCTATCAACATGAAAACAACTGAAAGTGTAAACATCAATGTATCAAGGTTCATTACAAGACCCGGAAGACATGGGAGAAGGTCTGGCTCCTTAAAATATCTTAAAGTAGAATCGAATATTATACTCCTTATTGAAGCGTTTAACGATCTGAATGTAATAAAAAAGAGAAATACTAACGGCAGAATTAACAAGGTTTTTAAATATCTAAATTTTTTATTTTCAGATGAAGAAGTATAGTAATCACGTACATAAAGGTATGCCTTTATTCCGATTACTAATAAAAACAGGGCAG
>Ga0315556_1000492_pt1 | contig 24535 bp, 21 predicted proteins | sample SalMarSW160310MG_FD_202112 | JGI IMG/M metagenome (GOLD analysis project Ga0315556, IMG submission 202112) | Salt marsh sediment microbial communities from the Plum Island Ecosystem LTER, Massachusetts, United States - Salt Marsh Sediment SW1603-10 ...
TTTTTAACGACCAGATAGGCCGCAACGGCGGCTACAACGGTTTTGCCGCACCCCACATCCCCGTGAACCATGCGGCTCATGGGACGTCCCTGCTTGAGATCGGCCGTAATGGCTTCCACTGCGCCGATTTGGTCCTTTGTCAAGGAAAAGGGCAAGTCCCTGTTCAACCGTTCCATAAGGTCCTCAGACACGGTGAGCGGCGGAACTTTCTGATGCCTTCGAACCCTTTTCCGGAGTTCCAGGTTGAGCAGTGTCTTGAGATGAAAATCAAAAGCCAGCCTTTGATGATAGGGTGACTTTTTACGCTCAAGTAGTTCCATATCGGCCTCCGGAGGAGGCCTGTGGAGTCCCTCCAAAGCCTCCCTGAGATCCGGCAGGCCTCGACGCTCTCGAATATCACGCGGGACAGGGTCTTCAACGTAGCCGCCGTATTGTTCCAGAGCCTTGGAAATCAAGGACTTCAAAGTCCGAGGCGGGATCCCGTCCACAACCGTGTAGATGGGATAGATGCACAGGTCATCCCCTTGATCACCGACCGTGGCGGGCTTGATCTCAGGGTGGATGATCTGCTTCTCCGAACCCTTTTCCTGGATTTCTCCGAAGACCATGACTTCCCGACCCTTTTTGATGAGATTGAGCAGGTAGGCCTTCTTGTAATGGAACCAAAAGAGATTCACCTGTCCTGAACCGTCTTCGATAACAGCCTTGAAAAGCCTTTTGCGGCTTTTTGGGAAAAAGGCTTCCCGTGCAACAAGCGGCTTGCCCTTTACCCACACGCGATCGCCGTGGCGGGCGTCGGATACGGGCAGGACACATGTGCGGTCTTCATATCTTATGGGGACGAAATAAAGGAGATCAAGGGGTGTCAGCAATCCCTTTTGGGCCAGCAGTTCAGCTCGCCTGGGTCCAACGCCTTTGAGGGTGGTCAAGGGCAGACATAGTTCAGGCCTTTTTCTTAGATGTTCCCATGGACATGCAACCATTGAGATCCATTAACAAAGACCTCCTTTCATGACAAGCAAAAAGATGAAAAGAATTGACAATCAAGCAGGGTGGGGGATATATTTGAAAGATGGAAAAAGACTTGAAAAGGGATCAATACAAAGAGGCAGGGGTTGATATTGATGCGGGGAATCGGTTCGTGGACCTCATCAAACCCATTGTCAGCAAGACCTTCCAACCAGGGGTCATCACGGATATCGGCGGGTTTGCGGGCATCTATTCCCTGAATCTTCAGCATACCAAGAATCCCGTCCTCGTCAGTTCCACGGACGGCGTGGGGACGAAGCTCAAGATCGCCTTCATGCTGGACAAACACGACACAATCGGCATCGACCTCGTGGGCATGTGCGTCAACGATATTGTGGTTCAGGGCGCCACCCCGCTTTTTTTCCTGGACTATATCTCCATGGGAAAGCTGGATCCCCACGTGGCCCGGGACATCGTCAAAGGCATTGCGGTCGGATGCCTTGAAGCCAAATGTTCTCTGATTGGCGGAGAAACCGCTGAAATGCCGGGATTTTATGCTGAAAAGGAGTACGATGTTGCCGGTTTTGTCGTGGGATTGGCCGATAATGAGGAACTCCTTGACGGGTCTGAGATCGCCGTGGGGTACCAACTTATCGGGATCGCGTCCAGCGGACTGCACAGCAACGGTTATTCCCTCGTGCGCAAGATTTTTTTTGACGGTTTGAAGATGTCCGTGGAGGATTATGTGGACGATTTCGGCCGCACACTTGGTGAGGAACTCCTTGAACCGACGCGTATCTACGCCAGGACAATCGCCAATTTACGCCGGGGTTTCCGTATATTTGGCATATCCCATATCACGGGAGGGGGGATTACGGAAAACCTGCCTCGCATTCTGCCCAAACCGTGCAAGGCGGTCATTGATCGCTCCAGATGGCCTGTTCCCCCTATCTTCACCTTTCTCCAAAAGGCCGCCCAGGTGTCTGATCACGAGATGATGCGTACCTTTAACAACGGCCTCGGGCTGATTATAGTGGTCAATGAAGAAGATGCGGGTGAGGTGCTTCTGCGACTCAAGGCCATGGGCGAAAAAGCCTATCACATCGGAAGAATTGAAGCGCTGGAAGAGGGTGAAGAGCCCGTGCAGTTCAAAGAAGAGTGATGGCATGGCAGAAGATCATCATCGTGCCCATGGAAGTCAGCAAAAAGTCCGGTAGCGCTTGAGTGCGAATTGGCATTAACACGATCCCGTCTTATAAGGAGTGACCCTATGTTTGGGCTTGGACCAACTGAACTCATCATTATTCTTGTTATCATCCTGCTTATTTTCGGGGCCAAGCGATTTCCCGACATCGGCAAGGGCCTTGGGGGCGCCGTGAGGGAGTTCAAGAATATAAAGAAAAGCATCAAAGATGACCCGGACCCGGCAGAAGATGCCAAGGGCGAGGGGGATGCAGTGAAATCCGGAACGTCCACAATTGAGGCAAAGGTCACCAACAAGGTCCTGGAGCAGGTGCCGGGCATCAAAAAAGTCATGGACGTCAAGAAAAAGGCCGAAAAGATCAGGGAAATCGTCAAGTAGAGTAAAGAGAATGTTATGAAAGCAGAACAATGCGCTATACACGACGGGAATCCCTCTTCTGAAGAGATCGCAGACATACTCAAAGACTCCCGGAGCATTGCCGTGGTCGGATGTTCCCCGAAGGCGTCTCGGGACAGCCACCAGGTGGCCCGCTATCTCCTGGACCATGGATATGATGTGATCCCCGTGAATCCCGGGCAGAAGGAGATTCTTGAGAGGATGTGCTACAGTTCCCTAATGCACATCCCTGTTTCCGTGGACGTGGTGGACATCTTCTTGAACCCGAAGCGCGTTCCTCCAGTCGTCGATCAGGCCATAGAGATCGGGGCGAAGGTCGTCTGGATGCAGCTGGGTGTCGTTGAAAATGCCAGCGCCTTAAAGGCCGGACAAAAGGGTATTCAGGTGGTCATGGACCGGTGCATTAAACAAGAGCACAGGAAACTCGCCCCGCCAAAATGAGTCTCATCACTGTCCACAATCTCTCCCTCTTTCTTTCAGGAAGAAACATTTTTGATCAGATCGGATTTCAAGTGAATCCCGGAGACCGGATCGGTCTGGTGGGGCGAAACGGCTCAGGCAAGACCACACTGCTCCGGTTGCTGGTGGGAAAGATATCTCCCGACAAGGGTGATGTACGGATTCAGAAAAGGATCGGTATCGGATACCTGCCCCAGGATCTTCAGGAAGAACTCTCGGGCCAAATCCTCGCCTATGTCCAGGACAGCGTGCCCGGCCGTGCAAGGCTCAATGAAGCACTCCAAAGCGTGGAGCGTGCCGTCAAAAAGGCCGCAAGCCGGTCGGAACAGACTGTTCTTGCGGAAAAACTGGCTGGAATTCACCAGGATCTCGATCAATTGAATTCGCGTTTTCCCGCCTATGACGCGGAAAAAATTCTGCTGGGTCTTGGTTTTCAGGAGACACAGTTTGACAAGCCGATCTCCACACTCAGCGGTGGGTGGAAGATGCGGGCTGCTCTTGCCGCGCTCCTCCACCAGCGCCCGGATCTGCTGCTCCTGGATGAACCAACCAATCACCTGGATATCCCCTCGGTTCGCTGGCTCGAGAAATTCCTCAAGGAATTTTCGGGAGCCATGGTCCTGGTGTCCCACGACAGAGATTTTCTTAACCGGCAAATAGAACGCGTGATCAGTTTCGAGATGGAAGGAATGCGGGTTTATGGCGGGGACTATGACTTCTATCTGAGTGCAAGAAACCAGGAAAAGCACGGCCTGGACGCCAAGGCAAGAAATCAGGAACAAAAGATCAAAGAGGCAAAGAGATTTGTCGAAAAGTTCAAGGCAAAGGCCTCCAAGGCCAGACAGGCCCAGAGTAAGATCAAGCTGATCCAGAAAGAGACCCTGATCCGGAAGCAAATAAAGGAAAAGACCATGAAGTTTGCCTTTCCCCCTGTCAAAAGGAGTGGCAAGGAGGTGGTTTCCATTCAGGGCCTGGCAAAGGGATTTGGGGGTGAAACCCTCTACAAGGATATCAATCTGACCGTATTCAGGGGCGATCGGGTAGCAATTATCGGCCCGAATGGATGTGGAAAAACGACGCTGCTCCGGATGGTCGCAGATGAGTTGAAGCCTGACGAAGGCCGGATTGTCCTCGGGCATGAGGTCCAGCTGGGCTATTTTGCTCAGCATCATTCCGATATGCTGAATCCCAGGAAAACGGTCATTGAGGAAGTCTATCAGGAAGTCCCCCATGAATCGGTCAGTTTTGTAAGGGGGGTCTGCGGCAGTTTTCTTTTTTCCGGAGAGGAGGTGGACAAACCCACAGGCGTGCTCTCCGGTGGGGAAAAGGCCCGGGTCGCGCTGGCAAAGCTGATGGTAAACCCCGGAAACCTGATGGTTATGGATGAGCCCACGAACCATCTGGACATCACCTCCGCAGATATCCTTACCGACGCCCTGGCCCGATATGGAGGGACCCTCATGTTTGTTTCTCATAACCAGGCCTTTGTAAACCGTCTGGCCAACAGGATCTGGGATATCCGCAACGGTGAAATAGATGCGTATCCGGGCACACTGTACGAGTACTATGATCACCTGAACGACGTGGAGAGCCAGGTCCTTCATCGGGAGGCTGAAAAGGCATGTGAAGAACAACCCGAAGAGGCTTCCGGGCAGGCCAATGTTTGTGACCGTAAAGTCCAACGCCGTGAGCGGGCGGAAAGGCGGCGAATGGTCAGCGATTCCCTGGAACCCCTTTCCGCACGTCTGAATGAGATTGAAGAGGAGATAACCCGTCTTGAAGCAGCCCAGGGGGATCTCGAAAAATCCCTTGCGGACCCTGAGGTTTTAGGGGATAAGGATAGGACCGTATCCCTCATGAAGATGTACCACGAGACAAAGGAAAGGCTGCAGGCCCTGCTCCTGGACTGGGAGCAATGTCAGGATGAACTGGATGCAACGAAGAAAAAACTGGGAGTAATGGAGCAGGAGTCCTGAATCTCATGAAAATAGACGCAGCACACAAGGCCTTGCTGAAGGGCATGGGCCTCAGCGAAGAGGATTTTGAGCGCTTTGACGGAGAATATGTCCGATACGAGTTCGATGAAGAGAAGGGTATCCGCCTCTACGACCCCCATTATGCCACTTCCTATAACGAGTACATCGACCTTGACGGATGGAGTGCATGGAGCAGCGAGAATGACCGCTTTATGAGCGACTTTTTGAAAAAGACCCGGAAAGAGGTGAAAAGACAGAAGGCCCAAAGGCCACCTCAGGACCAGGAGGCCATTTCGGAGGCGCTCAGGAAGAAATTTCCCGACAGGGTCAAAGCTGATTCTAAATGACGATTTTTCCCTTTATTTACTCTCCCCCACCAACCAGGTAACGGCGTTGGTTGTATCTCCAAGCCTCCTGATCATGGTTTCAAAGAGGGATTTGATCTGCGGGGGAATGCTCGCGTATGCATCGAACAACCTGACACTGTCAAGGACACCGATCAGTACAGGCCCATGGGCGACGACGGATGCCGTCCGTATACCGCTTCCCCTCATGAACATGGCCATTTCACCAAAAACGGCGCCTTCCCCAAGGGTATCGATGTTAATAATCCCTTTCGGGGCCATCTTGGCGACCTTCACGTTTCCCTTCAGGACAACGTAGGCCCACTCCCCTTTACTCCCTTCTTCGATGATGACGGCCTTATCAGGATATTTCTCCTCCTTGACCACATAGCCATACACGATTGGATCAATCGCCATGCGCGACTCCTCTCAGGGCATCAGGAAAAAGCCCAGGATTTTTCTTGTCTCTTCGGTGATATCCATCAAAGCCAGGCCGATATCAAGCCTTCCAGGCATCTTGGCCTTTTTGGCGGTTACTATTCTGGCGTCCATTTCCACTTCCCTTCCATTTGGAAGGGTCGCTCTAACCCGAAATACCTTTCCGGGGTCATGGGGGAAATTCAGATTGTTTCTGGCAATCACATGCAGGCCGAGTCCATTCAGGCTGAGATTCCTGATGCTTCCCTTGAGCCAGACCGGTTTTCGGGTATCCAGGGATCGGTATTCGCAGGAAATATCCACATCCTTTCTGTAAAAGAGGCGCTGGGAGATGCTCAATTCCGAATCAGGTGAGGGTTTTTTCTCCCCTGTATCCAGTTTCCCGATAACCTTGTTCATGCGGGCCAGTCGTCTCAAGACCTGATCGGAAATGTACTTGATGATGGGGGACATTTTCTGATATTCCCTGACAAGCCTGTCCGGGTGCCACACCTCGACCCGGGTCTCTTCAAGGGCGCGCGCCGACGCAAACCGTGGTTCAACAACCTGGTTGAGAAAGGTCATTTCACCGATGATTTCACCCCGGCCCAGGACTGCCAGACACACTTCTTTTTCGCCCGACTCTATGTATATGCCCACTTTTCCGCTTTCTATACGGTAGATGGATATGCCATAGTCGCCCTGTTTGGCAATCAAATCACCTTTCTTAAATGAAAGACGCAGATTTGGTGGTAATGAGTCTGTTTTGTCCATAGTGACGAACCCTTTGTTGCAAGATATATCCACCCCGTATTCCTGCCGGATTATTTGCTGGGAGTGCGGGCAGGTCCACCGTCCTGTAAGGAAGATCGATGGAAAATACGGGCCAATGTCTGTCCCATTTTCAGATTTCCTTCTTCTTAGCAATTTATTGGATTGAAGTCATCAATATTCTACGCTTCTCTCGATATTGTGCATTTCGAATGGGCTTGACAGTAGATTCATATTTCCCTATATCATCTAAAAAAAGCGACTTTTAACCATCATACCAAAACAGAATATATAATCTCAATAAATATGGGTTAATGACACAAATCGGAATTGTTTGGAACGCCTGTGACAGCAGGAGGAGGAATGATGGTGCTCCTTTTTCGGAGAAAAAACGAATGAGGGGAGAGCGACATCAGTCGATTTTCCTTTGGGCCGCTTTGTTGTTGTTGGTATTCTTTCTTTTTGAAACGCTATCTTACGGCCAAAGCAATTTCTCCGGCATTCAAAAAACATTTCAACATCCCCGGGAAAGCGTTCGGGCGGTCATGTTAGTGCTCCTGAGTGAAGCGGGGGCGGAGGTGGATGGTGCACCCTCTTCGTCAGAGGACATTGGAGGAAGACTGGTGGGATTTCCTTTCTCTTTGCACATCGAGGCACTAAACAGAAGCACCACACGGCTCCGCCTTGCAATCAAGGATCCACACTTGAAAGAATCACAGGTCCTTGAAACCGTTTTGATGAATATTTTGACTCAGCGTTTGTCTCGGAGGGCCGATGCGAAAAAGAAAAGTGCCTCTTTTGTCTCCCCTGCCTCTGTTTACGAAGTTGCCACCGTGTGTCTTTATGGCTCCAACGACAATGAGACATTCCAGTCGTCAGGTATTGTCATTTCTCGTGAGGGCATGGTGCTCACCACTGCTCATGAAATTTCAGCGGCGCATGTTCTCTTCATTAAATGGCCTGATAAGGAAGTTACCAGAGGCGAGATCGTGCTCAAGAGTGACCTTTTTGACCTAGCCTTGGTCACCACCGGTCGGGCTACGGAAAATTTTGTTGCGTTGCCTGAGCCGGAGTCTCTTGACATTACAGCGGGAAAGGTGGTTTATGAACTTGGTTGCCCTTACGGGCTCATGGGGACGCTTTCCAGGGGAAGGACCGCCGCGGCCCCCCGCATGGTGGGGGGCATTCTGCTCTTCCAGTGTGATATGTTCGCCTATCCCGGGAACAGCGGTGGACCGGTATTTGACAAGGCCGGAAACCTGTTGGGTCTGGTAAAGGGGCGACTGAAAGATACAAATAATATCAGTTTCGTTATTCCGTCTTTCTATCTTTCCCTGTTTGTGAAACAAAACCTGAAAAAGAAGATTTACAAGACACCGACTGGAACCCAGTCCGATGACTGGATTTCCTGGTTTGGATTGGGTTTGGCGGCCTCGCAGGAGAGGGAAAAGGAACATGCATTCAGGAGAGTACTTTCCCTCAGACCCGGATTTATTCCCGCCCTCTATCACCTAGGTTTGCTGCTGACGAAGGACAAGAGGCTGAAAGAGGAACTCTTGGTATGGAAAAGGCTTGTGAACCAGAATGTTGGGTGGAGTGAAGCCTGGTATCGCCTGGGGAACGCGCTGTTTAAATCAGACAGGTTAAGGGACGCGGAAAAGGCATACCTGCAGGCCATAAAACTTTCAAGTGATGATCAGCGGTATTATAACAACCTTGGGGAGCTGTATCGCAGGGAAGGAAAGTTCAGGAAGGCGGAGATTTATTTCAGGAAGGCCCTTTCACACAACCCCCACTATGCGATGGCCCATTATAACCTTGGAGTGTTATGTGATCAGGAAATGGGGCGGCCTGAACTCGCGGTATATCATTACCGGCAGTACTTGAAACTGCGTCTCGGGGCGCCAGACCGAAACCAGGTGGAAAAATGGATAAAGGACGCTGAAAAGAGATTTTAGAGTATGGAACAGCTCGGCAGGTATTTGATTCAGGAAGAGATCGGTAAGGGGGGGATGGGAATCGTGTATCGTGCATACGATCCCGAAATCGACCGGAATCTGGCCCTGAAAGTCCTTCGGTCCGATCAGGCCGAGGACGAAGAAATTGTGCGGAGATTTGTGCGCGAAGCAAAGGCAGCCGGGAGGCTCACCCATCCCAATATCGTCATTATCTATGATGTGGGAGAGGACAAGGGCAGGGCGTTCATAGCCATGGAGCTTCTCTCGGGCCTTTCACTGGAAAACATGATCAGAAAGGGGCCCTTGCCGCTGAAGGATGCTTTTTTTCTTGCCGGACAGATAGCCCATGCACTGCACTATGCACACCGGAAAGGAGTAATTCACCGGGACATAAAACCAAGCAATATCATCATAGACGGGGTCGGGCAGGTCAAGATAACGGACTTTGGCATTGCAAGGGTACAGGATGTGGCTTTACAGGAGCAGACACGCACAGGCGAGATACTCGGAACCCCGACCTATATGTCCCCGGAACAGATCCAGGGGAAAAAAGTTGGAGGCAGCGCAGACCTCTTTTCCCTGGGGCTCATCCTCTATGAGATGATATCGGGTGAAAAGCCTTTCAAAGGTGACAGTATCGTTTCACTTTTTCACGCCATCTTAAACGAACAACCGATTCCCCTGAAACGGAAAATTTCTGGTCTGTCTGGAGATGTGGACAAGATCGTGCTTAAGGCCCTGGAAAAAGACCCTTCAAAACGGTATGACAGCGGAGACGACTTTGCGCGGGCGTTGTTGGAATTTCAGGAACGAGGTGAAACTGTCGTCCTTTCCGGTGCCCCTGGGAGAACAGCTGGCAAGAAGCATAAGAAGTCAATATGGGGAATTGGTTCGCTTTTTCTGGGGATTCTGGCCCTGTTGATCCTGGGGACGGTATTTTTGGTGGTTCCCAGATTTCTGCATCAGAGGGAAGTCCCTGTTGAAAAGCCAAAGACCATGGCGCCTGCAGCAATGAAGCCATCTTCCGAGACGATTGAAGAGAGTATGAAAGGGACCGTCATGGTCACGAGCGACCCTGCAGGGGCATCCGTGTTTATCAATGGCCGGCCGGGAGGAACAACTCCTGTCAGTATTGCACTGGATCAGGGGGCCTATGAAATCAAGCTGGAAATGGTGGGATATCTTACATGGGAGGCCCAGGTACAAGTTGCAAAGACGCAGACCATCCCTTTGGAGGTGGAACTCACCCCCAAGGCAGAGTGAAATACGAATCAAGGAGGGAAAATATGAAAACAGGGAGAAAAAGACTCATTTGGCTGCCGCTGATGGCCTTTGTGTTCCTGCTGGCGGCAGGCTCCGCTGAGGCGGTAAAGGTCGGACAGAAAGCGCCCAGTTTTGAACTGAAGGATTTGAATGGCCGGACTTTCCGGTTGGAACATATAAAAAATCCCCTTGTCGTCCTTTGTTTTTTCGCACCCTTTTCAAAGGCATCGGAAGAGAGCATTCAGACGGTGCAGGACCTGAAAACCAAATACGGTGATCATCAGGTCCTGGCCATGGTGGTTTCAAAGGCTCCCAAAGACGAGATAGCATCCTTTGTGTCGAAGCGGGGTATCAAGCTCAGAGTTCTCGTGGATACGGGAGAAGTCAGCAAACGCTATGGAGCCGAGTTTATCCTGCCTACGACGTATGTGCTGGGGCCGGACATGCGAATCTTGGATAAGGTTCAGGGAGGAGGAGAATCCGGTGTCAAACTTCTTGTGACCCTCGCCGAAAGAGAGATGGCACGCAAGCGGGTCGGTATCGCAAAGAATCTCGCAGAAGAAGCGGTGAAGAAATCCAGGGAGGATCCAAAGCCCAAGGCCATAGTGGCTTATGCGGCCTTGAAGCAGGGGCGAATTGATGAGGCTGAAGATGCTTTCCGCAAACTGCTTAATCAACCTGGAGAAGGCCCACATCTGGCAAAGGAGGGACTCGCTCATGTCTACTGGACCAAAGGTGATGAAGAGAAGGCATGGAAGTTAGCCGGCGAAGCTGGGGGAAGAGGTTCGGCCGATGTGCTAAAAGGTGATATCCTTTATAGCCGTGGAAAAGTGGATGCAGCCTTGGATGAGTATGCCAAGGCCACGAAAAAAGATACTTTTACCTTTCAAGCTGCAGCCCCATACAATAAACTGGGACGCGTATATGCCGAAAACAAGTCCTACCGGAAGGCGGATAAACTCTTTGAAAATGCCCTGGAGGTTGATCCATATTCCATAGTAGCTTTGAGCAATAAGGGTGTCATAAGGGAAAAGCAGGGAAAATGGCACGAGGCGTATGAAATACAGAAAAAGGCCCATGAGTTGGACCCGAGAGATGAAATCTCTGAAAAATTGCTCCAAAGGGCTGAGGACATGCTGAAGCTCGCGAAAGATACCAAACGAGCGGAGCGGATTGATCGCCTGGTGCAAACCCTGGTTAAACGGTACAGAAAAAACAAGAGCAGCCACAGGGTGACCGATGAATGGACATCACGGCCCATGGTTGTGGCATTTCTCAATATGGACGAAAAGGGGATCCTGACCGAACGGGCCGGTATCCCGGGTATCCTTGCCGATTATTTAGGGGCAGCGCTGTCCGGCACCGGCAGAGTACAAGTGGTGGAGAGGGCGCTGCTTGATAAATTGCTTGCTGAACTGAACCTGGGGAGCAGTGAGCTGTCTGATCGGAACACGAGCCTGCGGTTGGGGAGAATCCTTGCCGCGAAACTCTTGGTAACGGGCATGTTGATACACGAGCCGGGAAAGTCATTCCTGACCCTTCGCATCATGGACAGCGAAACATCCTCGATCCCTATCGTGTATGCCAATCCCGTCAACATCAGGAGCCTGAACAGCACCATCCATGATGTCAGTTCCGCCCTGCTAAGACAAATTGTTGCTAAATACCCCTTGCAGGGATATGTCATGGAGGAAGAAGGGGATAACCTCCTGCTGAATATCGGTTCCGGGCAGGGCGTCAAAACGGGTATGAAATTCGCACTGTTGGAAGGGAGCAAGCCCATAAAGTTCAAAGGCAAGCTCCTCAGACGAAAACTCCGAAAGATCGGGGAGATCGAGATAAGCTCCGTTGAACCTGATGTCTCTTACGCACGGGTGATCGAGGCCAGAGAGAAAATCAAGAAGGAATTGAAAATCAAGGAAATTCCAACCGGGGAGCGCATGTGATGAAAACCTTGTTGACCTTGGCTTTTTTGTCGCTGGTGTTGCTTTTCGGGTGTGTCGCCGGCCAGCAGACGGTAAAAAGGGCCAGCGGGCCTGTCAACATCGCGGTATGGGATTTTGAAGATCTAAGCCCTTATCGTCAGGAGAGATTTTCATTTTTAAAAAATTTGCTGGCTGATATTGCGATTCAGAGGATACAGGAAATCCCGGATTTTGAGCCGGTTGAGCGGTCAAGGCTGGAGCGAATATTGGAAGAACAGTCCCTCGGGAGCAGTGAACTGGCCCAGGAATCCACGAGGCTTCGACTCGGCAGGCTCCTGGGCGCGAGAAATATGATTTTCGGGACATACCAGGTGATCGGGAAACAGACTCGTATCGACATGAGGCTGGTGGATGTCGAGACCAGCAAGGTCCTGGCCGCAGACGAGAGGACCATCGACAGGCTGGATATGGACAAGGCGGCAAAGGCTGTGAAGTTGCTGGTGGAAAAACTGCTTTTGAAATGAACGGATCGGAGATCGTTTCACACTCCATTCGCGTATGAAGGGCTGGAAAAGGGGACGGCTATGAGGATATGTGCGACAGTTTGGAAAATTTGTATGGGGTTGATGGCTGGGATGCTTTTTGTTTGCTCAGTTCCGGTTTCAGGATGGGCGGGGCAAGTGGTTACTCCGGAACTCCGCCAGTGGGCCAAGAACGCGTTGGAAAAGGAGGCAGGGCTGAAAGGCCTCCAGGGGAAAAACACGCTTAGCGTGCTCTATTTCCTGGCAAAAGGTGATGATCCCCTTTTGGCCCCCATCCAAAAAGGGTTGGCGATTATGCTTATCACCGACCTGAAGAAACTGGAAAAATTTCAGGTAGTAGACCGTGTTCATCTCCAGGCCCTCATGGATGAGTTACGGCTTTCTCAAAGCGGGCTTGTGGATGAGTCTACCGGGCTCAGGCTGGGCAAGATGTTGAAAGCGCGGTGGATCGTGGGCGGCCAACTGGGTTTGTCCGGAGAAAAGCGGCTGTCGATTCTTTCCTATTTGCTGGATGTTCCAAAGGGCAAGGCCCTCGGGAGCCCGGATGTGGCAGGCCTTTTTCAGGATTTGCTGCGGTTGGAGAAGGACCTCCTTTTCAAGATTATTGATACCTTGCAGATTGCACTGACAGATGAACAGAGAAAAGAGCTGGAACAACCGGTGACGGTGAATTTCAGGGCACTGATCGCCTATTTCAAAGGGATCAACGCGAGCGATGATCAGGACTACGAAAAGGCGGCAGGGTACTATGATGAGGCAAGGAAGCTGGACCCCCAGTTCAGATGGCCTACTATCGCCCTGACCGAATTGACTCATTTGCGCTTGATTAAGAGTCTCCCCGGGAAAAGGAGGATTAAGGAATTTGCACGTTCACTGCGTGACCGGACATCGCTGACCGACTCTTTGGAGCCTGAGGCTCCCATCAAGAGGATACGAAAGCCTGATGCAGTCCCGGTCATTGAGCCTACGGGAAATGACAGGCTGACTACTGGACTTGATTGACAAGAATATCGTATCGCCTGGTATGAATGCCGTGAACGTATGGATTGTGAAAAGACGAGGAGGGAAAGATCGAGATGGAAGTGGACCACCTGCTTTTCAAAAGAGCAACCGTTTTCCGCCCTTTGCTGTTCGGGTTGTTTGTCCTGACGATAGGTCTGGCAGCACGCGGAACATATGCCCAGGATATTATCTTCAATACGGGGTTCAACTATATTGGGTGGGAGTCAAATCAGCATGAAAAAGGAAGTGAGGCCTATATTCCGATTTCCGTTGAGGGAGAATATCGAGACGTGCAGTTCAGGGTTCTGACGGGCTACCTTTACGGGTACCACGATGACAGGGGAATCGATAGCCACCGGGTAAAAGATTTGCTGGATACAAAAGTCAATTTTTCTTATTCCTTTGAGGACGTGGGAGGTTTTACCATATTGACCGGCCTTGATTTCAATGTGCCCACAGGGCGGAGAGAGCTGCATGAAAAAGATGCAGATATCCTCGCGGACCCCGATCTTAGTCCCATCACCAGTTGGGGTGAAGGGTTTAATGTCAATCCTACCATGGTCATTCTCAAATCGTGGGATGAAATTCTTGTGGGATTTGGCGTGGGATACCTGCGAAGGGGCTCTTATGATTACAGCGATGATTTCGAAGATTATGACCCGGGCGACATATGGCTGGTGACCGGTGAGATCAGATATTATCCGGACCAGCACTGGACAATCAGGGCCTTTTCTTCCTACAACTGGTACGGGGAAGATACACTGGATGGATACGATTATTATCAGCCGGGTGATATGCTGGAAGCGGGATTGGGGGTATCTTTTGGAAAGGCCCCATGGCATTTCAAGATGGATTTTTCTTCATTTTTCCGTCAAAAGGAAGAGACTCGGGCTGCATCGGGAGATCTGACAGAAGAAGACAAAAACAGCTATGGAAATGAATTTCAACTGAACACCAGTGCCAAGTATGACCTCTCGGACACTTACGCTCTTCTGGGCTTGGTGAATCTCCTGCATATCGATCCGAACGATTATCTGAGGGGGGCCTCACTCTACAGAGGCACGAGGCAGAAAGTCGAAGCCGGTCTGGGATTGCAGTGGAGGTTTAGTGAGAAGTATCAGGTTAAGGCCCTGGGGACATATTTTACACTCCACGATCATGAGACGCCTGATCACCCCAATAACTATCGGACGTACAGGGGAATGACCTTCCAGCTTGGTTTGATAACGCGCTTTTGATAACATCGGCGTAAGGTGTGTCATCACGATACGAGACTTGGAGATCAAGCCATCAACCCAGGGGTGGTGAATCCACAGTTCAAACCTGAAAAGATTCATGTCATGTTTGTGCCGTGTTTAGTTTGGGATTCCGGAAGATTCTCCGTCTCCCCCGCCTTGAGCTGTTTTTCAAACCCGATATGCACTTCCCGCATTTTCTTTTCTCTGGAAAAATGCGCTATGCTGTCCACACCACGAAGAGTGGAACAATGGAAATAGAGACACCGGATATATCGCGTTTTGTAGCGGATATCGAAAAGGACAAGGAATTCGGAGAGATCATCGTACATGAGCACTACGTCCCGCCCCGGGAAGCTGCGTACTCCACCGCTATCACTTTTTCGCCGGAGATCACGCGTCTGCTGCATCAGCTGGGTTTGGAAAAACTTTACACCCATCAGGTGGAGGCCATCCAGCACCTGCGCCGCGGGAAAAGCGTTCTCGTTTCCACTCCCACGGCAAGCGGGAAAAGTCTCATTTACAACCTCGCCGTACTTGAGGAGATCTTCAAGAACCGGCAAGCGAAGGCCCTCTACCTTTTTCCATTGAAGGCGCTGGAACAGGACCAACTCAAGACCCTGATCCACTGGATCGATTGTCTGGGGATGAAGGACAGCCTGTCGGCCGAGATATACGACGGTGACACCACGGCCTACCGGAGAAAAAAGATCCGAACCCATCCCCCCCAGATCCTGTTCACAAACCCCGATATGCTCCACCGCGGCATCCTGCCCCACCACCAGTCCTGGGAAGCCTTGTTCAGAAATCTCAGCTTTGTCGTCCTGGATGAAATACATACCTATCGGGGCATATTCGGTTCCCACATGAACCAGGTGATTCGCAGGCTCAAGCGCATCTGTAGCGCATATGGCTCCAATCCCCGTTTTATTCTTTCGTCAGCCACCGTGAGCAATCCGAAGGTCTTCGGGGAAAACCTCACTGGAGAACCCTTGGAGGTCGTTCAGTCGAGCGGTTCCCCCAGGTCAGGCCAACATTTCCTCTTCATGAATCCTGTATCCAGTGCCAATTTTATCGCTGCCAGGCTCCTGGCGGCGTGTATGGGCAAGGGGTTCAGGACCATCGCCTTTACACAGTCACGACACGTGACCGAATTGATTCACCTCTGGGTATCCCGGTTTGCTCCATCACTCCGAAAAAAGGTGAGTTCATACCGTGCCGGTTTTTTACCACAGGAAAGAAGGGGAATTGAAAGAAAACTGGCGGACGGGAGCCTGCTGGGTGTGGTTTCCACCAGCGCGCTGGAGATGGGGATAGATATCGGGTACTTGGATATCTGCCTGCTCGTGGGATATCCGGGGACGATCATTAATGCCTGGCAAAGGGGGGGACGTGTGGGCCGTTCGGAAAGGGAATCCCTGGTCGTTCTCCTGGCCAAGCCGGATGCCTTGGATCAATACTTCATGAAACACCCGGACGATTTCTTTGGAAGGTCTTTTGAGGCGGCGGTCTTGGACCCCCATAATCCTTATGTGACACGCGCACACCTGCCCTGTGCAGCGGCCGAAAGGCCTCTTACCATGGCGGATCAGGCCTTCTGGCCAGAGGATCTGCCTCGGCATCTGGAGGCCCTGGAAGAAGAAGACCTGTTGAACAGGACCGTAGACGGAGAACCTGCCTGGTTCAGCTCCAGGCGAAATCCCCAGCTTCATGTGGATATCCGCTCCGGCGGTGAAAGCTACACGATCTTTGAAAAGGATACGGGTCAGGCGGTGGGGACGGTGGACGGGATAAGGGCCTTCAAGGAATGCCATCCGGGGGCCATCTACCTTCATCGAGCGCGGCAGTATGTTGTTGAACGCCTCATCCTTGACAAGAAGGACATCGTGGTAGGGGAATCAGACCTGAAATACTTTACCCATGTGCGCTCTGAGAAGGAGACTGAGATCATAGAGGTCCTAAGGAGCATGCCGAAAGGACAGTTTGTGATCCGGGAAGGGCGGCTCAAAGTTACGGAGCAGGTAACGGGTTATGAAAAAAGGGCGATCCCCGGGCAGGAACTCATGGGCGTATTCCCCCTCGATTTGCCGCTCCAGACCTTTGAAACCATAGGGTTTTGGATCGAAATCGAGGAGGCCTTCCGGCTGTTCGTGGAGAGAAAAGGCCTTCATTTTATGGGGGGCATACACGCCATTGAACATGCTTCCATCGGCATTTTTCCATTGTTTGCCCTCTGCGATCGAAACGACATCGGCGGGATCTGCTATCCCCATCACCCGCAGGTGGAAAAAGGGGCTATATTTATTTATGATGGCCATGCAGGCGGTGTCGGCCTGGCGCAGCGGGGCTATGAAATGATCTTGGAACTGTTGGAGAAAACCCTCGATCTTGTGAAGAACTGTGAGTGCGAAGAGGGATGCCCATCGTGCATTCACTCGCCGAAATGCGGCTCGGGCAACAAACCCCTGGACAAGGAGGCCGCTCTCTGGCTCCTGGAGTGCCTTCTCGGCCATATTCCCATGAGCGAGATCGCATCAGAGGAAGGGGATGAGCCGGTGCCTCTTCCAGAGTTGGAAAAGGCGCCGGCCGAGAAAAAGAAAGGTCCTCGGGTCATTTATCTGGATCTGGAAACCCAGAAAACGGCCAAAGATGTGGGGGGATGGAACAAGGCGCACCTCATGCGTGTCTCCGTTGCCGTCCTGTATGACTCCCTCGATGAACAATTCCACGTATTTCAGGAAGAGGCAATGGCGGCCATGTTCGCGCTGCTCAAGAAGGCGGACCTCATCGTGGGCTTCAACATAAAGGGATTCGATTACAAGGTGCTTTCCGCTTATACCCCCATGGATTTTAAGGACCTCCGGACCTTTGATATACTCGAAGATGTCCACAGGAGACTGGGTTTTCGCCTGAGCCTGGATCATCTGGCAAAAGAGACACTGAAACGGGGAAAGACTGCGGAGGGACTCCAGGCGGTGGAATGGTTCCGTGAGGGGGAAATGGAGAAGCTGACGGAATACTGCAGACAGGATGTGGTGGTGACCAGGGATCTTTTTCAGTTCGGCCTGGAAAAGGGGCATGTCATCTACCGTGAAAAGCGGGAAAACCGTCGGTTAAAACTTCGGGTTGACTGGGACATTGACAAGTTAGTAGGATAGTCGAGTGGAAGAGTAGTTGGTAGCCTTGATTTTTTAGGTATGGAATAAATTCATCGAGATCTCTTATGAAAGCGTTTGAGTGTCGAATGTGCGGGACATGCTGTTATGGTGAGGGGGGTATCTATTTTTCCGACGACGAAGAGGAAAAGATGGCCCGATACCTGGACATGCCCCCTGAAGTGTTTCTGGAAAAATATTGTGAAATCAGAAATGGCCGGTCTTATCTGAAGACCGGCGCGGACCATTACTGCATCTTCTACCACCAGGAAAAAAGGTGTCTCATTCACCCGGTCAAACCTGCCCGCTGTCTCCTTTGGCCTTATTACCCTGCCATTTTGCGGGAAAAGGAAAACTGGGAAATGGCACAGGGAGCCTGCCCCGGTATCAACCCCGATTGTTCCTTTGAACAGTTCGTGCAGGAAGCAGGAAAATGAACCTGTTGAGCGGGTTTATCGACCTGATTTATCCCCCGAGGTGCCAGGTCTGCAATCAATTCCTGATCCGAGGACGCACGGGCCGTAAACCAGGTTCCCCTATCTGCCCCTCCTGCACCGAGGGTTTCCGGAGGCTGACACATCCCCGTTGCATCATTTGTGCGAGGCCTTTTGAGCCTGGAGCCGGAGAGAATCACCTCTGTGGATCCTGTCTTGGAAAAAGGCCTCTTTTCCAGGCCATTGAAGCGCCATACCTTTACGAAGGTTCTCTGAAAACCGTTATCCATCGTTTCAAATACGGAGAAAGAAGTGGTTTGGCCGGTTTCCTCGGTCCCCTGCTGGCATCGTTTGCAAAGGATCGGGGGCTCGGGGCGGAGCATCCTCTCGTGATGCCCATTCCCCTTCATCCCAGGAGGCTCAGAGAGCGGGGCTTCAACCAGAGCAAGCTCCTTTCCGAACACCTGGCAAAAGAATTGTCTGCCGAACTTGATTTTTTGTCGCTCAGAAGGATAAGATACACGTTGCCCCAGACGGGCCTTGGAAAGCACGAAAGGCGAAAAAACGTTCGGGGTGCGTTCCGGCTCCAGGACAGCGGGAGGGTATCGGGCAGGACCGTTTTTTTGGTGGATGATGTAGCCACAACCGGTAATACTCTGAATGCGTGTGCAAAAACCCTTCTAAAGGGTGGTGTGGATAAGGTCCTCTGCCTCGTTCTGGCGCGGACTGCACATCCCGGTTTTTAGGTGTTGTCATGGCTTTTTCTGTAACCGGGAAAGGTACGCGGAGGTGCATAAGGAAATGGGTTCTTACCGGAAAAAGATCAAATCGCTGGATGTCTTGAAGACCGAGTGCCGCGCCCTCAGCGCTTCGGGGAAGCATGTTGTCTTTACGAACGGCTGTTTTGACATTCTTCATCCGGGCCATGTCCGCTATCTCTGCGAAGCCCGTAACCTGGGCGACCGCCTCGTTGTTGCAGTGAACAGCGATCGTTCCGTGCGAAGAATCAAGGGATCAGGACGCCCCATCCTCCCGGAAGAGGCCCGCGCCGAGCTCATTGCGGCACTTGGTTTCGTGGATGCGGTCCTTATTTTCCGAGAAGAGACCCCCTTGAAGGTGATTGAGGCATTGGTGCCGGATATTCTTGTTAAAGGAGGCGATTGGGCCGAAGAGGAGATCGTTGGAGCGGATGTGGTCAGGAAGGCAGGAGGTGAGGTAAGACGGATTCCGGTCGTCGATGGCTATTCCACCTCTGACATCATCGAAAGGGTCCTCGCTTCACACGGTAAGGGATAGAATGTTGACAACTTTGGTGCAATAGACTATTATCCGACCTGCCTGTTGCACTTCCCGGTGCCTTGGTTTGAAATTTCTCCGAAATCTTGTTGGTTCTATCACATGGAGATCCCGTTTAGAAAGGCTTCTAGATGACCGCCCAGCTCTCCCTGATTGACGTCACAAAAATGTTTGGCGATGTTACCGCGGTGAATACAGTGTCCCTGGATGTGCGGCAGGGGGAATTCCTGACGCTCCTGGGCCCGAGCGGTTCGGGCAAGACCACAACCTTGAACATGATTGCCGGCTTTGAGATTCCCTCCTCGGGGCAAATTCTGCTGAAAGACCGAGATATCACCACTGTCGCCCCAAACAACCGCGGAATTGGGATGGTCTTCCAGAACTATGCCCTTTTCCCTCACATGACCGTTTTCGACAACATTGCCTTCCCTCTCAGGATGCGGAAGATCCGTCGCCGGGAGATCGTAGAGCGTACGCGCCAGGTTTTGGAGCTGGTGGAACTTCCGGGCTTTGAGAAACGTTATCCCAAACAGCTCAGCGGCGGCCAGCAGCAGAGAATCGCCCTGGCCCGGGCACTGGTCTTCCGACCTGAAATCCTCCTCATGGATGAACCACTGGGCGCACTCGATAAGAAGCTCAGGGATCACATGAAGCTTGAAATCAAACATCTCCAGGAATCTCTGAATATTACCGTTATCTATGTCACCCATGATCAGGAGGAAGCCCTGACCATGTCCGACCGCATTGCGATTATGAACGGAGGCCGGATCATACAGTTGGACGGCCCTACGGAACTCTATGAGACGCCGGCCAACCTTTTTGTGGCGGATTTTATCGGTGAGTCCAATTTTCTTGAAGGCCGGATTGCGGGCATGAAGGAAGACAGGGTATGCATCGAGACAAAATACGGGCTTGACGTATGGGTGGATAGCCGTCCCGGTATGCAAGACGCCGAAGAGGTGACGGTGGCGGTGCGCCCCGAAAAGATCCAGGCCTTCCCGGAGGAGGCGGAGTTCCAGGAGGAAATGATAAACCGCTTCTCCGGCCGGATTGAAGAGGTGATCTATGTGGGTGAGGCGAATGTTTACCGGGTGAGTCTGCTGCCCGATCTGGTCTTGAAGATCAAGGTACAGAGCGGCGGCGCTGTCCGCAGACATAGAAAGGGTGATAGGGTTATTGTGGGTTGGAAAGTTTCCCATGGTCTTGCCCTGAAGTAGACCAATTGGCGTGAACCCCTAGAAAAAGGAGACAGAAGATGGACAAAAAGAAAGGTATGACCAGGCGTGAATTTCTTGTAACCACGGGCGCTGCGACCGGCGCGGCCCTGGTGACGGCATCCATCGGACCATTTGTCCACACCACCATGGCAAAGGGCAAAACCCTCAGGGTATGCTCCTACGGGGGGTCCTATCAGGAATCGCAGAGAAAGGCCTTTTTCCAGCCATTCGCTGACAAGTTCGGTGTGAAGATTATTGAGGCCTCCGGGGGTGACATTGCAAGGGTCAAGGCTCAGGTGGACAGCAAGACGTATGAATGGGACGTGATTGATCTGGAGACGCGTCATGTTGCCCGGGGAGAGCTTGAGAATCTGCTGGAACCCATCGACACGAGCGTGGTTGATCTTTCTAAAATCGACAAAAAGGCCATACGAAAGTGCGCGGTGGGCAACATTTTCTGGACCACTTCCTTGGCCTACAACAAGAAGAGTCTGGGCGGTGGAAAGGCGGCGGGCAGCTGGGCGGATTTTTGGAATGTCAAAAAGTTTCCCGGTCCCCGCGCCCTTCAGGATCAGGCCCCGTTCAATCTCGAATTTGCACTGATTGCCGACGGCGTGCCCATGGAAAAGCTGTATCCGCTGGATGTGGACCGGGCGTTCAAAAAGCTGGACCAGATCAAGAATAATATTACAGTCTGGTGGAAGAACGGCGCCCAGCAGATCCAGTTGCTGACCAGCGGGGAGGCGGCCTATGGGTCGGCATGGAACGGCAGGGTCAACGTGGCACAGAAGAAGGGTGTGCCCTTGAAAATTGTCTGGCAGGGCGGGTGCCTTGACCTTGACTGGTGGTGTGTTCCGAAGGGCAATCCCAACAAGGATCTCGCCATGAAGTTCATCAATTTTGCCTGTTCCGCCAAGCGGCAGGGTGAGCAGATGCAGAAGTATATTGCATACGGTCCCACCAACCTGGATGCCTTCAAGTATATCACCCCGGAACGTGCAAAGGAATTGCCGTCCTATCCGGAAAACTTGAAGAAACAGTTTGCCATGGACGCGGATTACTGGGGTCCCAAGCTGGCTCCTCTGACTGAACGATGGAAGACGTGGATGATCTCCTGATTTGATGGAGAGGCCGGAAAGACGGAACGTGCGGTCTTTCCGGCCCAGTCTTCTTAAAACAATCCGGTGTTGAGACGAATATGAAAAGGAATGGCACTTCATCGACCGGGAGAACCCTGGCACTGAAACCGGGTCTCAGGTATTTTCTCCTGGTGTCGCCGGCACTTGTCGCCTTGTTGCTGCTGTTCGCTTATCCCATCTCCATAATCCTGATAAAGAGCGTGTTTGATCCTCAATTCACACTCAAACATTATATCTATTTTTTCACGAACTCCCTTTACATACGAGTGATGTGGATCACCATCGAAATCAGTGTCCTGACCACTCTGACCTCACTGGTGGTGGGCTATATTCTCGCCTATGTTCTGAGACGCGCACGGCCCGGCATACGAAACATCTTCCTCATGGCCATCCTGCTCTCGTTCATGATCAGCCTACTTGTACGCAATTACTCATGGATACTTGTGCTTCAGCGCAACGGCGCTATCAATATACTCCTGACGTATTTTGGACTCATCGACCATCCCCTGAAGCTGCTGCACAATAAATTCGGTGTCGTTGTGGGCATGACCCATATCTTTATCCCCTACATCGCCTTTCCCATTTACAGCGTGATGATGGGCATGGATCTGAATCTTGAAAAGGCGGCCCAGAACCTCGGCGCTACGCGCTGGCAGACCTTCTGGCGGGTTTCTTTTCCCTTGTCTCTACCTGGCATAGGCGCAGGTGCTTTGCTGGTTTTTATCATGGCACTGGGATTTTTCATCACACCGGCCCTTTTAGGTGGGCGCAAGGAACAGATGATTTCAAATTTGATCCAAATCCAGGTCGTGGACCTCCTGAATTGGCCTTTCGCTTCGGCCATGTCAGCGATCCTTCTGGTGGTAACATTAATCATCTTTTTCATATACAATCGTTATCTGGGCGCTGAGCGGCTCTGGGGCGGGGTAAAGATATGAGAAAAAGCCCCGGGAAAAGAACCAACTGGCACGATCCCCTCCACATAGGGTGGCCATTATGGGTCGTATCGGGTTCGGCTGTTTTTTTTCTTATTGTGCCCGTCCTGTTGCTGGTTCCCATGTCCTTTGGGTCAGCGGAAATTATCGAATTCCCGCCTACAAAGTTCTGCCTGGATCAGTATAGCAAATTTTTCACACACCCAGGCTGGCAGAGCGCTGTCCTGAATTCACTCCAGGTGGCATCTTTGACCTCGGTTGCCGCTACCATTCTGGGGCTTATGGCCTCCATCGCCCTCGTCTGGGGCAGGTTCAAGGGGAAGGGTTTCATTACAGGCTTTATCCTCTCTCCCATGATTGTGCCTCTGATCGTTCTGGGCCTCGCCTACTACGTGTTCCTGGCAAAACTCGGCCTTATCGGCACCAAACTGGGCCTGGTGATCGCGTACACACCCTTAACACTCCCTTTTGCGGTCCTGCCCATCTCGGCAACCCTCAGGGGTTTCGATCGCTCCCTGGAATATGCGGCTCTGAACCTGGGGGCAAACCGCTTCCAGACGTTCATGAAGATCACCTTGCCCATTATCCGGCCGGGAGTGATGACCGGGGCCCTTTTTGCCTTTATGATCGCGTTTGATGAAGTGGTGATCGCCCTCTTTATATGTGGTTCCGGCGCAGTGACGTTGCCGAAAAAGATGTGGGATGTCATCCGCTACGAAATCGAACCCATGCTCCCGGCCATCTCCACGCTGCTCCTGCTTCTGGCTGTCTTTTTCCTTGTGAGTATCGGTCTCTTGCAGAGACGGCTGGCCCGGCGGATGGAAATCAGATAAAAGAAAAACACATCTTGCCATCTGGCACACTTTCTGGTAATTCTAGAGGTTATTTGCGCCCATAGCTCAGCTGGATAGAGTGACGGACTACGAATCACACCTAGGGGTTGCTAGTGGCCCCCCCAGGGGGGCCGGGTCAGTCAATTCAGCACATGTTGCCCTCTATGTAGAAGACCAATATCATGGTGAAAGAGAAAGGAAGTGTGCGAGACCCCCTCCCCTTCAGAAGACAACTTCAAAACGATCAGCTTGTAATCGTTTTTGTCTTTAAAGAAGGAGGAAAAAAATGAGGACATTGTCATTGCTTTTATGCGTATGCTTTCTTGCCATCAGTGTGAATTTGGTTTATGCAGGATGTCCCATAAAGTCATATCCATGGATCAATGAGTGGGGAAACAAAACATGCAAAAAATTCTAGCTGCGCCATACGTCAAAATATGGAAAGCCATTCTGAAAAAAGGTGAGACTAATCTGTACAATATGGGGCCAACAGAGACTGACAGGTAAGAGTGCGAGGGAAATATCAAAAAAAGCGAGTAAAATTGAAGAATTATCTGAAAAGAACATTTCTTTGAATGAGGAAGTCGCTTCCTTGGCCAAAAAAAATGCAAATCTCAACGAAGAATTACGAAACTATGTATCCGGCGGAGATTCATATTGTTACATCAAAACATATTTTGAGGTCGGACATAATGATAATAGTGTTGCCTTTTCTTTAGAGCATATCGGAAAATACCCTTTGTATGATGTAGATGTAGTTATTTATGATAGAACAAAACGCTCTGAGCTTATGAAAAAGCTGGGATTTCATAAAGAGATGAAGGCTGGTGAATGGGCTGAAATACAAAAAACTCGTGATTTTTTTGGTGAGTTTGAGAAGATTCGCCAAGAATCAATATTAATCAAACACCATTTTCCTGTAATATTTTTCTTGAAGTCGAAGGTAATCCCGATTATACTTCTTAAGCAAAAAGACAGCTTTTTATCACCCAAAAAATCAAAATCTTATCATTTCCTTCCACAAGAAAGCGAATCCTTATCACTTAACCGACAAACGAAGGCGTC
>Ga0315556_1000493_pt1 | contig 24500 bp, 29 predicted proteins | sample SalMarSW160310MG_FD_202112 | JGI IMG/M metagenome (GOLD analysis project Ga0315556, IMG submission 202112) | Salt marsh sediment microbial communities from the Plum Island Ecosystem LTER, Massachusetts, United States - Salt Marsh Sediment SW1603-10 ...
CAGCATCGTGCAGAAGGGTCCTGCCAGCACGGTCGAGCAGTCGACGACGCGAAGACCCTCGAGCGGCCCGGGCACGGCAGGTTCGGGTACGCCAGGTCCGGGCACAGCAGATTCGGGCATCGAGCCGATGGTAGCGAGGTGAGCGGCGGCGCAGGGCGGCGTTCTCCGGCGCGGGGCGGCGTTCTCCGGCGCAGCCGGACCGATCGCTCGCGATCTCAGTCGGCGGCAGGCTCCAGGACGGTGATGTCGGTGACCTGTGCCCGGGTCGCCCGTACCAGGTCCGCCGGTGAGACGTGGACGTTGACGCCGCGTGCCCCGCCACCGATGGCGACGATGTCGAGCCGTTCGATCGAGGCATCGGCGATGACCGGCCACGCCCTGGCCGCCCCGAACGGCGTGATGGCGCCGCGCTCGTAGCCGGTGATCGCCCTTGCTTCCTCGGCATCGGGCAGGCTCAGGCGGTTGGTCCCCAGCAGCGCCCGAAGCTTCGGCCAGTCGAACCGCCGGCCACCCGGAACCAGCACAAACACGTAGTCATCGGTGGCCCGCCGGACCAGGATGGTTCGGAGCAGCGAGCCGAGCGGGATGCCCTGGAAGGCCGCGCTTTCCTCGGCGTGGCGGGCGACCTTCGTCCGGACGAGCCGGAAGGGGATCCCGATCGCCTCCAGGGCGTCGGTCGCCGGCGAGCGGAACGGCTCGGCAGCGGCGGGGTCGGGATCGGCGTGAGGATCGGTCATGGACTGGCAGGGTAGCGTGACGGCCAGCCGCGCGGCTTACCCCAGCCCGAGCGTGAACAGGATCCCGTCCCAGCTCTGGCTCAGATCGATGAGCGCCACGACGATCAGCAGCACGCCCGACACACTCTCGATGACCCGACGGTGCGACACGACCGCGCGAACGACGTCGCGCTGGCGGGAGCTCGCGAGCAGCGATAGCAGCACCAGGGGCAGCCCGAATCCCAGCCCGAACACGACGAACGTGCCGATCTGGGCGATGGCATCGCCCACGCCAACCGACACTGCGAGCAGCGCGGCGAGGAACGGGCCCGCGCACGGCAGCGCGATCGGCCCGAGCATGACGCCGTACGCGTACGCCTGGCCGTAGGGGTTGGCGACCAGCGGCACACGCATCCCGGACAGCCGATTGAACGGGTTGCGACCGGCGAGCAGGAGCACGCCCAGAACGATCAGCAGTCCATCGATCACCGGCACCAGGTAGCTCGACACGCGGCCGACCGGGATCGAGACCACGAACAGGACGCTACCCACCACCACCATGGTCGACAGCAGACCGGCGAGCACCAGGGCCCCGAGCAGCCCGCTGGCCCGACGCAGCGATGCTTCGTGGGGCGGCGATCGAGGGGCAGCGGATCGATCTGATCAACGTGATGCCTCGTTCGCGTCCTTGATGGAGGGCGGAGCTGAGCTCCGGGCGGCGAATGATCACCGGGCTTCGTGACGGCGCCGTGACGCTTCGTGACCATGGCGTCATCGGGATCCGGGTCCGGCGGCGCCTCGCGCTACGATTCGTCCATGACCGAGTCGACGTCCCAACCCACCCCCCACATCCCCACCCTGATGACCGTCCATGCCCATCCCGACGACGAGACGATCGGCACCGGCGGGACGATGGCAAAGACGGTCCGTGAGGGGAGACGGCTGGTCCTCATCACCTGCACCCGCGGCGAGATGGGCGAGATCGTCGTCCCCGAGCTCGACACGCCGGACAACCACCGACGCCTGGGCGAGACGAGGGCGGTGGAGCTCGAGCGGGCGATGGGCGCGCTCGGGGTCACCGAGTGGGACAACCTCGGGTATCGCGACTCGGACATGATGGGCCGCGCCGGCAACCAGGATCCGCGTTGTTTCTGGCAGGCGGACATCGACGAGGCCATCGGACGGGCGACCTGGATGGTTCGCCGGTTCCAGCCCGACGTCATGACCACCTACAACGACTTCGGTGGGTACGGACACCCCGATCACATCCGAAGCCACGTGGTGGCCGTGGGCGCGTTCGAGCGGGCGGGTGAGCCTGCCTGGTACCCGGGCCAGCTCGCACCCGAGCATGGCGGTACCGGTCCGGAGGCGGACGCCGGTGGCCTCGCGCCGTGGACTCCCGCCAAGATCTACGAGCAGGCGATCCCGGCCTCCGTGCGCCAGGCGATGCAGGAGCGGCTGGAGGCGATGGGCGAGCGCTCGTTCTGGTCGCCGCCCGAGAACCCGACGCCGGAGGAGCAGGCCGAGTTCGAGGCAGCCATGGCGCGCATGCTCGTCCCCGACGACGCCATCACCGCCTGGATCGACGTGTCATCGGTCCTCGACCAGCGATGGGCGGCGATCAAGGCACACGTCACCCAGATCTCCGACGACAACCCGTTCGTGCGGTTCGGCAAGGAGGCGTGGGCGGAGTACTGGAACCGCGAGGCGTACATCCGCCGCGAATCGCGGGTCCCGGCGCCGGACTCGGAGGACGATCTGTTCGCGGGCCTCGAGGGTCGGTCACCGGGGCCGTTCGGCTGGGGCGACTGACCCAGCGTCCTGCAATTGCGGCACCCTCGGGTGTGGATCGCCCAGCGTCCACTCGGGCGGTTGTCGGCCCGAATCCCCGGAACGCACCGGCCCCCTGGACGCCATCCGGAACGGCCGGCGCTCCAACCGGACGGCCTCGCTACCAACCAGCCAGCCGTACCCGCTGCAGTGAACCCGCAGCGTTCCAGCGGACACGGGGTTTCGGGCGACGACGGGCGGGCTACCAGGGGAGCAGCCCCTTCGACGCCTTGAACATCTGGCTCATGACAGCTTTCCCGTCGCCCGCCGGGTCGAGGAAGTTGGGCTGCGCCCGGCCGAGGATCAGGTGCGGGCGGATGCGAGCCTGGACGAGCCGGGTGCCATCGAAGGTCAGCTCCAGCGTGATTCCCTCCATGGTCGGGATCGACCACGTCTGATCGAACACGAAGTTGCCCAGCGCGTACCAGATCGGCTTGCCCTTGTAGACCTCCATCGCCTCCACCCAGTGCGGGTGGTTGCCGATGACCATGTCCGCACCGGCATCGATCGCCGCGTGCCCGAGCTTCTCCTGGAGCGCCGTCGGCGTCGCCTGGTATTCGATACCCCAGTGCGGGAACACGATCACGACGTCGGCGCCTGCCTTGCGCGCAGCGGCCACATCTCGCTTGAGCGCCGCGAGGGTCATCCGGGCGCTGCCGGGGGTGCTCGGGCCCGACTTGTAGTAGGCAGCGATCGTGTCGTAGCCCAGGAGCCCGACCGTGACGTCGCCCACCTTGATCAGTGACGCCTTGTGCGCCTGGGTCGTGTTCGCGCCGGCCCCCGAGTGGGCGATGCCGTACTTGTCGAGGTTGGCGGCCGTCTGGAGGATCCCGTTCCGTCCCGCGTCACCGATGTGGTTGTTGGCCATGGACACCCAGTCGATGCCGGCCGACTTGAGCACCGCGATGTTGCGCGGGTCGGCGGAGAACACCGTCCCGTGATCGTGGAACCGCCAGCTCTTGGGAGCCGGGTTCTCGAAGTTGGCGATCGCGAGGTCCGCGCCCTTGACGAGCTGGCGAACGGCACCGGCGTTCCCGGTTCGTTTCGTATACGGGGTGTCCCAGCCGAACGGCGAGCAATTCCTGCAGATCCCGGTGATGTCGGCGGTTCCGCCGTCGAACGGGAAGCTCGTGCCGCCCTTGCTCGCGTCGATCGCGAGCGAGACGCCACGGTCGAGGAGAATGTCGCCACCCGCGACCAGCGTCCACGCGGTCTTCGGGTCGTACGCTGGCGTCGCGTTCGCCTGAGCCCCCAGCCTTGCGGTGAGCGGCCAGGCCGAAAGCTTTGCGACGCGGTCCTCGCCGAACAGTGTCTTCGAGCCCCACGCGAGGGCGCGGACCGACGGATCGACCTGGTCCGCACGCAGGAAGCCCGCCGTCGAACGGTGGGCGGCGAGGTACGAGCCCAGCGCTGCTGCGTCATCGACGGTCACCAGGCGCTTGCCGAGAGATCCGCGGTCCAGCCCGAGCGCGGCCAGGATCGGATCCGCATCCGCCCTGACCAGCACCAGCGCTTTGAGCGAGCCGCTGCCGCTCGCGATCGCGTCGATGTTGGCGGCGCGGATCGAGGTGCGCGTCGATCGGAAGTTGACGACCGGCACGATCGCGACGTCCGTCGCCGTGGTCGGGGCGTCGATCGGGGTCTGGGTGGAAGCATTCGGGCCGCTCGCACCGGGCTCGCCCGTGGGGGTCGCGGCAGAACCACCGGCGTCCGGGGATGACGGCGGAGCCTCGGTCGCGAGCGCGACAGGTCCGGCTGCCGGCGGGGTCGGAGCGGCACCACCGGCGCCGAGCAGTCCAGCGGTGATTGCCAGCAGGACGATCAGCACGAGCCCGACCAGGGCCGTCCCGGGCAGGAAGCGCTGCGCCCGGGAGCGCGGACCTGCCGGAGGCGCGCCGGACGGAGCCCCGCTCTCGGTGCGGCGCCGGGGATCGTAGGCGGGATCGCGTACGCTCACGCGCGCAGGGTAGCCGACACGCGGCCTCGGGGTCGCCCTGCTGCCGGCCTTCACGCTGAATCCGCGCCATCCGGAGGTCGCCGTGTGCAGGCTCAGGGGAAGACACGCGGGCAGAGGAACGCCCCGTCCGGGCGGGCGGACGGGGCGTAGGAAGAATCGGGTTTGTTGATGGCGGACCCGACCGGATTCGAACCGGCGATCTCCAGCGTGACAGGCTGGCATGTTGGGCCGCTACACCACGGGTCCGCGGTCGGTGGCGGATCATAGCAGGCGACCCCTTCGGCCGCCAGCGGCGCGCTCGTCGTGAGCCGCACCTGCCGCCGTTGGCGGCCTGCCTCATGGACCCACGCTATGCTCGCCGGGCCATGCCTCCGATCGACCTTCGCTCAGACACCGTCACGCACCCCACCGACGCGATGCGCCGTGCGATGGCCGCCGCCGAGGTCGGCGACGACGTGTTCGGCGATGACCCGACGGTCAACGCCCTCGAGGCGCGCGGGGCGGAGCTGCTCGGCAAGGAGGCCGGCCTGTTCGTCGCCAGCGGCACGATGGGCAACCTGGTCTCGCTCATGGCCCACCTTCCGCGGGGCTACGAGGCGATCGCGGGCGCGACGACGCACACCGTGATGGACGAGGCCGGGGGCCACGCGGTCGTCGTCGGCGCCACCGTTCGTTCGTTGCCGGAGCGTCCGGACGGCACGCTCGATCCGGCGGCGATCGCGGCGGCGTTCCGGGATCCGGACGACCTCCACGAGCCGCTCACCGGGCTGGTCGCGCTCGAGAACACCCACGCGCACTCGGGTGGGCGACCCCTGACCGTCGAGTACACGCAGACCGTCGCCGCGATCGCGCACGAGCGCGGCGTGCCGCTCCACGTGGACGGGGCGCGATTGTTCAACGCGGCCGTCGCCCTCGGGACGACGGCCGGGGAGCTCGCAGCGCCGGCGGATTCGGTGACCTTCTGCCTGTCCAAGGGACTTGCGGCCCCGGTTGGATCGATCGTGGTCGGCCGGCGGGAGCTGATCGCGCGCGCGCGTCGCGCGCGCAAGTTGCTGGGCGGCGGCATGCGCCAGGTCGGGGTCCTGGCCGCAGCCGGTCTGGTCGCGCTCAGTGACGGGCCGGACGGCATGGTCGATCGACTGGCCGACGACCATGCGAACGCGCGGCGGCTGGCCGAAGGCCTCGCCTCGCTCGACGGGATCATCTCCCCCGGCGGAATCGCCCAGCCGGACGAGGACGGACCGCTCGACCCGGTCCGGACCGTGACCAACTTCGTGCTGTTCCGGTTGAGCCCGGGCCGGGACCGGTCCACCTTCCTCGCGGCGCTCGAGGCGCAGGGCGTGCTGATGGTCCCCTACGCGAACGGACAGGTGCGGGCCGTCACCCACCACGGCATTGGTACCGGGGAGATCGACCGGGCGGTCGAGGCCGTGGCGAGCGTGCTGAACGAGCTCCCGCGGCGAACGGATCCGGTCACATCCGGGACGCACGAGCCGGGCACCGGGGCAACCGCCTCGAGCGTGCCCTGACCACCGGCCCCTCCCGCCAGATGGACGTGATACCGGCAATCAACGTGGAGGGTGGCCGGTCGCGGGTCGTGTACTGGCCCGGCGCGGCGTCGGGGCTGGGTGCCCCCACCGATCGCCCCGACCGGATCGCGGAGCAGCTCGTGGCACAGGGAGCCCGCGTCATCCACCTGGTCGACTTCGACGGTGCCCGCCGTGCAGCGCCGGCCAACCTCGAGACGGTTGGCGCGGTCGCCTCTCGTGTGGCGGTCCCGCTGCAGCTCGCGGGTGGCCTGGAGGAGGCGGACCATGTCCGGCTCGCGTTCGCTGCCGGGGCGACCAGGGTCGTGCTCTCGGTCGCCGTCGTCGAGCGGCCGGAGACGCTCCGCGAGTGCCTGGCCGTCGCCGGCGATTGGCTGGCCGTCGGTCTCGACCCGCGACCGGAGCGGATCGCCGCGTTTCCGTGGCAACGAACCGTCCCGCCAACCCTCGACGCTCTGGTCGAGGAGCTGGTCGCCCGAGGCGTGCGGCGCCTGGTGCTGAGCCACGGAGGCCTGACCCCGGACCCGGCCCTGCTCGACGCCCTGATCCGCCGCCACGATGCGGACATCCTCGTCGCCGGCGGCGCCGTCGATCTCGAGGGCGTGCGACGCTTGCGGGATGCGGGCGTGGCCGGTCTGATCCTCGGTGAGCCGCTGCTCACCGGTGCAATCGAACTGCCACGCGCCCTGGAGGCCGCCGCATGACCCGCCACCCGTCCACACGAGCCGCGACCCTGCCCATTGCCCTCGCGGCGCCGCTGATGCTCGCGCTCGCCGCGTGCACGAGCGGCAGCGCGCCCTCGCCGACCATCCCGCCCGTCTCGCCCGAGGTCGCAACGGCGGCCCCGGCGCAGAGCGGGGCATCGAGCGCGGTGCCCAGTACGGCACCAAGCGCGGTGTCCAGCATGCCCGGGTCCGCCTACCCGTCGGGTTGCCCGACATCACAGCCGCCGGCGCTGGCGCAGGGCGACGTCCGCACGGTGACGATCTCGACGCCCAAGGGTGACATCGTGATCAAGGTCGAAGGTTCCCTGTCGCCGATCGCGGCGGGCAACTTCGTTGCGCTCGCGTCGTGTGGCTACTACGACGGCGTCGTGTTCCATCGAGCCGCGTCGCTCCAGGACGGGACGCCGTTCGTGATCCAGGGCGGGGACGGCCAGTTCGGGCGAACGCCGGACGTGGATCCCGGCCTGGTGGGCACCGGCGGTCCGCCCTACACGATCCAGGACGAGCCGGTCACCAGCACGTATCGGCGAGGAACGGTGGCCATGGCCCGCAACTCCGCTCCCAACTCGGTGGGGTCGCAGTTCTTCATCGTGCTCGACGACGCCGACGCAGACGTGCTCGCCCAGTACAACACCTTCCAGATCATCGGCACGGTCACGTCCGGCATGGACGTCGCGGACGCGATCTACGCGGCTGCCGACGGGGAGATTCCCACCAACCCCGTTCCGATGACCAAGGTCACGGTGTCCAACCCCTAGCCCACCGTCCCGACCGCCTACCCTGTTCCCGACACGCCCCGGATCCACCAAGGAGGCTGCCCATGACCCGCGCCGTCATCGCCACCGAGCTCGGCGACATCGAGGTCGACCTGTTCACCGAGGGTGCGCCCAAGGCCAGCTCGAACTTCGTCAAGCTTGCGAAGGAAGGGTTCTACGACGACGTCATCTTCCATCGCGTCATCCCCGGCTTCGTGATCCAGGGCGGCGACGGCGAGCACGGCAAGAAGTCATCGCTCGACCCGGGTCGCGTGGGCACCGGGGGGCCTGGCTACAAGTTCGACGACGAGCCGATCAGCGGCGACTACCAGCGGGGCACGCTGGCGATGGCGAATGCCGGACCCAACACCAACGGCTCGCAGTTCTTCATCTGCCACCAGGACCTGGCTGGCAAGCTGCCCAAGAGCTACACGATCTTCGGCCAGGTCTCCAAGGGCCTCGACGTCGTGGATCAGATCGCCGGCGCGCCGCGCAACAGCCGTGACCTGCCCGACAACCCGGTCTCGATGATGTCGGTGACGGTCCTCGACGAGGGGTAGCCGGCGCGCTTGGGGGACCGCCGACGATCGCGAGGGAGCGAGTGTTACGGGCGGCAACGTTAAGCAATTTTCACCCGCGGGCCCGGATCTACCCCTTTCCTAATCCGCACCTGCCCGCTAGGATATCCGTGCTGCCAGTCAGCCAGCGCTGCCCCAGCATCAGGATCATGGGTAGGTAGGGTAAGGGTAGTCGGTTCAGCCGACGCGATAGATGATCCTGAAGCGTGGCAGAAGGTCCGCCTTCGGGTGGACGCCTTCACCGGGACAGCAACGAGGCGGCTCCTTCGGGGGCCGCCTCGCCGTTTCCGGCGATGGCCGGCCCGACCCGGGCCACCCGCCAGCTGACGTGGAGGTTCCGATGACTCGGGGCAACGCGGCACCCGGGCAGCCAGCGGCGTACCGAGCAGCCGGCGATATCGGACAATCTGCGAGATGACGAGCGGCCGGATGGTCCCCCATCGGAGCTCCCCGGCACCGCAGGTGCTCTGGTCGCCGCCGCCCGATGCCCGAACGCGATCGCGGATGGGACGCTACCTGGACTGGCTCGCGACCGATCGCGCAATGATGCTCGTCGGGTATGACGCGGCCTGGCGGTGGTCGGTCGACGAGCCCGGCGCCTTCTGGGAGTCGATCTGGGATCACTTCGGGGTGCGGTCCGCCTCCGCGGCCGGACCGGCGCTGGCTGACGCTCGCATGCCGGGCGCTCGGTGGTTCCCGGGCGCGACGATCAACTACGCCGGCCAGGTGCTCGACCTGCCCGGGCGCGCTCGGTCGGACGTCGTGATCGTGGCCCGATCGCAGACGCGAGTCGACGTGGAGCTCACAGCGGATGACCTCCGTGACGCCGTGGCCCGGTGTCGGGCGGGTCTCCTTCGCCTCGGCGTACGACGCGGCGATCGGGTCGCGGCCTTCCTGCCCAACATCCCCGAGGCTGTGATCGCGATGCTCGCAACCGCGTCGCTGGGCGCCACCTGGTCCTCGTGCGCACCGGAGTTCGGCGCCCCGGCCGTCGTCGACCGGTTCGCGCAGATCGAACCCACCCTGCTGCTGACGATCGACGGCTACCGGTACGGGGATCGGGACATCGACCGGAGTCCGGAGATCGCCGTGATCCGGTCGGGCCTGCCCAGCCTGCGCGTGACCGTCGTCGTTCCCTACCTCAGTCCCGAGGCAGACGCCCTGGCGAGCGTGCCCGGTGCCGTCCCCTGGTCGTCGCTCCTCGCCGAGCCCGCGCCCCTGGCCTTCGACCCCGTCCCATTCGATCACCCGCTCTACGTGCTGTTCTCCTCGGGCACCACCGGCCTGCCCAAGCCCATCGTCCACGGCCACGGCGGGATCCTGCTCGAGCACCTGAAGGCCCTCGCCCTCCACACGGATCTCGGGCCGGCCGACCGGTTCTGCTGGTTCACCACCACCGGCTGGATGATGTGGAACTACCTGGTGTCGGGGCTGGCCGTGGGCTCCACGATCATCCTGTTCGACGGCAACCCCGCCTGGCCCGACCTCACCAGCCTGTGGCGACTGGCGGCCGAGACCCGATCCACCTACCTTGGGCTCAGCGCACCGTTCCTGACGGCCTGCCGTGCCGCTGGCCTGGTGCCCGGACGTGAGCTCGACCTCTCGATGCTCCGGGGCGTGGGCTCGACCGGGGCGCCGCTGGCCGCAGCCGGATTTCGGTGGGTCTCCGAAGCGGTCTCGGACGCGATCCCACTCGGCTCGCTGAGCGGCGGGACCGACCTGTGCACCGGGTTCCTGGGGCCCTCGCCGCTGGTGCCGGTGTGGGCCGGCGAGATCAGCTGCCGGATGCTGGGCGCCAGGGTCGAGGCGTTCGATGCGGCCGGCCGGTCTCTGGTCGGGCGCCAGGGCGAGCTCGTGATCACGGCGCCCATGCCGTCGATGCCGGTGCGGCTATGGGGTGACGATGACGGCTCGCGGTTGCGTTCGGCCTACTTCGAGCCGTGGCCGGGCGTGTGGCGCCACGGGGACTGGCTGACGATCACCGAGCGCGGCTCTTGTGTCATCAGCGGACGCAGCGACGCGACGCTCAACCGGGGCGGCGTGCGGCTCGGAACGGCCGAGTTCTACGCCGTCGTCGAGGCCATGCCCGAGATCGCCGATTCGCTGGTCGTGCACCTCGAGGACGATCGCGGCGGACCGGGCGAGCTGTTCCTGTTCGTGGCGCTAAGAATGGGCGCCTCGATGGACGATGCCCTGCGCACCCGGATCGCGGATGCCCTGCGCTCGGCGCTGTCGCCCCGTCACGTGCCCGACCGGATCCTGGTCGTGCCACGCGTACCGCGTACGCTCTCGGGCAAGAAGCTCGAGGTACCGGTCAAGCGGATCCTGGCCGGGCTGCCACCCGACGCGGCCGCCTCGAAGGATGCGCTGGCCGACCCGCGATCGCTCGAGCCGTTCGAGGCGCTGGCGGCCGAACGTCGAGGCGTGGGGTGCCGCGGAGCAGGCAGCCGGCGCCGACCCTGAGGTCGTCGCGCGAAACGTCGGGAACACCACGGCCTTCACGCCCCGGAGCCCGACCCCAACGCTGCGACCTGAGCCCGGGACGACGGGCGGCGGGTCGCTCCTCCTCACGGGTTTGCTCCGACCGCTGGCAGCGTAACCTGCGCCGGACCGTCGACTGCTCGAGCACGAGCTGCACCCGAACGGTGTCGCCTTGGTCATGTGCGACCGGAAGACCCTGAGTTCCGATCCGTCGGACTGGGACGAGTCAATCTCCGGAGCGGCCGGGGCGGACACGCCTGGCGGGATCGTCGACGCGGGGCGAGGACGCGACGGCGAGCAACACCGCGAGGTTCACCGGGAACGGTCGGCGTCGCTCATTGGGCGTGCTGATTGCTCGAGTCGACTGGACGGCGTTGGCAGGGCCGACACGCTCGCCGACACGTCGCAACTCCCGACAAATGGCGCTTGACGGCGTCGGGACCGCCCCTATCGTGACGAGGGCGATCTCGAGCCGGTCACGAGGGAGATGTCATGAGCGTTTCGACCATGGCCCGCCTCGCCGAGGGCGATTCGGCCGAACCGGATTCCACCCTGCAGAGCGCCCTCCGGCTGGTTGCAGCCTACATCCCGTCCGAGGCCATCGCGATCTACATCGCGGTGCTCGGCCTCCTCAATCCGAGCGCGACGGCGACCTCGCAGGATGTGCTGATCGTCCGCTTCATCTGTTTCTCGATCGGCCTCATCGTTGCGGTCAGCCTGCCGTTCGTGACGTTCAAGGGTGGAAACCTGACCCGGCGGGAGCAGCGCCGGCGACAGGTGATCGTTGCTTCTCTTGCGGCGGTCGCCTTCGCCGTCTATGCCGCGACGATGCCGTCGTTCTTCATCTCGGGAGCGATCCTGACGATCGGCTTCTCGCAATGGGCGGCGGTCCTCGCCATCCTTGCGGCCTTGTTCCTCCCGATCGTCGCCCGGAGGGCCGGAGTCCGGCGGTAGCCGCGTCGGCGACACGCGGCCGGTTGGCCACGGGTCCCTGACCGGTGCTCGCAACCGGTTCAAGTCCTCTCGCCCGGACCCATGGAGGGACGTCGCGTTCCGAACCGGAGACCCGACGTCCAATCGGAACCTACATCAGAACACGGACCAATGGTCACGGCCGACCTCATTGACCGTGTCATCCCGGCGCTCGAGGTCACGCCGGTCGATGTCGAGCTCCACGCCGCCGCCGTTGCAGCGTTCCGTGACACGGTGGATTCGTCGGTCTCGCTCGTCGACCGGACGAGCTTCGCGTTCATGCGCCGAGAGGCCATCGAGCGGGCGATTGCACTCGACGTCGACTTCCGGACAGCAGGCTTCACGACGCTCCCCTGAGGGGTCAACCTTCGACCGTCTTCCCGAGTGGCCCGCCGCCAGGCGGGAGGACACCGTCGCCGGAGCCGAAACGCCGCCACCGCTGCCCCTCCGTCCGCTCGGACCCGGCTGACCGGGCGGCCGCGTTCTACGAGACGTTCCGGGTCACCGAGCGTGCATCACCGTCTGGACGGGCGACTGTCAGGCCGCATACCGTGCGGCGCTTGCTGCCGGCGCGACCGACAATCTGGCGCCCCACCCCTTCCTCAACGAGACGCTCCTGGTGGCGATGGTCGAGGACCCGGACGGACACCCAGTGCAACTCGTCCAGCGTGCTGGCCGCTGATCTCGGCGCGCATCTGGCTGGGCACTCCCGTCCACAACGACTGGCGATGGTGAGTAGAACAAGTGGTCCTGGCGCGCCCGACAGGTGTTGGACGCGAGTTGGCAACCTTCGGCATGCGGATCGAAGGCCGCTATGAGTGGCTCGCGGCGGCTGCGGGGCCCTCCGCATCAGCCTAGCAGGCGGTCGACCGTTCGCCGGATCTCGTCGTCGGCGGCGCCGAGGCGGCGTGCCTGAGCCACGAGCGACGCCACCAGCTCCGCCAGCCGTCGCTGCCGTTCCGCAACGGACAGAGTGTCAGGTGAGGCGCTGACCGAGGTGCCGCCTCCCCGCCGGGTGACGACGAGCCCGCCACCCTCGAGCTCTGCGTACGCCCGCATCACCGTCCCGGCCGCCACCCCGAGGTCGGCCGCCAGCTGCCGGACGGTCGGCAGCCGGGTCCCTGGAGCCACCTGACCAGATTCGATGGCCTCGGCCAGCTGGCGCCGAAGCTGCTCGTAGGGAGGCGTGGGGTCCGCCGGCTCGAGTCGAAGCGCAACCGTCATGACGCCCGCTCCGACCCATCGCCCGGCACCAGAACGATCACCGCGAACCGAAGCGAGAGCGCAAGCGACACGAACGCAACCGCCGCCAGGGCCCACGAGCCGAGACCGTAGGCCGTGGTGCACGCCTCAGCGCCGACGGTGACCGCCGCCGCGTAGCAAAGGCCAGCGAGGGTCGTGGCCACGACCAGCCCGAAGGCGGTGACGATCCCCTCGGCGGTCTGCCGGCGCAGGGCGTCGTCGACGCGGACGAGCTCAAGGTCCGCCCCGTTCCGCGGGCGGCGAGTAGTCGCGACCAGGCCGACCCAGGCCAGCGCCAGCACCGCAAGGATGCCGATGGCCGTTCCGGCGGTGTAGTAGCCGCCCGGGAACGGAGTGCTCGTGGATACATGCACCTCCTCGTGATGGCCCGTCTGGTTCCACAGCTGCGCGGTGCACGAATGGGTGAAGGCGCGAGCGAGGCCCGATTCGTCGGAAGTGGCCACCAGCGTGGTCCACGCAGCGACGACCACCAGCAGCAGCAGCAGCGCCGCCACGATGGTGACCAGCCGAGCCGGAAGATAGTCGCCCACCTCGCGACGCTCGACTCCGGCGATGCCCTCGGTGCGGGCCCGGGTGTAGGTCAGCCGCTGGCCGACAAGAATCGCCGAGATCACCACCGCCCCGGCCGCAGCTGGGGCTATGAAGAGCCCCTGGCCGAAGCGGCCCAGCGTGGCGACCACGAAGAACACGATCACGCTGCCGGCGATCCCGACGTATCGCGCGCGCAGCGTCGCGCGGCGGAGTGCCGCCAGCCCTGGGTAGCGCTCCTCGTCGAAGGTGATCGCCCTGGAGCGGCGGACGGCGAGGACGGCGGCGGCGATGAGCAACACCGTAACGACGGTCAGTGGGAGCCCAAAGAAGACGAATGTCAACGGGCTGAGAACGCTGCTCACGCACCAACTCCTTGTATCAACTTCATGACACAAGCATGCCGCCGCATGTGCGTTGTGTCAAGTGACTGATACAAGACAGGTCGCGTCGAGCCTGCTCCTCGATGTACCGAAGGAGAAGGCAGATCTGATGCACGCTATCTGCGAGCGGTCGCCAGGGCCTCCGACGTTATCGGTCGGCAAGTCGTGATCACGCGGGCGTGACTTGTCGATCCTGACGACGTGACCTTCGGCCCACGAGGAAGTGTCATTCGGTCGTAAGTATCTCAGCTCACCGTGATACAGTCGAGGCTGAGATGTTCTCCACGATCATCACGCTTCCAGCGTCACCTGCTCAGTCGGCATCGGGCTGTGGCGCTTCGATCACCCGAACCCTCGCCCCGGGCGCGCGACCCGCCGCTGGCGCTTCCCTGCACGGCACCCTCCCGGAGGTCCCCGATGTCGATTGAGCTCCCGGTCCTGCCGGACCTGCGCCTGGCGTACCGCGCGCCCGACGTGGAGGCGCCGCTCGCGGTCGCGACGCTCGTGGCAGACCGGACACGGGCAAGCATCCTCGCCCTTCTGGCGGATGGACCGCACTGCGTGTGCGAGATGGCCGCGGCGCTCGGCGCCCGCGAAAACAACGTGAGCAATCACCTCGCGCGTCTCCGTGACGCCGGGCTTGTCCGAGCCAGTCGCCATGGGGGCGACTCCCGCCGCGTCTACTACGAGCGCGACGAGGCCGCGTGCGCGCTGGCGGTCGCCCAGCTGCGCACCCTCCTGGTGACCCCCGCATGACCTCCGTCTCGATCACCGCCGTGCGACGCCTGCCGACCTGGCCCACCGCCGCGGTGGCGGCCGTGGCGTGGCTGATCGCGTGGTTCATCAACCTGCCTGCCGCGAACTGGGCCGCCTATGACCTCCTGGGGTTGCAGCAGGGCTCGCACCTCGGCGACGCGGTGGCGTTCTTCCTCCTCGACGTGCCTAAGGTGCTGCTGCTGCTGACGGGCATCGTGACCCTGGTCTCGTTCCTGCGGTCGTTCGTGTCGCCGGAGCGGGTCCGCCGCGCGCTGGCGGGCCGAGGGGTCCTGCCGGGCACGATGGCCGCGGCCGGCTTCGGCATCGTCACGCCGTTCTGCTCGTGCTCGGCGGTGCCGCTGTTCATCGGCTTCGTTGAGGCAGGCGTGCCGCTGGGCGTGACTTTCGCGTTCCTCGTCGCCTCGCCGATGGTCAACGAGGTCGCGCTCGTGCTCCTGTGGGGCCTGTTCGGGCCCGGGGTCGCCCTGCTCTACATGGGCGCCGGCCTGACCGTCGCCGTCCTGTCGGGCCTGCTGATCGGCCGCCTGGGCCTTGAGCGGTACGTCGAGGACTACGTCTGGAAGATCCACGCCGGCGCGGGCGCCATCGAGATCCGCCCGACCCTCGGGGACCGGGTGCGCGACGCCTGGCGCTCGACCGTGGACATCGTCCGCCGCGTGCTGCCGTTCGTCGTCGCCGGGATCGCCGTCGGCGCCCTGATCCACGGTTTCGTCCCCACGGACCTCGTCGTGTCGGTCGGCGGCCGTGGCAACCCGCTCGCGGTGCCGGCACTGGTCGGCCTCGGCGTGCCGCTCTACAGCAACGCCGCGGGCACGATCCCGATCGTCGAGGCGCTGATCGGCAAGGGCCTGCCGCTGGGGTCCGCCCTCGCGTTCATGATGGCCGTCACCGCGCTCTCAGTCCCCGAGCTCGTGATCCTGCGCCGGGTCATGAAGCCGCGCCTGATCGCGGTCTTCGTGGCCGTCGTCGGCGCCGGGATCCTGCTCGTCGGCTACGGCTTCAACGCATTCATCGCCTGAAACACCCAGAGGAGTCCGCCTGATGAAGAAGATCGAGGTCCTCGGGTCCGGCTGCAACAACTGCATCCGGCTCGAGAAGAACGCCCGCGAGGCCGCCGCTGCGGTCGGGATCGAGGCGGAGATCACCAAGGTGACCGACTACGCGGAGATCATGGCCTATGGGATCATGAGCACGCCCGGGCTGGTCATCGACGGCACCGTCGTGAGCTACGGCCGGGTCCCCTCGGCCGGCGACATCGCGGTCTGGCTCAGCGAGTAGCCCAGTCGCCGTCCGGCGTCTTGGCCGGCAGAAGGCAGCCGAGCATGAGCAACCCGCAGTTCGCTCAGCACTGGCACGGTATGCCTCGCGACCAGATCACCTGGCACGCGGTCGTCAACCCTGACGTCTGTCCAGCGTTCCCGTGGATGGCCCGGCAAACCGAAGGGTGCCAGTGGTGCCGGCGCTGACCTACACGGTGGACGCCGGCCGGGTCGAGGCGGGCGTCTCCGTCGCCGGGACTCGCGGCGCCGAGATCCGGGTCGATACCGGGGTGGACCTGTCGGACGACCTGTTCGGCCCGGCGGACCTCCTGGGGGCGGCGTTCGCGGCCTGCCTGCTCAAGAACGTCGAGCGATTCTCGCACCTCCTGCCGTTCCGCTACGAAGGAGCGACCGTCCACGTCACCCTCGAGCGCGAGCAGCGCCCGCCCCGAATCTCGCGGATCCGCTACCAGCTCCGGCTCACGACCGACGAGCCCCCGCAGCGGGTCAAGCTCCTGGAACGCAACCTCGTGCAGTTCGGGACCATCTACAACACGCTGTCGCACGCCTGCGACGTGAGCGGGGAGGTTGTCGCCGAGACGACCCCGCACGGGGACACCCCCTGATGTCCTTCCTTCGCCCGTTCCAGGAGCACCTCAACCGCTGGATGCTCGTCTACGTCAGCATCGCGATCGTGGCGGGGCTCGTGCTGGGCAATGCCGCGTCCGGCTGGACCAGGGCCAACACGGGCCCGCTCGGCACCCTCACAACTGTCGCGGTGTTCCTGATCATCTACCCGATGATGGTCAACGTCCGGTTCGAGGCGCTGCTGCGCGCCGGGCGGAACCTGCGCGGGATCGGCATCGCGCTCGCCCTCAACTTCGTCTGGGCACCGCTGTTCGGCTGGGTGCTGGCGACGGTCTTCCTGTCCGATCCGCTCCTTGCGCTCGGCTTCCTGCTGGTCATGGTCGTGCCCTGCTCGAGCATGGCGATCGGGTACACGGGGCTCGCGAAGGGTGACCTCGAGCTCGCCACGGTCGTCGTGGCGCTGAGCTTCGTGCTCGCGATCGTGGCGGTGCCGCTGTGGATGACCGTGTTCGCGAGCGGCTATGGGATCGCGGTCCCGATGGGCGACCTCATCAACTCGATCCTCACGGTCCTGGTCGCGCCGATGATCCTCGGCTACCTCACCCGGCGGGGGCTCCTGCGCTGGCTCGGCACCGCGCGGTTCGCCGCCATCGCCCCGTTGTTCCCGGCCCTCTCGCTGCTGGGGATGTACTCGATCGTGTTCCTCATCTTCTTCGGCAAGGCCGGCCTGATCCTGGGCCAGTGGCAGACCGTGGCGATCCTGCTCGTCCCGAACGCGATCTTCATGGGCCTGACGCTGCTGCTCGTGACCTGGCTCGACCGTCGCCTGGGCATGGGGTTCGAGGAGCACATGGCGGTGGCGTTCACGAGCACCGGCAAGAACAACGGCACCGCGATCGCGATCGCGACGACCGCGTTCTCGCCCATGGTCGCGATCCCCGCGGCCACGATGCCGATCTTCCAGATCCTGCTGATGGTCCTCTACCTGCGGGCGGCGCCGCGCCTTCGGGCCTGGTTCCGACCGGCCGGTGCGCCGGCCGAGGCCGCGGTCGCCCCGCGCCCGGCGTGAGCGATCACATGGACCCACCGCGCCCCATGCCGATCGTGAAGACTGCCCAGGCGATGGCCGGCCTGGCTCCAGGCCAGCTGCTCGAGGTCGTCGCCTACCAGCCCAAGGCCGTCACGGACTTCCGTGCCTGGGCGAAATCGACCGGGAACGCCCTGCTCGATTCCAGCGCTGAAGACGGTGTCTACCGGTTCGTCTTTCGGAAGCAGTAGCTGCGACACATCAGAGGACGCACGGGAGTTCACATGAACGATACCGACCACTCCGCGGTGATCCCGCGCTTCCACGTGGAAGTGAAGCGGATCAGCGGCCAGATGGCGCGAGCGGAGGCCCACGGCCAGACGCTCGACCTGGCCATCAAGGGCGGCGACCCCAGCCTGGGCTTCACCGCCCCGGAGACGCTGCTGGCCGCCTTCGGCGCCTGCATCCTGTCCGGAATCACCCGAGACGCGGCCGAGAGAGGGCTGCGGGTCGACGACGCCGAGGTCGTGTTCGACGGCGTCAAGCACGTCGATCCGCTCGGGATCGATCCGCTTGGCTACCGCGTGGTCATCCACAGCCCGGAGCCGGTGGAGGTGCTCCGGGACCTGTATCGCCGGGCGACCACCGACGGCGCGGCGACCAACGCGCTCCTCAACGGCCTGAACCCGACCGGCGAGCTGGTCATCGAAACGGCTGGCGTGGAGACGCCGGCCAGCGCGAACTCAGGGAGTCACCGATGAACGACAACGAGATCCTGACGACGGCCCTCTCGTTCCATGGCCACAAGTGCTGGGCCAGCACCGCGGGCGTCCGGCTCGGCCTCGCCGCGATGCGGGAGCTGGGCGTGGAGCGTGCCGGATCCAAGCAGCTCCACGCGATCATCGAGACGGGTGACTACCACGGCGGCATGTGCTTCGGCGACGGGATCCAGTTCACCACCGGCTGCACGTTCGGCAAAGGCAACATCGAGAAGAGCGGTGAAGGCAAGTTCGCGGTCACGCTCATCGACAAGGCGACGAAGCGGGCCGTGCGCATCGCCTACAAGCCCACCCTCCAGCCCAGGATCAAGGCCACCCCGTTCATGCAGAAGCGCGCTGCGGGCGTCCCCCCGACCGAGATTCCGGACGAAGAGCAGATGGAGGTGGTCCACCTCGTCTGGGATGCGCCGGCCGACGAGATCATGATGATCGGGCCGGTCGAGGCCCGCGCCTGGTCCGAGCCCGAGGAGGTCGTCCGCTTCCTCGTGTGCCCGTCCTGCGGCGAGCTCGTCGCCGAGCCGTACGCGCGGGTCGCCGAGGGCAAGACCGTCTGCATGGCCTGCTCCGGTTACCCGCGCTGAGCCGGGCCTGACGGCGCCCGGGCAATGCTGCTCTACCTCGTCGGTGGGCTGGCGGTCTTCATCGGCTCCGGCGTCATGGCGATGGCCGGCCTGGGCGCCGCCTTCCTGTTCGTCCCGCTGTTCTTCTACATGGGGGTTCCCCTCGGCCAGGCCACGTCCACGGCGCTCCTGCTCAACGCGGTGAGCCTGTCCGCCGCCACGATCGCCTACGCCCGCGGCGGCCTCGTCGACTGGCGTGCCGGCATCCCCGTGCTCATCGCCGCGGTCATCCTGGCCCCCCTTGGCGCGAGCCTGACCGTCGCGATCGATCAGCAGGTGCTTCTGGGGCTCTTCGTGGCCTTCCTCGTGTTCGCGGGAGCCATGATGCTGTTCTACCGGCCGCACACCGGACGGCGCGATCTCGCTCCTGCGGCCGAGGCGGGTGCGGGGGCGGCGGTGGGTGGCGTCGCCGGGTTCCTGGGCGGCCTGCTCGGTGTGGGCGGCGGCAACATCATCCTCCCCGGCCTGACCTGGCTGGGGCTCGACGCGAAGGTCGCCGCGGGAACGACGGCGCTGGCGGTCGTCTTCTCGTCGCTCTCGGGGTTTCTCGGGCACGCGGCGCTCGGCGGCCTGGACCCCGTCTTCATCGTCGTCATGGCAGTCCTCGCGGCGGCAGGCTCGCTGGCGGGCTCGCACGTGATGCAGACGCGCCTGTCGAGCGCCCAGCTCAAGCGGTTCATCGGGGTACTGCTGTGGGTCATCGCCGTGAAGATGGCCCTCGACCTGATCGCGTGAAGGGGACGTCGTTCCGATGAGCACCGACAAGTTCGCGGGCGAGCCCGCCGCCACACTGCCCCTGGGACGCCTGCGCGGCTTCCATCCCGGCTGGTACGGCGCGGTCATGGGCACCGCGATCGTGGGCATCATCGCCTACCAGGATCCCGGTCAAATCGCCCGTCTGGGCGACCCCCTGCGGGCGCTTGGCGTGCTGATGGTCGCGGTTTCAGCGGTCCTGGCGGTTGGGCTCGGCATCCCGTACGTCGCCCGCTGGCTGCGCCACCCCGACGCCGCCCGGGCGGACCTCGCGAACCCCGTCGCGGGTGCGCTCCATGCGACCTTCCCGGCCGGCCTCCTCGTCCTCGCGGTCGGGATCGCGACGGTGGGCCCATCCGTCCTGTCCGCGGACGCGGTGTACGCGCTCGTCGCGGTCCTCGCGGGCATCGGGATCGTGCTGGGGTTCGCGATGAGCGTGGTGTTCGCGGCGCTCCTGTTCACGAGCCACGGCGTGGAGCCCCAGACCGCGAACGGCGGCTGGTTCATCCCGCCGGTCGTCCCGATCATCGTCCCCATGGTTCTGGCGCCGCTCGCGCCCCGCGTAGCCACGGCCGACCTCGGCCTTCTCCTTGTCGCGGGCTATGCCTTCTGGGGCATGGGGCTGCTGCTGTTCGTGCTCGTCGCCTCCCTGCTCTACGACCGTCTCGTGTTCCACCCGTTGCCCGCCGCACCGCTCGCGCCGTCGCTGTGGATCGGGCTTGGGCCGATCGGCGTCGGGGCCCTGGCGCTCCTTCGCCTCGGCCAGACGGGCACACCCCTGTGGGGCGACGCCGCGCCCGCCGTCCAGGCGATGTCTCTGATCGGCGCGTCGGCGCTTTGGGGCTTCGGGCTCTGGTGGCTTGCCGCCGCCGCCGTTCTGCTCGGCGCCTACCTGCGGCGGGGCCGGCTCCCGTACGGGCTCGGCTGGTGGGCCTTCACGTTCCCGCTCGGCGCGTATGCGGCGAGCACGCTCGCGCTCGCCAGGGCCTGGCACGCGGGCGCACTTGAGGCACTCGCGGCAATCCTGTTCATGGGTCTCGTTGCATTCTGGGTCGTCGTCGCCGCCGGCACCCTTCGGGCGGTCCGTACCGGTGACGCCTGGCGACGCTGAGCATCGGCCTCGGCTCAGTTGCACCCGCAGGCGCACGCCTCGGCGACTGGCGACCGCTGTGACGGCGACGTGCGGCGGCGCTCTGATGCCCTCAGGCGGCGCCACCGGGTCAGCCGCAGTCTGGTCGACCGATCGACTGTCGCCGGAGAGGACGCGGCTGAGGCACTGTCAAAGGTGCGGTGCCAAGCACGGCACGGACAGTCGAACAGGTGCTTGACATTCGAGTTGCTCGAAGGTCTACGCTCCTGCGGTGCGCATCGCCGAGCAGCGCCTTGCAGGACCATTGTCTAGTAGACCGTTCCGGGCCAATCCTTACGCATCAGACCAGCCCGAGGTCGAACCTGTGCCAGCGGAACACGACAGGCGCCTCGTTGAACTCGTCGATGCCCTGCAGGATCCGGACCTTCAGCTCGTCAATGGAGTCCACGCGGATGTGACGCAGGAAGGTCCTGGCCATCTTTGAGAAGGCGCACTCGATCAGGTTGAGCCAGGACCCGTGCTTGGGCGTATGGACGTACTCGAAGCGCCCGGGGCGGGTGGCGAGGTAGGCGCGGGTTTCGCGGCTGATGTGGGCCGAGTGGTTGTCGAGCACCACCCGGATGACCGCCTCGGGCGGGTAGTACGCATCGAGCCGCGCGAGCAGCCCGATGAACTCCAGGCTCCGGTGACGGTCCTCCACGGCGGCGTGGATGTGGCCCGAGTGCAGGTCGATCCCGGCCAGGATCGACACCGTGCCATGGCGGACGTACTCGTAGTCGCGCCCGACGCCGTGCGCCTTCCCCGGGACCGGCGGCAGGTCGGGCGCGGTCAGCCCGAGGGCCTGGACCCCGGGCTTCTCGTCGACGCTGACGGTGTAGACCGGGTCGGGCCGGTCCTCGTCACCGGCCCCCTCGGCCCCGAGCGAGACGTCCCGGTAGACCATCAGGACCTCGTGCATCTTGCGGTCGAAGTCGATCCTGGCGGAGCGGCTGCCGGAGCCCGAGCGCGGGGAGTACTCAGACGATTGACGCGTTCAGGCGAGCGCCTCAACCCGGGCCTTGACTGCGGCCGCCTCCCGGCGCACGCCGTCCTGCATGCGTGCCCTGATGACGGGCTGCAGCAGTCGCAGAGGCCCACTGAGGCGGACCTCCCCCGACAACGTGAAGGTGCTCCCGCCTGGCTCCGGCTCGACGACCACGTTCCCGTCGTACACGAGCCCGGGAGACAGCGCCCGAAACGAGAGACCCCGCCCCGCCGAGAAGGCGGTGATCTCGCACGAGGCCGGGATGGTACGCGGGCCCATCTGGATCTGCTCGTCGCACCGAGCCCCGACGTCCGTGTAGGTCTCGGACACGACCGCTGAGGAAGCGAGGTTCGCCCGCCACTCCGGGAAGTTGCGGAGGTCTGCAACAAACTGGAACACGTCGCCGGGTGGCCTGCTGATCGATACCGTCGCGCTCACTCGGAACATCACAGCCCTCCCGTCTCCATCACCCGCCGCGCGGATCGCACAGGGTCCGCGACGGCCGGTCGCCGGCCCGGCTGGCTCGCGCTAGGTCGCGGAGACCCGCCCGGCCGTGGGCACGCTGTCGCCCCGGAGATCGAGCAAGCCGACGGCGAGCCAGCCGACGGACAGCACGCCGAACGCGAGGGTCTGGACGAGCGCTGCCATCTCCTGGGCGCTGCTCGTGGCCGAGGATTCGGACAGGTACCAGCCGATGGTCCAGGCAAAGGCAGCGACGAGGCCGGCGGTCAGGAGCACGCCCTTCAGGCGGGCCTCCGGCCCCGCAGTGAGCATCCGCAGACCCAGCAGGCCGCTGGCCAGCGCGAAGGCCGGGATCAGCAGCGACAGCGTGGCCCACGCCACATCGCCCACGAAGAACAGGGCGAAGATGGCGGCAGCGAGCGCGAGACCGAACGCGGATGCCAGGAGGCCGAGCGCGCGCGCGACGGGGTCGCGCCCAAGCCGCCCGAGGGCGATCCCGGCGATGCCGATCGCCATGAGGCCCACCGCGATCGGCACGACGTAGAAGGCGAGCAGCATGAGCCCGCTGCTGTCGGGACCCTCGGGCGACCCGACGGCGAGGAAGACAGCGATGAACATGGCCAGGAACACGCCACCGAGCACGATGGCCAATGGTGCGAGACGGCTGAGCATGGGACGGCGGACCTTTCTGTCGGCACCCGCCTCCGACGGGTAGTCGCGGCTCAAGCGCGCGTCGAGCGCACCCAGCGCGATGTCGAGGACGGCCGACGGCTTGAGCACCGTGTCCGCCAGGAGGGATACGAGCTCCTGTTCGTAGCGAGCTCGCCAGTCCGGCGGGTACAGGCGCACGAGGATGGGGATGAGACGAGACATCGGGCTCGGGGACGCAGCCATCGGGTCAGGACCCGTCTGCCGTTCCGGCAAACCCGTTCAGGCGGACGAAGCCCGTCTGGACAAGTCGCTCCAGCTGGTCGAGGTGGGCGCGGAGGGTCGTGGCGCCGAGCCCCGTGAGGCGATACGGCCGCCGCCGGTCCTCGGCCGGGAGCGCCTCGATCAGCCCTCGCCGCTCGAGCCGCCCGAGCGCCGCATAGAGCGTGCCCGGTCCCAGGGGCTGGCCAGCCGTGGTCTCGGCGTCGGCCATGATCGCGTAGCCATGCTTGGGGCCATCGCTCAGCGAGATGAGGATGGCGATGGACGGCTCTGCGAAGCGGCCGAGGTCGAGTAGGCCCGACGTCACGATGTCCTCCTGGTGGCTGCCCGCCAGCGCGTCCACCGGGCGGGCAATATCGACAAGCGCTATATCGTGGAGCGATATATAACCCTCTCGGGCTCTCCTGTCAATGGGGCACGGCATCCTGTTCCGTCATCCACGGTTGATGATCCGGTCGCGGGACCTTGACCAGCAGGCCGGCCCCGGACACACTCCGACACCAACCGTCAAGGGGGAGCGACGCGTGAGCGCAACGCCAATCCAACTCGACGACGGCGTGGTGGTGCTCCGTGCGTGGGCACCAGGCGATGCCGACGCCGTCTTCGCCGCGTGCCAGGACCCAGAGATCGTGCGGTTCATGCCGATCCCGCAGCCCTACACCGAGGCGACCGCGCGCTCGTTCGTCGCGCGCCGGCGCGCCGACTGGGACGGGGACGACGAGCGGTCCTTCGCCATCACCGACGCCGCGACCGGCGAGGTGCTCGGGGCGATTGCCCGCCACCGGCGCGCCGAGCACCGCGCGGAGTTCGGCTACTGGCTCGCGCGGGGGGCGCGTGGCAGGGGCGTCGCCACCCGCGCCCTGCGCCCCATCGCCGACTGGTCGCTCGCCGAGGGCTTCCTGCGGCTGGAGCTCTTCACCCACCCCGACAACACCGCGTCGGGCGCGGTCGCCCGGCGCGCCGGCTTCGAGTTCGAAGGCGTCCGCCGCGCCTGGGACACCGACCGCGACGGCAACCCCGAGGACGGCGTCTTCTACGTCCGGCTCGCGCCCAGCCTCGCCTGACCCCTGCGGACGTGGCCGCCGTCGCGCTCGACGAGGACACGATGGCGTCGGTCGTCGCCGCCCTGGGGTCGAGCCGCCAGCCGGTCGCGATCGACCGGGCCCGGATCGATCGCCAGATCCGCGAGATCGCGCTGGAGCACGCCGCCGGAAGCCTGGGCGACGAGGCCTACCTCGCCCGCCTGAAGGTGCTGCGGCAGCAGCGGGACGCGGTCGTGGAACGCACGGCCGCCGGACTACCTGCCGAGCGTGCGCTCGAGTGGCTCCGCGCCCTCGGCGAGTCCCTCCAAGCCCCCCACGCATCGAGGGAGAAGGCAGACGTGATGCACGCCATCTACGACCGGATCACGGTCGCCGGCCCCGAGATCGTGGGTGTCCGGCTCACTCCGTCGGCC
>Ga0315556_1000497_pt1 | contig 24437 bp, 15 predicted proteins | sample SalMarSW160310MG_FD_202112 | JGI IMG/M metagenome (GOLD analysis project Ga0315556, IMG submission 202112) | Salt marsh sediment microbial communities from the Plum Island Ecosystem LTER, Massachusetts, United States - Salt Marsh Sediment SW1603-10 ...
CCACGGGACGATCGTGGGCGAGAACACCATGTCGATGTAGGGAACGAGACGGACGGGATCGGCCGTGGCCACCTGGGGCGCGATGGCGGCCAGGTGCGGAGGGGCCGCGATGGCCGCGTACCAGGCGTACAGTCCGGGGTTCGAGCGGCCGATCATGCCGACCCTGCCGTTGGAGCCCGGCAGCTTCGCGGCCCACTCGACCGCGTCGTAGCCGTCCTCCATCTGATGGTCGTTCATGTCGAGGATGCCGCCGGAGCCGCCCCGCCCCCGGACGTCCTGCTTCACGTAGATGTAGCCGCGCGACGCCCAGAAGGTGGCCGCCGCCGTGTCCCAGCGCAGGTACGGGGTCCGCTCCATGACGACGCCGAACGGGCCCTTCCCCACCGGCCGGCCTACGAAGCTCATGAGGAGCGTCCCGTCGCGGGCGTGCATGGGGACGGCCGGGTCGATCGTCACGTCGTAGGTCGAGTCCGACAGGGGCCCCGGCCACAGCCGGATGGGGGGCTCGAAGTCGGCCGGCGAGGAGCGCCGCACGAGCCACACGCGCTCGGTCGGCGTCCCGCCCCGGTACAGGAAGCCGGCGATCGTGTCGGAGACGGCGCCGGCGGGCCGCCACGCTCCCCGGAAGGACGCCGGCCTTCCATCCCGTCCGGGCGCGAAGTCCAGGATCACCGAGTCTCCGGGCGCCGCTCCCGCGACCTCCACCGAGTCGACCGTCTCCATGGTCTGGCCCGAGCGGCGCTTCAGCCACGCGCCCCGTGCCTCCGGGCCCTCGAAGTGCGCGAAGGCGAAGCGGCGGCGGCCTTCCCAGCCGCCCGTGGGCGTGGCGCCCATGGTCCGGTACCAGTCCCAGTCCCCCGCCAGGGAAGCCGGCGAGGAGCTGGACCCGGCGGGACGGCAGGCCCCCGAGAGAAGCGCCAGAAGGGCCGCGACCGCGAGGACTGCGAGGGGCGCGAGCCGGCGAGCTGCGGCCACGCGCAGCGCGGGCGGCGCGAACGAGACGGCGACGGGTCCGGGCGCCTCCCTGGCCCGCCTCACCGGAGGTGCTCCACCAGCCAGTCCGCGATCGTGCCCAGCACCGCGGGGCGGACCGAGTGCGAGGGAAGCGTGGCGTAGCCCGACGGGACGCCGGAGGAGTCCGCCAGGAAGAGGTGGTCGGTGTCCGGGAACGTCTTCAGCGTCACGTCGGTGTCGCCGCCCTGCCGGAAGGCCGCGGCCAGGGTGTCGGCCTGCTCCGGCGTCACCTGGTGATCGGTCTTCCCCTGCAGGACCAGCACGGGGACCCGGACCTTCCGCGCGGTGACGACGGGATCGTAGCTCAGGAAGAAGCGGATCCAGGCGCTCCTCTCGGCCAGCGAAGCGAGGCTGTCTGGCATGGTGGCGATCACGGAGTCCTTCTCGGCGGGCGAGAGGCCGGGCGCGCGCTCGACCGCCTCGCGGTTCTGGTACTCCAGGATGCGGCGTCCCGTGTAGGCCGGGCCGGCCATGAGCACGATGCCGGCGAGCGAGCTGTCGGTGGCGGCCACCATCGGGGCGATGAGGCCGCCCTCGCTGTGCCCCACGAGCGCGATCCGCTTCCCGTCGATGTCGGGCCGCCCGCGCAGCCACGCCACCGCCGCCCGGATGTCGTCCGCGTAGGCGGCCGAGGTGGCCGTCTTCGGGCCCGGGCTCGAGCCGTTCACGCCACGATCGTCCAGGCGAAGGGTGGCGATGCCGCGGCGGCCCAGGGTGTCGGCGATCTGCCAGAAGGGCCGATAGCCCCGCACGAAGGGGATGCGCTCGTCCCGGTCCTCGGCGCCCGAGCCCGTGATCGTCACCACGGCCGGCACCGGACCGGCCGAGGCGTCCGGCAGGGTGAGCGTTCCCGTGAGGTCGAGGCCGGCCGGCGTGTGCACGGTGACGTCCCGGGCCGCGTAGGGCGCCCCTTCCGGAGGTCCGTAGTCGATCTTCTCCGGGTGGAGCGGATGGGCGCCGTCCACTCGCTCGAAGCGGAGGCGCTGCGCCGGCACGGCGAGGGACTCCACGTCCCCCCCGGCGGTGACGTGGGCCCGCATCTCCACGCCCGCGATGGCGAGCGTGGCCGAGTCCGGCCCGGTCCAGGTCACCGTCACGGGCGTCGTGCTCCCGCCCTGCACGGCGAACAGGGGCACCGTGTCCACCTGGCCGACCGACGAGCCCAGGTCCCTGGCCCGCCGGAGGAGCTGCTCGATCATGGCGGCCGAGGGGTTGATGTAGGGCATGGCGCCCGGCCGGGTGGCCAGCCGCTCGACCCTCGACGTGCGGCCCGACAGGGTGGCCACGGCCGAGTCGTCCTCGAAGCGCAGGTCGATGGTCTCGGCCGGCGCCGTGTCCTCCGCGGCGCCGTACATGGCCGCCGTCATAGCCGGGACCCGGCCGTCCGGGGCGACGGTGAGGACGTAGTGGATCCGGCCCGCGCCCAGGAGGGTCACGAGGTCGACCTCGACCCGAACCGGGCTGCGGTGGACCACCTCGGTCCCCATCGTCTGGCCGCCGACCTCCATCCGGAAGGTGTAGGTGCCGGCCCCCTGCGCGAAGAGCGCGGTGGGGCCGGCCGCGACCATCAGGGCCGGCAGGATGAGCGCCGCAGGCGAGAGGCTCGCGGCGCGGAGGGTCGAGCGGAGAGCGCGGTGGTCGAGCGGTCGTCGGGGCACTCGAAGGACTCCTCGGGAATGAAGAGACGTCGTGGGCGATCCGTGGCGCGGCCTGGCATGGAACCGAATATAGCGCGACCCGGCTCGCCGCCTACAGGGCATCCCGGCCCGCCGGCGCGGGGACCCGGGGTCGCCACGGGCCAGCGTCCGTTGTATCTCTGTTCGGCGCCCCGCCCGGAGGGGCGAGGCGCGGATGCCCGGCTCCCGGCTCGAGGGATCCGGGCCGCGACACCGACCTCGGCCCAGGAGACACGATGCGCCGCTCGTCGTCCGTCCCGCGTTCCGCCCTGTCCGTCGTCGCCGCCGGGAGCCTCGCGGCGCTCCTCCTGCTCGGCGGGAGCCGACCCGCCTCGGCGCAGGCCCGGGCCCGCCCGGCGCCCGCGCAGGCCGCGCACAGCTGGCCGGCCCGTCCGATCCGTCACGACATCCCGATGACGGACATGATCCGCCGGGCGTTCGCGGCGGGCACCCGCGACTCCACCGGGCGGCCCGGACCCAACTACTGGCAGCTGTGGACGGACTACGCCATCCAGGCCAGCCTCGACCCGTCGACGGGCGTGGTCACGGGACACGAGCGGGTCACCGTGCAGAACCGGAGCGACAGCACCATGCGCTACGTCGTCCTGCGGCTCTACCAGAACATCTTCGCGCCCGACGCGGTCCGCGAGCGGCCCATGCCCTCCATGACGGACGGCATCACCCTCACCGGCCTGTCCTTCGACGGCCAGCCCGTGAACCTGAACCCGCCGCCCCGCCGCCGCTTCCGGAGGGACACCACCCCGCCCAAGGTGATCCTGGCCGCCTACGACACGTCGGCCACGGTGGCGTTGATCACGCTGCCCACGCCGGTGGCCGCGCACGACAGCTTCACCCTGGAGGCGGACTGGCACTTCACGGTGCCGAAGGTGCCCGCCGGCGAGCGCGGGGAGCGCATGGGCGCCTGGGGCGACTCGCTCTACCAGGTGGGCCAGTGGTACCCGCAGGTAGCCATGTACGACGACCTGTTCCCGGGCGGCTGGGACACCGACCCCTACCTGGGCCCGTCCGAGTTCTACAACGACTTCGGGCACTTCGACCTGAAGGTGGAGGTGCCCGCCGGCTGGGTGGTGGGCGCGACCGGGGTGCTGCAGAACCCCGACCAGGTCCTGACCTCCACCGAGCGCGAGCGGCTCTCGCACGTGCTCGACTCGGACTCGACCATCCACGTGGTGGGCCCCGATGAGCTCGGCCCCGGCAAGGCGACGGCGGCCGGGGACCGGCTGACCTGGCATTTCGTGGCCGACACGGTCGGGGACGTGGGCTGGGCCACTTCGAACCAGTTCCTGTGGGACGCCACCCGCGCCACCATCCCGGACCGGGGTCCGGTCCCGGTCAACGTCATGTACCTGCCCGGCCACGCGAAGGCGTACGCCCCGGCCCCGGCGCGCATCCGCCACGCGCTCGAGTTCTACTCGAAGCTGTGGATCCCGTACGCCTTCCCCGTCCTCACGGACGTGGACGGGCCCGAGCTCGGCATGGAGTACCCGATGTTCATCATGTCGAGCACCGGCGCGTCGGACCACGAGACCGGCCACCAGTGGTGGCCCATGACGCTGGGCACCAACGAGACCTGGTACGGCTTCATGGACGAGGGCTTCAACCAGTACATGAACGTCCTGTCGGCCGACGACCTGCGCGGCCTGCCGGTCGGTCCCAGCCTGGACGGCCGCGGCCAGCTGTACGGCCGGGTGAGCGGCAACGAGCGCGAGGCCCCGCTCATGTGGGACGCCAACTACGGCGGCCCCATGTACAGCTTCCAGGCGTACGGAAAGGCGCCCATGATGCTGTCGATGCTGGGCGGGATCGTGGGGGACAGCGCGGTCACCCGCGCCATGAGCCAGTACGCGGCGGCGTGGCGCTTCAAGCACCCCTCGCCGTGGGACTACGCCTTCTTCATGAGCCACGCCCTGCACCGCGACCTGGGCTGGTTCTGGTACTACTGGCTGTTCACCACCGACGCCGTGGACGGCTCCATCCAGGGCGTGCAGCAGTCGGGCGCGAGCACGACCGTGACCGTGCGCCAGGACGGCGACATGCCCTCGCCGGTCGTGCTGGCCGTGCACTTCGCACCGCAGGGCCCGGCGATCCGGAAGATGACCCACGCCACCATGGTGGACGACTCGACCGCCGTGGTGCGCTATCCGGTCGACGTGTGGTTCGACGGCTCACGGACCTTCGACGCGCACCTGGACTTCGGACCGCGCAAGATCGACCGCATCGTCCTGGACCCCCACTGCCGCTTCCCGGATCGCGACGTGGCCGACGACACGTGGCCGCGTCAGCCGGAAACCACGGCTGAGAATCAGGGTGGCCGGGGGATGTTCGGCCGTCCGGTGTGCAAGGGCTAGGAAAAGAGGGGGTGGTGGGCCTCTTCGGAACGCGATGGCCATCTTTGGCAATCTTTGACAAAGCTTGTCAATCTTTGTCAATGTTCGACATCCGCTCCCGGAGGCCCCCGGCTCCCCTCCCCAGGACGAGCCTCGGGCTCTTCAGTCGTCCTCAGGTACCATAGAGCGGCCACCAGGAGTGAGAGCGCCGTCCAGGTGACGGCCCCCCATTGCTCCGCGGCAGCCGACAGGGCGCGGCCGACCAGGTCCCGCCCGCTGAGGTCGAGCGCCATGAAGGCAAGCGCGAAGAGGACGAGCGTTCCCACGCTCCTCCTCCGGCCGTCGCCGGATCCTGTGCCCGTTCCCATCGCCGCTTCCGCCGCCAGCACGAGGACGAGAGGCGCCAGCGACACGTAGTGGGCCTTCCAGGCGAGGGGTGAGAGGAGGCTGACCGCCACCAGCATCACGGCCAGCTCGGCGACCTCGCGCCGCGGCCCCACGCGGCGGAGCGGCCGGCCGAACGCCACGAGCGTGAGGACCGCCAGGACCAGCGTGACGACGGCGAACAGGGCGATCCCCGTCCCGCGGCCGACCGGGACCAGCCGCAGGATCACCGCGAGCAGCGACTGGTTGCTCCCGCGCACGAGCAGCGTTCCCGAGGCGGCGTGCCCGAGCCACGCGGCGTAGGACCCGAGAATGCCGCCCGCGGGACCGGCCCCGCCGATCGCGGGACCGGCCCGGCCGATCCCGAGCAGGAGCGCGGGCAGCGCCACCCACCACACCACCACGCCGACCGCCGCCGCGCCCAGGTCCCTCCACCGTCCGCGCCACGCCAGGTAACCCAGCAGGAGGAGCGGGGCCGCCTTGAACGAGGTAGCCGCCCCCAGCGTCAGTCCGCCCGCCCACCGCCGCCCCGACCCCAGCAGCCCGAACGCCGCCGCCACCAGGCCGAGGACCAGGAGATTCACCTGCGTGTTCTGCAGGCTGTCGAGGAGGATCCTGTAGGGAACGGCCAGCGCCAGCAGGACGGGAGCCGTGACGAACAGGGCGGCCGCGCGGCGTGCGTCCGGCGTCCAGCGTGCGCCGCCCGGCGCGCCCGCTTCCTCGCCCGCCCCGACGCCGGCGCGCCGGGCGAAGAAGGCCAGCGCCGTGGCCAGCCCTCCGAGCGCGGCGCTCTGCACGAGGAGCACGCCCAGGGGCCGGGAGACCCCGTCCACCAGCGCGAGGACGGCCGCGGCGGGCGCGAACGCCGGTGGCCACGTGGCCCAGGGGGCGTTGAGATCGGGTCGATACAGCGCCTCGAGCGCGCGGCTGTACGGGAGGATGCCGTCCAGCGCCGCGCGTCCGAAGGCCACGAAGCCCAGGTAGTCGCCCGGCGACCGCACCTCGCGCAGGGCGACCCACACGAGGCCCGCCGCCAGCGCGCCGGCGAGGAGCTTCACGGGACGCGAGACGCGGCCTCCGCCTCCCTCCATCGGGGCCCGCGGCCCGGTTCCGCCGGCCCCCTCCCTCACGCCGTAGTCCCGCGCGCCAGCACCACCAGACCGGCCCCGACCAGGAGGAGCGCGGCCCAGGTCACCACGCTCCCGGCCTCGAGCGCCCGGGCCGCGGAGCGACCGATCACGCCGTCGGAGCTCAGGTTCAGGACGAGGAAGGCGGCCCCGAGCACGACGTACAGGGCTCCGCCCCCGGCCGCCGGCATGACGCCTTCCGCGACGCCCGCGCCTCCGGCGCCCGTGCCTCCGATGCCGTCCGCCCGCCACCGCTCTCCCGCCGACGTGTAGGCGAACAGGGCGCCGGCCAGGGGCACCAGGGTCACGAAGTGCGCCTTCCAGGCCAGGGGCGAGAGCAGGCTCATGGCCGCCAGCACCAGCGCCACCTCCAGTACCTCGCGCCGGCCGCTCGCCGCCTCGTCGCCTGCCCGTTCGCCGCTCGCGCCCGGCCGCCGCAGCGCCCACAGGCCCACGGCCACGAGCATCCCCGCCACCGCCAGGAACAGCGGCCAGCCGGGCACTCCCGGGACCAGGCGCTCGAGGGCGGCCAGAAGCGACTGGTTGAGCGGCGACGTCTGCGCCGCGGATCCCGCGCTCTTCCGGATCCACGCCCCGTACCAGGCCGCCAGGCGCCCCGGCCCGAGGAGGAGCGCCGGCAGGAGGAGCCAGGTGAGTGCGCAGCCGGCCAGCGCGGCCGCCAGGTCCCGCCACCTTCCCTTCCACGCCAGGTAGCCGAGCAGCAGCAGCGGCGTCGCCTTGAAGGCGGTGGCCAGGCCGAGCGCGACCCCGCCCCCGGCCCGCCGCCCCCGGTGGAGGAGCCACATCCCGGCCACGGCCACTCCGAGGATGAGGAGGTTGGACTGGGCGTGCTCGAAGTTGGCCAGGACGACGCGCAGCGGGACCAGGAGGGCGCCGAGCACCGGGAGGGCGGCGAGCGGGATCCCGTCGCCGGAGCGCGTCGCTGGCCACGGGTCCGACCCCGGCCCATCCGGCGATCCCAGCGTGAGCCGACGCCCGTACAGCCACCGCGCCAGGATCCACAGGACGCAGGCCAGGGCCAGGAGGTTGGCGAGCTGGAACAGGAACACGGCCGGCTCGTGCGCGATCGCGTCCAGGCGGGCCAGGAGAACGGCGATGGGGGCGAACGAGGGGGGCCACGTGGCCCAGCGGGCGTTCAGGTAGGCGGCTTCCACGGCGGGGTCGTAGGGGACCTGTCCGGCCGCCGCGGCCGCGCCGAAGGCCACGAATCCGGTGTAGTCGCCCGGCGATGCGAGGTCGCGCCCCACCTCCACGAGGGCGACGAGCCCGAGGAGCACGTACAGGGCCAGGACGGCCCGCCGCCTCCACGGAGACGGCGCGTCAGCTCCCACCCGGCTCCAGCTGCATCTCGTACAGGCGTCGGTACAGGCCGCCGGCCGCGTACAGCTCGTCGTGCGTGCCGCTCTCGACCAGTCGGCCGTCCTCCAGCACCAGGATGCGGTCGGCGCCGCGGACGGTGGACAGGCGGTGGGCGATCACGAACACGGTGCGGCCGGTCAGGAGGCGGTCCATGGCCGCCTGGATGAGCCGCTCGGACTCGGCGTCCAGGTTGGAGGTGGCCTCGTCCAGGATGAGGATGGGCGGGTCGCGCAGGATGGCCCGAGCGATGCCGATCCGCTGGCGCTGTCCGCCGGAGAGGCGCACGCCCCGGTCGCCGAGGAGCGTGTCCCAGCCGTGCGGAAGTGCCTCGATGAACGCGAGCGCGTTGGCGGCCCGCGCCGCCTCCCGCAGCCGCTCCTGGCCCCAGCGATCCGGCCTCCCGTAGGCGACGTTGGCGCGCACGCTGTCGTGGAAGATCACCGTCTCCTGGCTCACGATCCCCATCAGGTCCCGCAGCGCGCCCAGGTTGATCCGCCGCAGGTCCACCCCGTCCAGGGTGATCCGGCCCCGGCCCGGCTCGATGAAGCGCGGCAGGAGGTCGACGAGGGTGCTCTTCCCCGCCCCCGAGGGGCCCACCAGGGCCACGACCTCTCCCCTGGGGACCGCGAAGCTGATGTCGCGGAGGACCGGCCGATCCGGCTCGTACTCGAACTCGACGCCCTCGAAGCGGATCTCCCGCTCGAGCCCCACCGGCCTGACGCCGTCTCCTCCCGCCTCCTCCGGAACCGGCCGCACGGCGGGCTCCGGCGGCGTGTCGAGCACCTCGAAGAAGCGGTCGGCGGCGGCCATGGAGGACTGGGCCCTGGCCGGGAGCTGGGCCAGCGCCTTGACGGGGGAGATGAGGCGGAGCGCGATCGTGATGAAGGTGAGGAACTGCTCGGGCCCCATGGAGCCCGAGCCCAGGACCATGTTGGCGCCCATCCACAGGAGGACGAGCGCCACCAGCGCGCTCAGCACCTCCGAGAAGGGCGAGGCGAGCTGGGAGACGGCCTCGGTGCGGATCAGCCTCCGCGTGAAGCGCGCCGACCCCTCCTCGAAGCGCCCGCGCTCGTACGCCTCCGCCCCGTACGCCTTCACCAGGCGCACGCCGCTCACCGTCTCCTCGAGGATGCTGAGCAGATCGCCCTGCTCGTCGTAGGCCCTTCGGAAGCCCCGCCGCAGCCGTCGGAGGAGCGGCCGGAGAGAGCCCGCCAGCACGGGGGCCAGGACGACGGCGATCATGGTGAGCCGCCACGACAGGGCGATCATGGTGAGCAGGTAAGCGATCGCGGTCACCACCTGGCGGAGCGCGTCCGCCAGCGCGTAGCTCACGATCTGCTTGGTCTCGCGCGTGTCGGTGAGGACGCGGGCCATGAGCTGGCCGGCCCGGGTGCCCGAGAAGAAGGGCAGCGGCAGCCGCGCCAGGTGTCCGTACACGTCGTCGCGCATGTCGCGTTCGATCCGCTCCTGCACGACGATCCCCAGGAAGCGCGCCCCGTACAGGAAGACGTTCTTGAGGAGGAGCGCCGCCAGCACGACCAGGCAGATGCCCCGGAGCGCCTCGAGCCCGGTCGCCCCCTGCAGCCACCCGCCCACCACCCAGTCGATGACGCGCTCGGCCGTGTTCCGGCCGCCGCCGGGCAGGAGCGCGCCCTGCCCGAACAGGGAGCGCAGGAAGGGGATGAGGAGGACGAGGCTGAAGGCGTCGAACAGGGCGGCGAGCACCATGCACAGGAGACTCGCCGAAAAGATCCCGCGGTAGGGCGTCAGGTAGCGGAGGAGTCGCCCGTAGCCGCCCGAGCCACCGTCCGCCGCGGGCCCGTTCCGGCTGTCGCTCACCGCGGCGTGAGGAGCACCGCGGGCAGGATCATCTCCTCCGGGCTCACGCCGCCGTGGAGGAAGCTGTCACGGTAACGCTGCTGGTATTCCCGCAGCTTGGTCGGATACACGAAATAATAGTCCTCGCGGCACAGCAGGTAGCGCATGCGGGTGCCGCCCGGCGGGAGGCGGAAGTCATCGGCGCGGTTGGCGCCGAGAACCGTCGAGGGGCTCTCGGTCCTCAGGTCCTCGCCGAACTTGTAGCGCAGGTTGGCGGTGGCGTCCCGCTTGGCATACACGGTGGCCGGGCGCCGGCAGTGGATCGAGCCGTGGTCGGTGGTGAACAGGACGCGCACCCCGCGCCGGGCGGCCTCCCGGAGCGCGGCGAAGGCGGCCGAGCGCTCGAACCAGGTGCGCGTCAGCGAGCGCAGCGCCGCGGCGTCGCGGGCCATCTCCCACACCAGGCGGGACTCGCTGCGCCCGTGGGTCAGGAGGTCCACGAACCCGAACACGAGCGCCGTGGCCGAGGGGTCGGCCAGGTAGCCCGCCAGGCGCTGGAGCATCGCATCGCCCTCATCCGCCGAGAACACCTTCTCGTAGTGGGTGCGCACCGTGCCGCCCGACAGCTCGCCGATGAAGCCCTCGAACAGCTCGTCCTCGAACGTGTTGTAGCCCTCCTCGTCGCCGTGCTCCCACCAGCGCGGGTAGCGCTCGGCGAGCTCGTCGGAAAACATGCCCCCGAAGATGGCGTTGCGCGCGTAGGGCGTGGCCGAGGGGAGGAGCGAGGCGTACAGCGTCTCCTCGATCTCGAACATGTCCGAAACCATGGGCGCGATGGCCCGCCACTGGTCCAGCCGCAGGCAGTCGACGACCATGAGCAGGGCGGGATCGCCGCCGGCCAGGAGGGGCAGGAAGAACTGCGGGATCACGTCCACCGACAGGGCCGGGCCGCGCTCCCCTTCCTCGTGCACCCACTCCGGGTAGCGGGCGGCCACGAAGTCGCAGTAGGCACGGCGCACGTCGATGACCAGGGTCTCCAGGCTTTCGCGGAGGCCGGACTCGCCCGACTCCTCGAGCCGCAGCTCCCAGTCGACGATCTCGCCGTACAGATGGGCATAGTCGTCCCACGTCTCGGCCCCGGACAGCGTCTCGCGCAGCTCGCCGAAGCGGCGGGTGAAGTCCCGGGCGATGCGCTCGTGCCGGAGGCTCTCCCCCTCCAGCAGCCGCTTCACCACGGAGAGGACCTGGCGGGGGCTGGTGGGCTTGACGATGTAGTCGTCCACGCGCCGGCCGATGGCCTCGCGCAGGGTGACGTCCTCCTCGCTCTTGGTCACCATGACCACCGGCAGGCGGCCCATGCGCCGGCGCAGGCGGCCCAGCACCTCGATGCCGCGCAGGCCCGGCATCTGCTCGTCGAGCAGGACGAGGTCGTAGGGCTCGGCGCCCAGGAGCTGCAGGGCGTCGTCCCCGTTCATGACCGTGTCGACCTGGTAGCCTTCCTCCTCCAGCCGCATCACGTGCGGCTTGAGGAAGTCGGCTTCGTCGTCGACCCACAGGATGCGCCCGCGCCGGGCGCCCCCATCCCGTCCCGTCATGATCCACCCCCAAGGTGGCGCGCGGCGGCGAGCCGGAGCTTCTCGACGACCTCGTCCACCGTGATGCGCTTCATCCCGCCCGACCGGAACCCGGCCACCGGCGGCTCGTCGGGACGGCGCGGAAAGCGGTCCACGACCAGCTCCCGGAACGGTTCCCGGTAGGGTCCGGCGCGCCGCGAGTCGGTGGCGCCATACAGGCCCACGACCGGGGTGCCCAGCGCCGAGGCGATGTGCAGCGGCCCCGTGTCGGGGCTCAGCACGAGCGTGCTCCCCTCCAGGATCCAGGCCAGGCGCCGGAGGTCGTCCCGGAGGGCGTTCACGGTCCGGGCCGAGGTGAGGCGCTCGACCTCGGCCGCGGCCGCCTGCTCGGCGGCCGCCCCGCTGCCCACGAGGACCGGACGGAGACCCAGCTCCGATTCGGCTGCCTCGAGTACCCTGGCATAGCGCTCGGGGATCCAGTCCTTGTCGCTACGCGTCGTGCGTAGTACGACCGCGAGCGCCGGCCGGTCGAGCGCCTCGAAGAAGGCGCGCTGCGCCTCCCGCTCCGCCTCGCTGAATGCGAAGCGCCACTCGCGCACCACGGGCACGCCCAGGTACTCGAGGAACTCGAAGTACTGGTCCTGGACGTGGCGCACGGGCCGTGCCGGGATGCGGTGGGTGACGAACAGGCCATTGAGGTCGGCGGCGCGCTCCCGGTCGAAGCCCAGCTTCACGGACGCGTCCAGGAGCCCGGTGAGCATCCCGGCCTTGAAGTACACCTGCAGGGCCAGCACCAGGTCGTAGCGGCGGCCGGCCACGCGCCTGCGGAAGTCGGCCAGCTCGGCGAGGGCGGCCGGGCCCTTGAGCCGGGTGAAGGGTACGAACTCGGCGACGTCGGGGTGGGGCTGGACCAGGGCCCGCGGACCGGGCTGGATGATCCACTCGATGCGGGCCTCCGGCCACGCCTCCGCCAGCGATGTGACGACCGGCATGCCGTGCACCACGTCTCCGATCGCCGAGAGCAGGACCACGGCCACGCGCCGCGGCGGCCGCTCGAAGATCGGCGGGTTCGAGGAGGAGGGCCCGGGGTGTCTCGGAGAGCGCATGCCGAAGATTGTCAGGATATGTCAGGGAATAGCAAGGATGGACATTCTTTGACATCGCGTCCGGGAGGACCCCTCCGCTCCCCGGCGCCGGCCCTTCGGCCGGCCCGCGCGGCGGTGTCCATGGGCCCAGGGAGGGCGTAGCTTCCAGCGTGGAGGCCGCGAAGCCGAGCCCCACGCCACAGGATCCACCAGCCAGGGGTCACGAGTCCGACGCATGCCAGGGTCCCCGCGACGCGCACGAGCCCGCCTGCCCGAGAGCGAGCCCCGCTCGGCTCGTCCGGGCGGCATCCTCACGCGCTACCTGCTCCGGCTGCATGCCGCGCCCTTCCTGTTCGCGCTGTCCGCGCTCACGCTGCTCCTCCTCCTCAACGAGATTGGCCAGCGTTTCAACAAACTGCTGGGCAAGGGGTTGGACTGGACCATCATCGCGCGCGTCTTCGTTCTCTCCTTTCCTTTCATCCTCGCCGTCACCGTGCCAATGGCGGTGTTGATAGCCGTCCTGTACACCTTCAACCAGCTGGCGGCCGACAACGAGATCACCGCCCTCAAGGCGAGCGGGATCCACCTGCCGCGCCTTCTGGCTCCGCTGGCCTTCGCCGGCATGTTGATCGGCGGGGGGCTGGTCGTGTTCAACAACACGCTGCTCCCCTCCTCCAACCACAGGCTGGCGCTCCTCCTGTCCAGCATCGGGCGCAAGAAGCCCACCTTCGTGCTCCGCGAGCGCACGATCAACGAGGTGCTGTCGAACGAGCTCTACCTGCGGGCCGCCCGCATCGACCGCGCGCGCAGCGCGCTCCAGGACGTGGCCATCTACGACCGCCGCACGCGCGACCGGGCCCGGACCATCTACGCCGACAGCGGAGACATGGCCTACAATGAGGCGCAGACGGACCTGTTCCTGACGCTGTACAACGGGATCATGTACCAGCACAGCGAGAACAAGCCCCGCGAGTTCGAACGCATGGACTTCCGCGAGCTGGTCATGCGCGTGCCCGGGGTGACCAACCAGCTCGAGAAGGAGCAGGAGAACGGCTACCGCGGCGACCGCGAGATGCCGGTCGGCCGCATGGAGCAGCAAGTCCGCAGCGCGCGCCTCGAGCAGGCGGAGGTGATCGCGCAGAGCCGCGCGTTCTCCGAAGGCCTCGCCCTGCGCGTTCTGGGCCTCCCGGTCCCGCGCGACTCCATCCTCACCCGGCCCGCCGCGGCCCGGCCCACCGCAGCCGGTGACACGGGGGAGGCCGGTGCCGCGCGCGATACCGGCGCCCGGAAGGCCGCGACCTCCGTCTCAGACACGGGCCCCCTGGCCGCGGTGAGCGGCTCCGACACGGCTTTCGTGCGCGACTCGACCCTGGCCGCGGCGCGTCGGAAGGGACACGACAACGCCGCGCGGCTCAACGCCCTGGTCTCGGCCGCGACGGAGGCGGGCTCGTACGCGATCCGGCTCCGGGGGGCAAAACAGCGGGCCAGCCGCTACCAGGTCGAGATCCAGAAGAAGTTCGCCATCCCGACGGCCTGCCTCGTGTTCGTGCTCATCGGCGGTCCGATCGCGGTACGCTACAAGGAGGGAGGCGTGGCCATGGTCGTGGCGGTGAGCCTGCTGGTGTTCTGCGCCTACTACGTGTCGCTGGTGGCGGGAGAGGGGCTGGCGGACCGGCTCATCATCTCGCCGTACGTGGCCATGTGGTCGCCGGACGTCCTGTTCGGCGCCATCGGGCTGTGGTTCGTGTGGCGCGGGGTCCGGGTCGGATGAGGAGCTCGGGCGTCCGGTCGTGCCGCGGGGCGGGACTCCGATGAGTCGCCTCCGTATCCGGGTGCTGGACCGCTACGTCCTTGGGCAGTTCCTGAGGATCTTCGGGCTGTGCGTGCTGGGCGTGCCCTTCATCCTCATCGTCATCGACCTCACCGACCACCTGTCCAGCTTCCTCAACGAGGGGGCCAGCCGGCTGGACGTGCTTCTCCACTACGTCTACCAGTTCCCCTACCAGTCCCTCCTCGCCTTCCCGATCGCCGCCCTGCTCGCCGCGGTGTTCACGATCTCCAACATGACCCACCACTTCGAGACGACGGCGGCCAAGGCGGGAGGCGTGAGCTTCTACCGGCTGATCGCGCCCCTCCTCCTGGCCGGCGGGGTGATCAGCCTGGTGGCGCTGGCGCTCACGGAGGTGGTGCCGGCGGCCAACCGCAAGGCGGACCAGGTCCTGGGCAAGCAGCGCTCGCGCAGCGAGACGGTCCGCAACCAGTTCGTGTTCCGGGGGAACGCGGGGCGGGTCTACCAGATCCGGCAGCTGGACGCGCGGCACGCGTCGATCGCGGGGCTCGAGATCACGCGCGAGGGGACGGGCTGGGACTACCCCACCTACGACGTGCTGGCGCGAGGCGCCGACTGGGACTCGGCGGGGCGGCAGTGGACGATCCGCGGCGGGAGCCTCCGGCTGTTCCCGCAGCGCGGCATCTCGCTGAGCTTCGAGTTCCAGACGCTGTGGCAGCGCTCGTTCACGGAAACGCCCCAGGAGCTCCTGGCGGAGCCGAAGGACCCAGACGAGATGGGCTACGCCGAGCTGGGCCACTTCATCGAGGCGATTCAGCGCTCGGGAGGCTCCGCCCGCGAGCTCATCGTCGAGCGTGCCCTGAAGATCGCCTTCCCCTTCACCTGCCTGATCATCGTGCTGTTCGGCCTGCCGCTGGCGCACTCCACGCGCCGCGGGGGCGCCCCGGTGGCCATGGGGATCGCGCTGGCCACCACGATCTTCTTCCTGATGCTCATCCGGATCGCGCAGGCGCTGGGCGCCGGGGGGGCCCTGCCGCCGGTGCTGGCGGCCTGGCTCCCCAACGCCCTGTTCCTGGTCGCGGGCCTGGCGCTGATGACCCGCGTCCAGACCTGACGGAGGTCAGCTCCCGCCGGAACCCTGTCCCTTGGGTGGCCCGGCGTTCACCTGGACGTCCTTGACCTCGATGGTCATGTCCATGCTCCCGGTGTCGAGCATCTGCTGCATCTTCTTCATCTGCGGCCCCAGCATCTGCTCCATGGCCTGACGCTGCGCCTCCGGCATGCTCTTGAGCCGATCCTTGAGCTGCGCGAGCGACTGCCGGGCCTGCTCCCGGTCCTCCTTGGACAGACTGCCGGTCAGCCCCTCCATGGTGATCTGGGTCTTGAAGGGCTGCATGAGGCCCTTGATGTTCCGGTAGTCGAGCAGGTGGGCGTCCATCGTGACCGGGTTGGAGGCGCTGTCCCGCGTGATCGTGCCCTCCAGGTGCATGCGGCGCACCAGGTACTCCTTGCTGTCCAGGTACAGCGTCATCGTCTTGGGCTCGAGCTTGGCGTCCTGGGCCTGCCCCAGCGCCTCCTGCCCGAAATCGATGCCCGTCAGGTCGTCGACCTTCACGACGTACGTGTCGTGGCCATCGACGGTCTCGTGGCCGGTCACCCTGGCCCGCGAGGCGATCTTGGGCAGCACCTCGTAGGGGTTCCCCCACTCGCTGGCCGCCTTCTCCTGGCTCTGGCCCGGCGTCACGAACACCGGATGCCCGTTCACCATCTTCTTCTCGTAGTAGACGGTGTAGTTCTGGGGCATCATCGAGGAGCCCAGCGTCAGGGAGTAGTTGTCCACTCCCTTCATCTGCTGGTCGTAGCGGTCCAGGGCCTTCTGGAGGACCGAGCTGGCGGACTGGGCGCGAACGGGTGCGGCCGGAAGGGTGACGACCATGGCCAGGACGGCGGCCAGGATCGGTGCGAAGCGCTGCCTGCTGTTCACGGGTGCCTCCGGGATCTGGAGCCGTCGGTGTCGTGTCGCCCGCCGGCCGGCGGGCCGCGGTCGGATCGCTGTCAGCGGTCTCGAATGACGTCGGTCCGCGTGTAATACAGGCGCGGCCGGGCCGGGATCCACGTCGGCGGCGGTCACGCGCGGTGGCCCGCCGGGTGCCGGGCGTGTAGCCTTGGCCGGGTCGACGACCAACGCTCACCCCGGACGCGGCGGCGGACCCGCCGCGTGCCGACACGAGGACGGGAGACGCCGTGCCCACGAAGGCCCTGCTCACCGAGAACATCCACGCCAGCGCCGACGCCCCGCTCGGCCGCATCGAAGGCATCGAGATGGACCGGCGCGCGGGCGCCATCAAGACGGGCGTCGCCGAGGCGATCGCCGACCGCCACCTGGTCGGGATCCGCTCGCGCACGCACCTGGACGCCGGGGCGATCGGCGCCGCGGAGGACCTCCTGGCCATCGGCTGCTTCTGCATCGGGACCAACCAGGTGGACCTGGAGGCCGCCGCCGAGCACGGCGTCCCCGTGTTCAACGCGCCCTTCGCCAACACCCGCTCGGTCGCGGAGCTGACGCTGGCCTCGGCGGTCATGCTGCTGCGCCGGATCCCGGAGAAGAGCCTCGGCCTGCGCCGCGGCCAGTGGCTCAAGACGGTCCAGGGCGCCCACGAGGCCAGGGCCAAGAACCTGGGCATCATCGGCTACGGCAACATCGGTTCGCAGCTCTCGGTGCTGGCCAGCGGGCTCGGGATGCACGTGTACTACTACGACATCGAGGCCAAGCTCTCCCACGGCAACGCGCGGGCGGTCGGGACGCTGGAGGAGCTCCTGGGGCTCTCGGACGTGGTGACCCTGCACGTCCCCTCCACGGAGCTCACCCGCGGGATGATCGACGCGAAGGCCATCGCCCGCATGAAGCCCGGCGCCTGCCTCGTCAACCACGCGCGCGGCGACCTGGTGGACATCGACGCCCTGTGCGAGGCGCTGGGCTCGGGCCACCTGTCGGGCGCGGCCATCGACGTCTACCCGGACGAGCCGGGCTCGAAGGGCGAGGCGTTCGCGTCGCCGCTCCTGACGTTCGACAACGTCCTCATCACCCCCCACATCGGCGGATCGACGGTCGAGGCGCAGGAGTCGATCGGCGGGGACGTGGCCGCCAAGCTCGCCCGCTACGTGCTCGAGGGCGCGACGCGGGGCTCGGTGAACGTGCCGGAGCTCGACCCGGGGGCGCTGCGCGAGGGGCGGGCGCGCATCCTCTCCATGCACCGGAACGCGCCGGGCTTCCTGAGCCGCCTCAATGAGCTGGTGAGCGGGCTCGGCCTCAACGTGGCCGCCCAGCACCTGGAGACCCGGGGGCAGCTGGGCTACGCGGCCACGGACGTGGAGGGGAAGCCGCCGGCCGACGCGGCCGAGCGGTTCGGGGCGCTGGAGGGGGCCATCCGGACGCGGGTGCTGCAGGGGGCGTAGCCGGGGCGCCGACGCGCCCGCCGCGGTGGCGGCCCGCCGCCTACTTCTTGGCGGCGATGATGATGGTGGCCGCGGCCGTGGCGATCGAGGTCAGGATGCCGAACAGCGCACCCACCGAGATCCCGCCGCCCTGCTTGGGCGGCTTGCTGGGCACCGTGATCGTGCTGCCGGGATCGGGATCCGGAAGTCCCCCGCCGAAGATGAGGAACTTGCTTCCGCGCGCGGCCACCTGGCCGTTGGCGAACCGCACGCGCGTGCGCCCATTGTCGGCGTTCTCGGCGTAGCCGCCGGCCCGGCGGATGTAGTAGTCGACGCCCTCTCCCTCCTTCCACAGCACCTTGGTCTGCACGCCCACGGCGCCCTCCACGTCCACGGTGGGCACGTAGCGCGGCACGTAGATGGAGTCACCGGGCTCGACCAGGATGTCGGCGGACCCGTTGGGCTGACGCAGGGCCTGCTGGAAGTCGATCCCGACGCGCGTGCGCGGCGTGGGCGCCGGCGATGGCTGCTGGCCCGCCTGCTGCGCCTGGAGCTGCTGCTGCAGCGCCTGGAGCGAGTCGCGCATGGCGCCCACGGCGCCGGTGTCGGTCGGCGGGTACCCCGGAACGCCGTACTGGCCGGCTCCCCCCGGCTGCGTCCCCGGCCGACGGGCACCCTGGTACAGGGAATCGGCGGTGAACAGACCGCCCCGGGTCGTGTCGCCGACGGCCTGCCCGGCGATCTGCGCCGCCGTGAGGGTGTCGTTGCTCTGCACGGGCTCGGCCCGCCACAGCTGGAAGCCTTCCGGATAGGCCTGCTCGGTGAGACCCCCCACCCGCTTGATGAGGTCGGTGAGCCGCTCCTCCCGGGTCCGGATCGAATAGGGACCCGGGAACTGGACCTCGCCGGTCACCACCACCTTCTGCTGCGGCTCGAAGCCCGGCGCCTTACGTACGTACACGGCATCCAGGTTGTGGAGCGTGAAGCGGGATGCCTGCCCGCCCGGCGAGCCGGCGCCAGCCGACTCGTTCTCGGCGGACCCGTTCGACGCGTCGAACACGAAGCTGCTGTCCAGGGGGACCAGGTACCGCCGCGTCAGCGTGTCCGAGCGCGTCTGCGAGATCACTACTCGCGCGACCTCGGCCTGACCCGTGAAGGCGCCGGTGCGCAGGCCGCCGGCCTTGAGGACGAGGTCGGCCACCGTCATCCCCTCCACGTACGGATACACGCCGGGGTTCTGGACCCAGCCGCCGATCGACACCGCCTGGTCCTCCCGCAGGGTGTGCTTGGCAAAGATGATGACCTGGTCCATGCCCTCCACGCGCGGATTCTGGAGGGGATGGCCGTCCGATCCGGTGGCCAGGGAGACGGGAATGAGCCGGCGCGTGTAATCAGGCTGGAGCCGCTGGATCTGCGCGCGGCCCTGGTAGGCATCCGGCACCAGCCCCCCGGCCGCATCGATGATATCCCACAGGCGGGTGCTGTCGCCGGCCGCGTAGGTGCCGGGGCGCCACACGCCGCCGCTCACGGTCACCTGGTTCCGGGTCTCGTCGAGGACGGCGAACACGGTGATCTGGTCCCCATCCACGAGCGGCACGGACCGCCCTCCAGGCGACCGGACGGTGGAGTCCCCGGCCGCCAGGAGGCCGGAGACGGACACGTCGAGCAGCGCCCGGTCGTGACCGGGGGTGCGCTGGTCGGGCGGCAGGACCCGCTGGATCTGGACCCGGCGAAGCTCGGCGTTGGCGGCCAGGCCGCCCGCGAACCGGATGGCGTCTGCGAGCCCCTCGTTCCCCTCGAGCTCGTAGATGCCCGGACGCTTGATCGCGCCCTCCAGGTCCACGCGCTTCCGGGCCACCGGCACGTAGACGATGTCGCCCTGCTCGAGACGGATGTCCTGGCCCGCCTTCCCCTTGAGCAGGTAGTCGTACAGGTCGACGTGGGCCACCGTGCTGTCGCCGCGGTTCACGTACACGTCGCGGAACGACCCATCCCGCGTGGGTCCTCCGGCGTAGTAGAGAGCGGTCAGCACCGTGGCCAGGCTGCTCACCGTGTAGGCGGCCGGCCGCTCCACCTCGCCGATCACGTAGACCTGGTCCGTGCGCAGGTTGCCCACCGTCACGTCGAAGTGGGTCGTGGCACCGGAACCCTTCTTGATCCCCGAGTACGACTGCGACAGACGCTGGAACAACGTCTCCCGGAGGTCGGCCATGGTCTTGCCGTTCACGTACACGCGGCCGACGTCGGGGATGACGATCCACCCTTCCCTCGTCACCGGGAGCTGGTAGGCGGCCTCCACTCCGCCGGTGAGCACCAGCGCCAGCTCGTCCCCGGGGCCCACGCGGTAGTCCGGAGGGACGGGGCCGGTCGTCACGGGCTGGAACTGCGAGGTGGCCTGCCGGAACAGCTTTCGTCCGTATACCGGCGGACCGATCTCCGGCTGGCCGCCGTACGGGACCTGACCGTACAGGCCGGGCTGCGTGAGATAGGGAGAAGGCACCCGGCCCATCATCATCCCCGTCGTATCGACCCCGGTCTGGCCCGTGATGCCCGGAAGCACGCTGAAGAGCTGGGCGGCGGAGATCGAGGACGCGCCGGGGGCGACGGTCTGCGATCGACCTTCCAGCACATCCAGGTAGGGCGCCGCGATGTCCGGATTGATCCCGCGAGCGGCCAGCCGCTGGCGGATCTGGTCGGGCGTGAGCCCCGATTGCTGGATGTAGCGCAGGATGTCCTGGTTCGAGACCGGATGTCCCAGGAGCTGCTCGGCCCGCTGTCGAAGCTGGTCGGCGGTCGGCTGCTGCGCCCGAAGGGTGACCGGGAGGAGGAGCGCGGCCGCGGCGAGCCACGCCAGCGTGACGGTCGCCGCGAAACCGGTCGTCGGCCGCGACGGAAGCCCGGGCCGGCGACGGCTCCCGCCCTGCCTTTCCAGAAAGCGTCTCACGAACACGGGGTCCGGAATATGGCCTCCGACCATGGGACACGACAGGTCCGCGTTGAACCCGGGTCGATCGGTCGATAGACTAGGCTCGCCCCCGACCCGGCACAAGCGTGCCGGGCTCGCTTCCGCAGCCGCATCGACCCGGATCTCGTCCATCCCGTGACGCCCACTCCCGAGCTTCAGAGACTTCGAGCCGCCCTGCGGACGGCCGCCGGGCCGGACGCACCCGACGCTCGCCTGGAGGACCTGGCGGTGGCCGCAGCGGCGGCGCTGGCCGGCGGGGCCGCCATCCTCCCTTACTACGGCGGTGCGCCCCGCGACCTCGGCGTCGAGCTCAAGGCCCCCGACGACCCGGTGACCGCCGCCGACCACGCCTCCAACCGCGCCATCCTGGACCTCCTGGCTCGCGAGCGCCCGGACGACCCGGTGCTCAGCGAGGAGAGCGAGTCCCCCTCCGAGTCGACCCGGACCGACCGTCTGTGGGTGGTCGATCCGCTCGACGGGACGCGGGAGTTCATCGACGGGCTCGGCGAGTTCGCGGCCATGGTCGGCCTGGCGGAGGGCGGGCGTTGTATCCTCGGCGCGGTCTACCGTCCCGACCCGGGCGTCCTGGACGTCGGGATCGCGGACGGGGGCGCGTGGCGGGCACGCGTGAGGCCGGAGGCCGCCGGCGACCTGGAGGAGCGCAGCCTCCCTCGCGACCTCCACCTCGAGCCCCTCCGCCTCGAGCCCCTCCACGTCCCGCCCCGCCGCGACGGGCCCGTCCGTTTCGTGCACTCGCGCTCCCACCGCCCCGGGGCGCTGGACGAGCTGGAGGCGGCGCTGGGGACTCTCGAGTCGGTCCCCTCCGGGTCGGTGGGGGTCAAATGCGGCCTCATCGCCGGCGGCGAGGCGGACCTGTACGTCCACCCGGTGCCCTACCTGAAGGAGTGGGACACGTGCGCGCCGGAGGCGGTGCTGCGGGGAGCGGGCGGCCGGGTGACGGACTGCCTGGGCGAGCCTCTCGGCTACGGGAAGAGCCCTCCCGTCCAGCCCGAAGGGATCCTGGCGGCGGAGGCGGAGGTCTGGACCCGCGTGCTCCCGACCGTTAGACATATCGCGCCGGGCGCCTGACGGCTCCGACCGCGATTCAACGACCACCAACGAGACATGAGAGCATGAGCCCCAAGTCGAAGAACATCTTCTGGCAGCAGACCCGCATCTCCCGGGAGGACCGGGAGGCCCGGCGCGGCCACCGCGGCGCCGTCCTGTGGTTCACCGGCCTCTCGGGCAGCGGCAAGTCGACGCTGGCGTCCCGCCTGGAGGAGCGACTGTACCGCGACGGCTACAGCACCTACATCCTGGACGGCGACAACGTCCGCCACGGCCTCAACCGCGACCTGGGCTTCTCGCCGGAGGACCGCACCGAGAACATCCGCCGCGTGGGCGAGGTGGCCAGGCTGTTCGCCGACGCGGGCGTCCTGGTCGCCACGGCCTTCATCTCCCCGTACCGGGACGACCGCGACCAGGTGCGGACCATCCTGGAGCGGGAGATGGACTTCGTGGAGATCTTCGTCTCCTGTCCGCTCGAGGTGTGCGAGGAGCGGGACCCGAAGGGCCTCTACAAGAAGGCCCGGGCGGGCGAGATCAAGGGCTTCACGGGGATCGACGCGCCCTACGAGGAGCCCGAGGAGGCCGAGCTGGTGATCGAGACGGACCGGATGGACCCGGACGAGTCGGTGGACGTGATCCTCGGCTGGCTCGAGGAGCGCGGGTACATCCGGCTGCACGAGAAGGAGTAGGGGGAGCCATGCCGATCGAACCGTACGGCGGAACGCTGGTCGACCGGACCGTGGCCCCCGACGAGGCGGCCGTGCTCCGGGAGGGGGCCGGGGAGCTGCCGGAGATCCGTCTCTCCGACCGCGTGCTGAGCGACCTCTACCTCCTGTCGGTGGGCGGACTGTCGCCGCTCACGGGCTTCATGGGGAGCCAGGACTACGAGGCGGTCCTGGAGCGCACGCAGCTGGCGGGCGGCCTCCCCTGGTCGGTGCCCATCGTGCTCCCGGCCACCCCGGAGGAGGCCGGCGCGCTGGCCCCCGGCCGCACCGCGGCGCTCGTGGCCCCGGACGGACGCGTCGCCGGGCTGGTGGACGTCGAGGAGGTGTACGACCGCCAGCTCGAGCGCGAGTGCGCGTCCGTGTACGGCACGACCGACACCGATCACCCGGGCGTGGCCGCCGTGCACGCCCTCGGGCCGAAGTACGTGGCCGGACCGGTGCGCTGGCTGTTCGAGGACGACATCTCGGGCTTCCCGGACCGGAACCTGACGCCGGCGAAGGTACGGGAGCGCATCGCCGAGCGCGGCTGGCGCACCACGGTGGCCTTCCAGACGCGGAACCCGATCCACCGCGCGCACGAGTACATCCAGAAGTGCGCGCTGGAGCTGGTGGACGGACTCCTGGTCCACCCGCTGGTCGGGGAGACGAAGCCCGACGACGTGCCGCCCGACGTGCGCATGCGCTGCTACGAGGTCATCCTGGAGCATTACTACCCGGAGGACCGGGTGCTGCTGTCGGTGCTCCCGGCCGCCATGCGCTACGCGGGGCCGAAGGAGGCGATCCACCACGCCATCATGCGCCGCAACTACGGGTGCACCCACTTCATCGTGGGCCGTGACCACGCGGGCGTCGGCAACTACTACGGCACCTACGACGCCCAGGAGATCTTCGAGACCATCGACCGGGACGCCCTCGGCATCGAGCCCATGAAGTTCGAGCACGCCTTCTGGTGCACGGTGACGGGGCAGATGGCCACCGCCAAGACCTCGCCCTCCGGGCCCGACCAGCGCATCTTCCTGTCGGGGACGAAAGTGCGGGAGATGCTGGCCCGCGGGGAGCGGCCGCCGGCCGAGTTCAGCCGGCCGGAGGTCGCGGACGTGCTCATGGAGGCCTACCGGGAGTGAGCCTCGACGCGGCGATCACGCTGGCGGTGGTGGCGCTCACCATCGTCGCGCTGGCCCGCGAGGTCCTGAGTCCCGACGTCCTCCTGTTCGGCGCCCTCATCGTCCTCGTGGCGGCGGGGGTGCTGGACTTCGAAGCCGCCCTCCGCGGCTTCTCGAACCCCGTTCTCCTCACGATCGCCGGACTCCTGGTGGTGGCGGCCGGGCTCAAGGTGACCGGGGTGCTGGAGGTGGTCACCGACCTTGTGCTCGGCACGGCCCGCACCCTGCGCCAGGCGCTCGTGCGGCTCACCGGCACCACGGTGGTCGCCTCCGCCTTCCTCAACAACACCCCGATCGTGGCCATGGGGATCCCGGTGGCCATCCGCTGGTCCCGGCGCCGCGGGATCGCGCCCTCGCGCGTGCTCATCCCGCTGTCCTACGCGTCTATCCTGGGCGGCCTGTGCACCCTGATCGGGACGTCGACCAACCTGGTGGTGGACGGACTCATGAAGCGCCACGGCCTGCCAGGGCTGGGCTTCTTCGAGCTGGCCGGCATCGGCGTGCCGATCGCTGTCGTGGGGGTGGCCTACCTGGTGCTGGTAAGCCCCTACTTGCTCCCCGACCGGCGCCAGGTCGAGGCCGACGCCGAAAGCGCGCGGCGCTACCTGGCCGAGATGCGCCTCACCTCGCCGTCTCCCCTGATCGGGCACACGGTGGAGGACGCGGGGCTCCGGCACCTGCCCGGCCTGTTCCTGGTTCGGATCGAGCGCACGACCGGCATCGTGGCGCCCGTGGGACCGGCCGAGCGGCTGGCCGAGGGCGACCGGCTCACCTTCGCCGGCCTCGTCGAGACGATCGTGGACCTGCGGCGCTTCCGGGGGCTGGAGCCCGTGACGGGCGGCGACCCGGAGAGAGAACCCGGGGCCGGAGGCCCGTATGCCGCCGG
>Ga0315556_1000498_pt1 | contig 24434 bp, 23 predicted proteins | sample SalMarSW160310MG_FD_202112 | JGI IMG/M metagenome (GOLD analysis project Ga0315556, IMG submission 202112) | Salt marsh sediment microbial communities from the Plum Island Ecosystem LTER, Massachusetts, United States - Salt Marsh Sediment SW1603-10 ...
GGGAGCTCCGCCACCGGAAACACCAGCATTCGACCGAGATTGCTCACCACCGCCACTACGTCGGTGCCGCTGTCCTTCACTGGTGCCGGCGGCAATACCCGCGCCCCTTTGGGTAGCGACAAAACCGCCTTGCCGTTCTTATTCTTGGCAATGAGATCTTCCAGCTTCACCACGAAACCATAGCCGGCGTCGCTGCAGAACAGATATAAATCATCGGCATTGCCGATGATGACGCCCACGAACACCGCCCCCGGCGGCGGGCTCAAACGACCGGTCAAGGGCTCACCCTGACCGCGCGCCGAGGGCAGGTTATGGATAGGCAAGGCGTAGGTACGGCCGGTGGAATCGGCAAACACCGCCAGCTGGTTGCTGCGGCCGCGAGCGGCCGCTAGGAAACCATCCCCCGCTTTATAGTTCAAGGATGCCGGATCGATATCATGCCCCTTGGCGGCGCGCACCCAACCCATCTCGGACAACACCACGGTCATCGCCTCACTGCTCACCAAGGACTCGGCGGCAAAGGCCTGGGCGGCGGCGCGCGATACCATGGGTGAACGGCGATCGTCGCCGTATTGTTCCGCATCCGCACTCAGCTCTTTGCGCACCAAGGTGCGCAAGCGCTGTTTAGAAGCCAGAATCTTCTGCAACTCGTCACGCTCATCCGCCAAGTCGGACTGCTCGCCGCGAATCTTCATCTCCTCCAGCTTGGCCAAATGGCGCAATTTGAGATCGAGGATGGCGTCTGCTTGAACGTCGCTCAATTCAAAGCGCGCCATCAACACCCGTTTAGGCTCGTCCTCGGTGCGGATGATGTGAATGACCTCATCGAGGTTGAGATAGGCTATCAACAAGCCGTCCAGGATGTGTAGCCTGGCAAGGACCTTGTCCAGACGATACTGCAGACGGCGGCGTACCGTATCGGTGCGAAACACCAGCCACTCACTCAACAGGTCCCGCAGATTTTTTACCCGCGGCCGGCCGTCGAGTCCGATCATATTGAAATTGACGCGATAGCTGCGCTCCAGATCCGTAGTCGCGAAGAGATGCGACATCAGCGCCGCGGTGTCGACACGGTTGGAACGGGTGATGATCACCAGGCGGGTGGGATTTTCATGATCGGATTCATCGCGCAGGTCCTCGACCATCGGCAGTTTTTTCGCCGCCATCTGTCCCGCGATTTGCTCCAATATCTTCGCCCCCGATACCTGATAGGGCAACGCGCTGATGACCACGTCTCCGTCCTCGATTTCATAACGGGCGCGCAAGCGTACCGAACCGTTGCCGGTCTCATACATCTGCAGCAAATCCTGGCGCGCGGTGATGATCTCGGCGTCGGTGGGATAATCGGGACCCAGCACATGCTCGCACAGTTCGGCCACGCTGGCCTTGGGATCTTCCAGCAGGCGAATGCAGGCGCTCGCCACCTCTCGGGCATTGTGGGGCGGAATATCGGTGGCCATACCTACCGCAATGCCGGTGGCGCCGTTGAGCAGCACATTGGGCAGGCGCGCCGGCAACAGCACCGGCTCATCCAGGGTGCCGTCGAAATTGGGCCCCCACTCCACAGTGCCCTGACCGAGTTCGCTCAACAACACCTCGGCGTAACGGGCCAGGCGCGACTCGGTATAACGCATCGCCGCAAAGGACTTGGGATCATCAGGCGAACCCCAGTTGCCTTGACCGTCGACCAAAGGGTAACGGTAGGAAAACGGTTGAGCCATGAGCACCATGGCCTCGTAACAGGCACTATCGCCGTGGGGATGGAACTTACCCAGCACATCGCCGACGGTACGCGCGGACTTCTTATATTTCGCCGCAGCGGACAGGCCCAACTCCGACATGGCGTAGACAATGCGCCGCTGCACCGGCTTTAAGCCATCACCGATATGGGGCAAGGCCCGATCCAGGATCACGTACATGGAATAATCCAGATAGGCCTTTTCGGTGAAGACCTTTAGCGGCAGGCGTTCAATGCCCTCGTGACTGATCTCTCCTGCGATACTCATGATTCTCTTCCCATCGTTATTCTCGCTTCATGCCTTCAGATCTCGGCGAGATTGCCTTTGCTTTCCAACCACTCCCGCCGGTCGCCGGCACGGCGCTTGGCAAGCAGCATATCCAACAACACATCGGTGTCATCGCTGGCCTCCACGGTAAGCTGCACCAAGCGGCGCGTATCGGGGTCCATGGTCGTTTCACGCAACTGCAGAGGATTCATCTCGCCCAGACCCTTGAAGCGCTGCACATTAATCTTGCCTTTAAGTTTCTCCGCGGCGATACGATCGATAACGCCCTGCTTCTCGCCGTCATCCAAGGCATAAAACACTTCCTTGCCGACATCGATGCGATACAGGGGCGGCATGGCCACATAGATATGACCAGCCATCACCAGGGGCCGGAAGTGACGCAGAAACAGCGCGCACAGCAGGGTCGCGATATGCGCACCGTCGGAATCGGCATCGGCAAGGATGCAGACCTTGCCGTAGCGCAGGCCGTGCAAATCGTCGGAACCGGGCTCCACACCGACGGCCAAAGCGATATCGTGCACTTCTTGCGAACCCAAGACCTCGCCGGCATCCACCTCCCAGGTATTGAGAATCTTGCCGCGCAAGGGCATCACCGCCTGAAAATCGCGGCTGCGCGCCTGTTTCGCCGAACCGCCCGCGGAATCGCCCTCTACCAGAAATAGTTCCGTGCGCGATAAATCCTGCGCGCTGCAATCGGACAATTTACCCGGCAAGGCAGGGCCGGTGGTCACCTTCTTGCGCACCACTTGCTTGCCGGCGCGCAGGCGCGCCTGGGCGTTGTTGATCGCGTACAGAGCGATACGCTCGCCGTCCTCGATATGCTGATTGAGCCACAGGCTGAAGGCGTCTTTCGCCACGCCGGAGACGAAGGCCGCGCATTCCCGCGACGATAAGCGCTCTTTGGTCTGGCCGCTGAATTGAGGATCGGTCATCTTGACGGAAAGGATATAGCTGCAGCGTTCCCATACGTCTTCAGGCGCCAAGCGCACGCCGCGCGGCAGCAGATTACGGAACTCGCAAAACTCGCGCACCGCATCCGTGAGCCCGGTGCGCAAACCATTCACATGCGTGCCTCCCTGCGCCGTGGGAATCAGATTGACATAACTCTCCGCCACCACTTCCCCGCCCGCGGGCAACCAGACCACCGCCCATTCGGCGGCCTCCTGCTGCCCTTCCATGGCTCCGATAAAAGGTTCTTCAGGCAACAGCTCAACGCCTTGCACCGCCTCGAGCAAATAATCTTTCAAACCGTCCTGATACTGCCACTCCTCACGCTCGCCGCTGTTTTCATCGTAAAACTTGATGTGCAGGCCGGGACACAGCACCGCCTTGGCGCGCAATGCATGTTTGAGTTTCATCACCAGAAATTTCGGCGTGTCGAAATATTTGGGGTCGGGCCAAAACCGCACCGTAGTGCCGGTATTGTTCTTGCCGACCTGCCCCACCTCTTCCAATTCGGACTGCTTTTCACCGCCGGCAAAGGCCATGTTGTATTCCTTGCCGCCGCGCCGCACCCATACTTCGAGATGCTTGGACAAGGCATTGACCACCGAGACCCCGACGCCATGCAGGCCGCCGGAGAACCGGTAATTCTTGTTGGAAAACTTGCCGCCCGCATGCAAGCGGGTGAGGATTACCTCCACGCCCGAAACCTGCTCGCCGGGATGGACGTCCACCGGCATGCCGCGACCGTCGTCCTTCACTTCCAGCGAGCCGTCCTTGTAAAGGCTGACATCAATACGCTTGGCGTGACCGGTGATGGCTTCGTCGACGCTATTGTCTATCACCTCCTGGGCAAGGTGATTGGGGCGAGTGGTGTCGGTATACATACCGGGCCGCTTACGCACCGGCTCCAAGCCAGTCAACACCTCTATCGCAGTCGCATCATACACAGTGCTCATCGCCAGCCGTCGTCCCTTGGTAATGCCGTAAAAGGCGTTGATTATATATGATTTTCATCGAGCATAGAGCGAAGCCTGTATTTCTCCGGCCTGTGCCGCCCAAGCCATTGCGCACGCCGCGAATTTCGTGCACGACCCAGGTTCCCACCCATTGGTTTTAATGAGGGATATTGATACTTGCCCTCACCCCGATCGTGAACTATATTCGAATAGCAGTATGGTCCAAGGAATGGGCCGTCAATCAAAATCAACCGAATCACGACTAGCGAAAGGAATCGCAATGTACGGACTCGTTATTCAGCTGCGCGCGTTTTTTTGCGCCATCATCTTTGTCGGCGGGGTTTGTTTTTGTTCCGCAGGTCATGCACTGGTCATCAGTCAAATCTACGGTGGCGGCGGCAACAGCGGCTCGCTCTTCACCAATGATTTCATCGAAATCTTCAATAACTCCACGTCAGTGGCGGACCTGAGTGGTTTCTCCGTCCAATATGCCTCAAGAAGCGCCACAGCCTGGCATAAGACCGATCTCTCCGGCACGCTCGACCCTTATCACTACTATTTAATCCAGGAAGCGGGCGGATCGAGCGGGACTACGCCATTACCCACTCCCGACAAGATAGATACGATCGGTCTCAGCGCCTCCAACGGGAATATCGCATTGGTAAACACACAATCCTTGCTACCGAGCTCCAATGCCTGCCTGGATGTATCAATACTCGATCTTGTCGGATATGGGTCAGCGGTCTGCTATGAAGGGAGCGCGGCAACCTCCGGCCTCTCGAACAGCGAATCGGCGGTGCGCCTGGCCGGCGGATTGACGGACAGCAATGACAACTTATCGGATTTCACACTGCTGCTACCGCCCATCCCACGAAACACGGCATCATTGGCCAACATGCCCGTCTCGGGTGCACCGGGACCGGCGGTCAATTCCGTAAGCGAGCCCGCCAGCATCGTGCTGCTGGCCGGCGGACTTGTGGTAATGCTGATACGCCGACGACAGCGACAAGTGGCTGCATGGGCCGCATGATACGGGATAATGTTCAGTCGAAATCTTGCACCAGTGCCGCGCGAATATTCTCCGGGAGGGGATCCTGCGCGTATTGATAGGCGGGAAGGTCTATACCCATACTGATCGCGGCACCCTCCTTGGCGGCGGCGACCATTTGCGGGCTGAGTTCGAAACGGAGGAAATGGACCGCGGAAGTCTTTTCTTCCGTGTCGCGCTCCAAATCTTCATCGGCAATGGCAAATACCGGATCGAGCCCCACGATCTTGACCCAGACCCGGCCTTCGATGCCGATGAGCTTCTCCAAAGCACCGCGGCGCTCGTTCACGTCGTCATACTCCAACATGAACGTGGCTTTCCAATTGCTGCCATCCGGGATTAAGGGATTGTAGGCAGCCAGTTCTTCATCAATCCCGGCAGACTCAAAAATACGTTCCGCGCGCAACATTTCCTGCACCTGATACTGAATGGTGAGGCGGTCTTCAAAATACAAAGCGGCATGCGGCCCCAGGGCGACCCGGCGATTTTTCTTATGAGCCATCACCTTGTCGCGAAATGCGGAACGCCGCTCGGCATATTGCTCAAGAGAATAGAGATCAGTGCGTGTCAGATTGTGCATGACTCTCTCCTATTCGATTCCAGTTAAATGCCATAGGCCTGTCGAAGCAGCGATAGCGGGTGAATAGGCTCGCTGCCGTCGCGCAAACCGTTCTCGATTTGATGGCCGGCCATCGGACAATCGCTGCTGTAATGATCGGCCTCACTCTTTTGCACGCGATTGAACACCGGCGTGCCGATCTTCATGGAGGCTTCGTGATATTCACTCTTCACCGCATAGGTACCGTTATGACCGGAGCAGCGCTCGATGGGTTCCACCTGGGTGTCCGGAATAAGGTTCAACACATCGCGGGTCTTGAGACCGATGTTTTGCACCCGCAGATGACAGGCCACGTGATATGCGATCTTGCCGAGGGGCTTTTTAAATTCGGTTTTAAGCGCACCTGCCTTGTGGCGCAGGGCCAAGTACTCAAAGGGATCGAAGATCGCGTCACGGACCTTGGCGACCTGCGGATCATCGGAAAACATCAAAGGCAATTCCTGCTTAAACATCAATACGCAGGAAGGAACGGGCGCCACGATGTCATAGCCTTCATCCACATATTTGGCCAGCAGCGAAATATTGTGCGTCTTGAGTTCCTCAGTCGCCGCGAGATCGCCCAACTCAAGCTTGGGCATGCCGCAGCAGCGGCTGTTCTCCACCAGGGTCACGGGAATGCCATTGTGCTCGAATACCGCGACCAGATCTTCGCCGATATGGGGTTCGTTATAGTTGCCGTAGCAGGTCCCAAATAAAGCCACCTTGCCCTGCGTAGCGTCGGTAGGCACAACAGTCAAATCACCCCGCCCGTGTCCCGCCAAACGTTTTTCCAGGGTACGATTATGGTAAAACGGTAACACGGCCTCGGGATGCACACCGAGCACTTTGTCCAAAAGCTTGCGCGCCGCTTTATTCTTGTTGGCGGCATTGACGGCTTCAACGACGACCGGGATACCCGCGAGCTTTCCTACCATATCGGTAGATGTGAGCAATTTGTCGCGAGCCTTTACGTCCCCCTTCTTGAACTTCACGGCCTTGGCCCGCAACATCAGATGCGGAAAATCCACATTCCACGGGTGCGGCGGCACATAGGGACACTTGGTCATGTAGCACATATCGCATAGATAACACTGGTCCACGACCTCCCAATACACCCGCTGCTTATCGACACTGTCCAGCTCCATGGTTTCGGAAGCGTCGATGGCGTCAAACAAGGTGGGGAATGAGTTACACAGGCTGAAGCAACGACGGCAACCGTGACAAATGTCATAGACACGATCGAGCTCTTTGAAAAGCGACGCCTCCTCGTAAAACTGCGGATTGTGCCAATCCAGAGGATGACGGGTGGGGGCCTCTAAGCTGCCTTCACGCTGACCAGTAGGTATCTCTGACATAGGTTTCCCTTGCCAATGGGGAACAAGATAAGAATTGAGATCACGGGGGCGTCGGGGATACCCCGACGCCCATCATCAAGAAAGTTTAACTGCCCAGGCTATCCAAGGCCTTTTGGAAACGATTGGCGTGCGAACGCTCCGCCTTGGCCAGGGTCTCGAACCAATCGGCGATTTCGTCGAAGCCTTCGTCCCGTGCCGCCTTGGCCATGCCAGGGTACATATCGGTGTACTCATGGGTTTCGCCGGCGATGGCCGCCTTGAGGTTTTGCGAAGTCTCACCGATGGGCAAGCCGGTTGCCGGATCACCTACTGCTTCCAGGTATTCCAGGTGACCATGGGCATGGCCGGTTTCACCTTCCGCCGTGGAACGAAAAACCGTCGCCACATCGTTATAGCCCTCCACATCGGCCTTGGCGGCGAAATACAGATAACGGCGATTTGCCTGGGATTCACCGGCAAATGCGTCCTTGAGATTCTTTTCGGTTTTACTGCCTTTAAGTGCCATTGCTATTCCTCCGTTTTGGTTATGTCCGTCCAGCCCTATGGGGCTAACATCGTCTTAGACTTAGTCTAAATCTAAGTTGCAACTTTAAACTAACGCGACTTATCCTGTCAACTATGGGGATGATGCGCCTTAATCTCCCCTTGTTGCGTTGACCATTTTTCAACCCTGCGCTAACGTGTGCCGCTTCGCAAGAGGAGTCGTGGCCTTGGCAAAAAAGAAACCCCCGGTTGACTTTGAAAGTGCTCTGAAAGAATTGGAATCTCTGGTGGAAAAGATGGAGCATGAGGATATCCGCCTGGAAGATTCACTGAAACACTTCGAGCGCGGCATCGAACTGACCCGGCATTGCCAACAAGCCTTGCAGGAAGCCGAACAAAAAGTGAAAGTCCTCCTTGAAAAGAACAAGCACGCCGAGCTCAAGCCACTCAGCGATGAAGAATGATACCGTCGCCGGCCTGCGGACCTTAATGCCGGACTGGCAGTCCAGGGTGGAACGCACCCTGGATCATTGGCTGCCTGGAGCCGCGCTGCATCCGACCCGACTCCATGAGGCTATGCGTTACGCCGTCCTTGGCGGCGGCAAGCGGGTACGGCCCATCCTGGTCTACGCCACCGGCACGGCCTTGGGGATAAGCATGGATGCCTTGGACGGACCGGCCTGCGCGATGGAGCTCATTCATGCCTACTCCTTGATTCATGATGACTTGCCCGCCATGGATAACGATGATCTGCGGCGTGGTAAACCTACTTGTCACCGCGCCTTTGATGAGGCAACGGCGATCCTGGCCGGCGATGCCTTGCATACCTTGGCGTTTTACATTCTCAGCCACGATCCCGCCCTGCAAGCTCCAGCAGAGGCACGCCTAGCCATGATAGAGACCCTGGCCCTTGCCTCTGGTTCCCGCGGCATGGTGGGGGGACAGGCCATCGATTTGGCCGCGGTCGGCCGCGCCCTGGATATCGCCGAACTGGAAGATATGCATATCCACAAAACCGGCGCCTTGATCCGCGCCGCGGTCAGATTGGCGGCTCTGACCGCTCCGGAGCTGGATCATGAGACATTGCACCGACTCGACCACTACGCCAATTGTGTAGGCTTGGCCTTCCAGATCCGCGACGATATCCTGGATATTGAAGGGGACGTCGCCACGTTGGGCAAGCGCCAGGGCGCGGATCTGGCGCTGAATAAACCCACCTACCCCACGCTGCTGGGTCTGGACGAGGCCAAAAACCGGGCACGCCAGCTCCATGAAGAGGCTCTTGCCAGTCTTGCGACCCTGGACGAACGGGCGCAACCCTTGCGCGACTTGTCACACTATATCGTCGACCGCAGTCACTAAACCCGGCGCTCCCCTTGCATGTCATCGCCGGTCATCCCATAATTCAGGGCTTTCTTTCCGCTCTATGCCCCGGATGATAATGACTCACGGCCACTTCCCGCTGCTCGACACCATCGCCTCCCCCAAGGAGTTGCGCCTGTTGTCCGAACGCCAGCTGTTGGAACTCGCTGCGGAGATGCGCCAATTCTTGCTGGAATCCGTGGGCCGCACCGGCGGTCATCTGGCGGCCAATCTGGGGACAGTGGAACTGTCCATCGCCCTGCACTACGTGTACAACACCCCTGAGGATCGCCTGGTGTGGGATGTGGGCCACCAGAGCTACACACACAAGATCCTCACCGGCCGTCGCGAGCTCATGGCCGGCCTGCGGCAAAAAGACGGACTAGCAGGCTTCCCGAAACGAGACGAAAGCCCTTACGATGCCTTCGGTGTGGGACACTCCAGCACCTCGGTGAGCGCGGCGCTGGGCATGGCCATCGCGGCGCAGCGCGAAGCCAAGGAACGCAAAGTCGCCGCCATCATCGGTGACGGTGCCATGACGGCGGGCATGGCCTTCGAGGCCCTCAACCATGCCGGTGACCTGCATACCGATCTGCTGGTGATCCTCAACGACAACGATATGTCCATCTCGCCCAATGTGGGCGGGCTGTCCAATCATCTGGCGCGCGCCCTGTCCGGCAAACTCTATGTGACCATGCGCGAACAGGGCAAAAAGGTTTTGAAGAACATGCCGCCGGTATGGGAGTTGGCGCGTCGCGCCGAGGAACACGTCAAGGGCATGGTGATCCCGGGGACCCTGTTCGAAGAGCTGGGTTTCAACTATATCGGCCCCATAGACGGCCACGATCTGCCGACCCTGGTGAAGACCTTGCGTAATCTGCGCGCCTTGAAAGGTCCGCAATTCCTGCACATCGTCACCAAGAAGGGCAAGGGCTACCAGCCCGCCGAGGACAACCCCTGCGGGTATCATGGCGTCTCCGCCTTCGACCACCGCACCGGCACCATGCCCGCGGGCAAGACCACGCTCCCCACTTACACCGAGGTGTTCGGCCAATGGCTGTGCGATATGGCCGGCCACGATGACCGCCTTATCGCCATCACCCCGGCCATGCGCGAAGGCTCCGGCCTGGTGGCCTATTCGGAGCGCTACCCGGATCGCTATTTCGATGTGGGCATCGCCGAACAACACGCCGTCACCCTGGCAGCGGGCATGGCCTGTGATGGCTTGAAGCCGGTAGTGGCCATCTATTCCACGTTTTTGCAGCGCGGCTACGACCAATTGATCCACGACGTGGCCATCCAGAATCTACCGGTGATGTTTGCCATCGACCGCGCGGGCCTGGTGGGCCCCGACGGACCCACCCACGCCGGCAGCTTTGATTTCTGTTTCCTGCGCTGCATCCCCAATATGGTCGTGATGGCCCCAGCCGATGAAAACGAATGCCGACAGATGCTGTCCACCGCCATTGCCTTGAACCAACCGACGGCGGTGCGCTATCCGCGCGGCACCGGCCCCGGGGTGCCCGTGCAAAAAGCCCTCTCCACCATCCCGGTCGGCAAGGCGGATGTCCTGCGTGAAGGTCATACGGTAGCCATCTTGGCCTTCGGCAGCATGGTGCAACCGTCCCTGGAGGCGGGAGAACGTCTGGGGGCCACCGTGGTCAACATGCGCTTTGTGAAACCGTTAGATGCAGAGTTAGTAGCCCGCATCGCCGGCGATCATGCCCTGTTGGTCACAGTGGAAGAGAACGTCGTGATGGGCGGCGCGGGCAGCGCCGTAGGCGAATGCCTCGCCGCCCACAATTTATCCCCATCCATCATCCACATAGGCCTGCCTGATCATTTTGTGGAACAAGGCAGCCGCGGGGAATTACTGGCGGAATGCGGACTGACGGCAGAGGGTATCCTGCGCCGGATCACCAGCCATGCCCGCCAGATCTCCCCGCAGAAAACCGTCGCGCAGCTAAACTCCTACTGATTTAGTTTATAATTGGCGATTGCCATGGCTTCCAAATACACACTCAAGGTCATTACCGACTTCGCCGCCGCTCATGCCCTGCGCGACTATGCGGGGGAATGCAGCCAATTGCACGGCCACAACTGGAAGGTGGAAGTGGAGCTTATCGCGACGGCCCTAGACCAGGCGGGCATGGGCATCGATTTCAAGGTGATTAGGACTCATACCAAGGAGCTCCTGAACCGCTTGGACCATCGCCACCTCAATGAGATCAAACCCTTTGATACCATCAATCCTACGGCCGAAAATATCGCTGCCTATATATACCGGCAATTATCCGACAGCCTGAACGGAGCGCATACCCAAGTGGGCGCTGTCACCCTGTGGGAAACCGAGCGGGCCTGCGTCCGTTACACGGAGGAGTGATCATCATGACGCCAGTCACCGCATCCATTGTCGACGTCCAAGGCAGCCACGACACACGCCGCCTGGCTATCGATAAGGTCGGCATCAAGGATATTCGCCATCCCGTGTCCATCCAGAGTCGCGATGGCCACGCGCAGCACACCGTGGGTAATTTCAGTTTATATGTGGATCTTCCACATGATAGACGCGGCACCCATATGTCGCGTTTCGTGGAGATCCTCAACAGCCATGAGGAAGCGCTGTCTCTGACCATCCTCACAAGATTGCTGACCACAATCAGCACTACTCTCGACAGCGACAGCGCCTATATGGAGGTGAAGTTTCCTTATTTCGTCGCCAAACAGGCGCCGATCTCCAAGGTAAGCAGCTTGTTGGATTATGATGTCACCCTTTTGGGGGAAAAACGCGAGAATACCGTTACGGTTACCGTCAGGGTTTTGGTCCCGGTCACCAGCCTGTGCCCATGCTCGAAACAGATATCTGACTATGGCGCCCATAATCAGCGCTCCCACATCACACTCAGCGCATCGATAGACGGCGATATATGGATAGAAGACCTTATAAATATTATGGAAAATGAGGCCTCTTGCCAAATTTATGGCCTGATCAAGCGTCCGGATGAAAAATTCATCACCGAACAAGCCTACGATAACCCCAAATTCGTCGAGGATTTGGTTCGAGATATCGCCGCACGTTTGAACGACGATGACCGGATACGCGCATACGCCATTGAATCAGAAAATTTTGAATCCATTCACAATCATTCGGCTTATGCACTTATTCGGCGTGACAAAGCCGAGCCTTCATCATTACCTACAGCTTAAATGAATCAGCATATATAAATCCTTAAGCTGCCTTTTCTATTCAAGTTTTTCCAATAACCGCCGTTACGCTTCCCAGCGCTGGGACCAAGCCAGATCCTACCGAATATTTAGGCCTGCGTGCTCATTCGAGCATGTGATGCGGGCTGATTTGACCGAGATCAACCCTGCTCTGCAATTTGAGCAACGACTCAGTAAACATGAGTTATGGGGAAAATAGGATCCTTGGCGACACGGCAATAGTCACTTTTAAGTCACCAATAAAGAATTGTGCATGAAACTATTCCGCCGATATCACGCCCCCCCACAGGCAGATTTGCTACGACTGTGCATAGTCACCACGGCGCTGATGCTTGCATCATGCTTCGCAGTGGCCGGTTCGAACTATGAAAGCGAATTCATTCCATTCCCCGAAGTCACCATTCATTACTACGATAGAGACGTCCCACCTACGCAACAACATGGATCCGCTCCTCTGGTGGACTTCTTTTACACCGCCAAATACAACAATTGGCGAGTATTGAGCGAATTCCTCGTCAGTAGCGACGAACGCGACTTGGAACGCCTGATTGTAGGGAGGATTGGTCCTAACGGCCGCCAATTCTGGCTGGGACGCAACCACACGGATTTGGATCAATGGAACCGCCTCTTCCACCGCGAAACCTATCTGCAAACCACGATTCATCGACCCGGGATTATCGACTTCGAAGATGACGGCGGCGTGCTGCCCGCTCACATTACCGGCCTATCGATGGAAGATAACAAGAGCATTAGCGGACACAGCTTGAATTACCGGGTCACTATCGGCTTGGGACCCACGCTGAAACAGCAGCATCTGGTCCCATATGACCTTCTCAAACCTAACAAGAATTCAAATAATTTGGCTCTTACGGCCATTGTCTCCGATCAGACTGCGGGCGACAGCTTTAAAGACAGCGGGTTATTTCTAGGACACACTATCATTTCGGCACAGACCAATAACATCCTAAAAATCAAACAAACGGTATTGGGTGCTTATACAAACTATAACACCGACTCCGCCTTGTTATGGCGGGCCTCAGCCTTTTATGTCGTGGATGATGTGGATTTGGCGGGGGGGACCAATAAGAAGTCTTCATTCGTGTATGCCTATATTCAACCCGAATACAACCTCAATGCAACGTGGACCCTGTATGGAAGGGCGGAGGGTAATTCAGGGGCTGATAACGATCTATATGTGCAGCAGATCCCTTCGTTTATCAGCGAACGCGCCCTGATCGGCACACGCTATCAAATGGAGGACAGTCAGGTCATCAAGTTTGAACTGGCTAAACTGCGACAATACGGACAACGCTTTCTAGCTGCTGAAGTGCAATGGAGTGCGGCATTCCCATGAAGTGCCGGCACGCCATAGCCACGCTATTAATGCTGCTGCTTAGCATGCCCAGCTTGGCGACCAACGAAAAAAATCGCCATCTTGTCCTGGTAACCGACTCGGCAACGGGCATAACCGCTCTCTCGACGAGTGAAATTCATAAATTATTTCTCGGTTTACCCATCGAAAAAGGGGGGCACTCACTGGAGGCCGCCATTAATCATAGCGACCCTTTCCTGTATGAGATCTTCCTGCAAAAGATCGTCTACATGTCATCTATATCCTATGATCGGCACCTTTTATCCAACGTAATTCAACTCGGCGGTCGACGCCCACAGGTATTCAATAACACGCAATCATTGATAACCGCCCTAAAACAGAAACCGGGCACTGTCAGTGTGTTATGGGAAAACGATATCAGAACCAGATCCGACCTTACTATCATCGGGGAAATATGGCACGGCACAATAGAATAAAAATATTGCTGCACAGCTTTGCCGGGCGCATCACCATTGGCGTCATTCTTATTCATGCGCTATTGATACCGTTTCTATTCGGCGTGGTATTCGTAATCGAGGCCGGCTACAAGCAACAATTCATTGAATATGTACGCCATGATGCAGCCGTGGTCGCCGAACAACTATCGGAAGAAAAGGCCGAGAGTGGCTTCCTACATCACCTCAATGATGCCGCACTTTCGGGCGGCGTTCTGGTCGCGCAATTAGTGACCGAGGACGGCACGCTATTCAATTCCACGGTACTGGACAAGCCCATCCCGCCCGCCGCCTTTCAAGAAGATTTCCGATTCGGAGAACATGGCGATTCCATCTATTATATATCGCTGCCTATCGGCACCGCAGACGGCAAATCAGCCACTGTTCAGATGGGCTTCGATGAAGCACCGACACAAGAACAAATACAAAAAGCCTACCATAGGGTAGAAATACTCGCCGTAAGTTATATCACCCTTTCCCTGTTGCCTGTGGCTTTCCTCATACCACAGTTAACCCGCCCTTTGCGCAAACTCAGAGACACGGCACAGAAAATCGCCAAGGGCGAAGCAACAGAACGATTGCATGTAAAATCGAGCATCTACGAAATTTCAGACCTGGCCGACGACTTGGAGAGCATGCGCCATGAATTGGTCGATCGTAGCCAAGCCATTATCGCACGCGAGGGGCGCATCAGCGCCATCATGAACAACGTTGTAGACGGCATTATCACCATTGACGACAGCGGCACCATCGAGTCCATGAACCCTGCCGCACTGCAGATTTTTGGCTACGAGCAAGCGGATATCAGCGACATCAATCTCGACAACCTGCTGAATGATTCATCTATATTTGCAAGAAACCCCAAAGACCAGACAGGCTTATCATCAAGCAAGACTTCCATCACCAGCATCATGACCCATGAGACCGTTGGGCGGCGCAAGGATGGCAATACCCTCCCCATAGAAATCGCGATCAGCGAATTAACGCGCAGCGAAGGACGCCTCTTTATCGCCATTGCACGTGATATCACAGAGCGCAAACGCTCGGAAGAGGAGCTGAAGGCCTTACATGATGATCTGGAAAGACGCGTCATTAAACGCACCAAGGAATTGGCATCACTCAACCAGGAGCTCGAACATCAAGCACTGCATGATGCATTAACTGAGCTTCCCAATCGTTTGCTGTTACAGGACCGCATGCATCAAGCACTGCTTTCGGCACAGCGCGAACATCACCAACTGGCACTGTTGATCACCGACTTGGATAGATTTAAGGAAATTAACGATACCCTCGGCCATCATTATGGCGACTTGGTGCTACAAGAGGTATCGGCGCGCATGCGTACGGCACTGCGCGGATCGGATACCATCGCGCGCCTGGGCGGCGATGAATTTGCCGTCCTGCTTCCCTATATCGAATCCGCCGACGATGCCGTCATGGCGGCCCGCAAGCTGGTCGCCGCCATGGAAAAACCCATCGTACTCGAGGATCACAGCTTCCACGTCGGAATCAGTGTCGGTATCGCACTCTTCCCGGATCACGGCACAGACGGTTCGACGATGATGCGCCACGCCGATGTCGCTATGTACGTAGCCAAACGTTCGACATCGGGTTATGCGCTCTACGACCATCTGGAAGATCAACACAGCGTCAGTCGTTTGGCCATGGTAGGGGAATTACGCCATGCCATTGAACATAAACAATTGGTGCTGTTCTACCAACCCAAGATCGACCTCAAAGAAGGTCAAATCACGGGTGTAGAGGCATTGGTACGCTGGAATCATCCGCAACGCGGCCTGTTGTCTCCTGACGAGTTTATCCCTCTGGCGGAGCACACCGGACTGATACGGCCTTTGACCTTCTTCGTCCTCGATGAGGCATTGCATCAGGCATCGGTCTGGAAGAAAAACGACTTGAACCTGAAAATGGCCATCAACCTCTCCGCTCACCACCTGCAAGATGAGCAACTGGCCAACAAGGTCGAATCCGCCATGCGGCAATGGGATGTGCCGTCGGAACTGCTGGAATTCGAGATCACCGAGAGCGCGATTATGGCCAATCCTCTGCGCGCCATGAATACCCTTACCCAATTGAGCAGGATGGGCATAGGTCTTTCGATCGATGATTTCGGCACCGGCTACTCGTCGTTGATATACCTCAAACAATTGCCGGTCGATGAAATTAAAATCGATAAATCTTTCGTCATCGATATGCTGGATAACAATGAAGATCTGGTAATCGTCCGCTCCACCATCGACTTGGCCCACAACATGGGAAGACAGGTGGTGGCGGAAGGTGTGGAAAGCGAAGAAGTCTTGAATCTTTTGATCGAACTGGGCTGCGATATGGCCCAAGGATATTACATAAGCCGCCCTATCACCGCCAATATTATCACCCAGTGGCTACAGCAAACCCAGTGGCCGTTAAAGCGCGGCAACGCTTGAGGGGGGGCCTTACCCTTTAAATCCTCAATCCCCGGATAGAAATCAACCGCTCACTCCCAAGCGACATTCAATCAAAGTAATCAGGCGGCTAATACAACGCTGCCTAAGTGCAGGCATAACGCTGCGTATATCCCGGCGAGTAAATCGTCCACCATCACTCCGAAGCCTCCGGAAACCCGGCGATCCAACCAATAAATCGGCCATGGTTTCCAAATATCGAAGAGCCGAAACAAGACAAAGCCCGCCACTATCCACAACCATCCGGACGGCGCCGCTGACATGGTCACCCAAAAGCCCACCATCTCATCCCAGACTATGGCGCCATGATCATGCACCCCTAAAACCCGCCCCGCTTTGCCGCACACCCATATGCCGACGGCGAACAGCGCAATCGTCAAAGCCAGATATTCCGGCAAGGGAAGACGTTCAAGCAGCATATAAAAGGGCAGCGCCATCAGAGTTCCCCAGGTGCCCGGCGCCTTGGGGAGGGCACCGGCACCGAAACCCAGTGCGATAACGCAAAGGGGGTCGCGCCACACCACTGCGGGGATGGGCGGCGAGCTAGCAGACATCAGGTACCCGCATTCCCCGGTTCTTGAGCAAAATGCTCATAGCCGGTGCGCTCCAATGACAGCAGCGTTCCGTCCGCTTGCTTCAGCCGCAAACCCGGCGCTGTTTCTATAATACCAATGGCGCGGCACCCGCACTCAAAGTTTGAGAATAGTTCTTCCACCCGCCGGCACTGAGCCGCCGGGGCCGTGAAGCATAGCTCATAGTCATCGCCGGCACTGAGAGCCAGACGCAAGCGTTCGGCCTCATTCAAATAATATTTGCCCGAACCGGTCACCGCGACAAATGACGGGGAAAGTGGAATGCTATGTAGATTCAAGGTCGCCCCCACCCCGCTGGCTTCAAGAATATGGCCAAGGTCCGCCGCCAAACCATCGGAGACATCGACCATGGCGGTCACTTCACAACTAAGCGCCTCACCTTCCTTACAGCGCGGGATGGGGCGATGCAAGCGGGAGAATAAGTGTTCTCCATCAGCTGCGGATAATTCCTGTTGCTGTTGCCAGGCGCGCAATGCCAACCCGGCATCCCCTACCGAGCCGGTGAGATAGATGACATCACCCGGACGCGCCCCAGAGCGCCGCACCGCCCTCCCGGTGCGCACCCACCCCTGTATCTGCACCGTGACAGTCAATGGCCCATGGGTGGTATCACCGCCGACCAGTTGCACTTCGTACTGTTGCGCCAAGCCAAAGAAACCGCGGGCAAAGGCGCTCAGCCATGCCTCATCGGCGTGCGGCAGCGTCAAGGCCAAGGTAGCCCAGGCCGGCACCGCGCCCATGGCCGCCACATCGCTGAGATTCACCGCCAAAGCCTTATGTCCCACGTCTTCGGGACGGGTGTCGTGAGGAAAATGCACGCCGGCCACCAGGGTATCCACCACGGTCACCAAGTCGCAATTGGAGGGCACGCGCACAACGGCGCCGTCATCACCGATGCCTAGCACCACATCGCTGCGGTCGATGCCGCGACCGTCGAAATTACGACGGATGATTTCGAATTCCGACATTGCCATATATACACCGATCCCCGGCGGTTCTCTTCACCGGGCGGTCGTAACCCGCGCTCAACGTGTGTTCATCTTAAGCTCGGCACGCCGCAGTTCCCGCGCCACCTTATCCATCACGCCATTGATATAACGGTGGCTTTGCTCGGCGCCAAAGACCTTGGCCAGTTCCACAGCCTCGTTGATGATCACCCGGAAAGGGATCTGCGGCTGATAGGCCAGTTCGCAGACACCGATGCGCAAGATCGCCAATTCCACCGGATCCAATTCGACGACGGGGCGATCCAAGAAAGGGGTCAGATGCGCATCCAGCTCCGCCACATGCGCGGGAATAGAGCGCAGCAACTCGCTAAAATAAGCCACATCGGCTTGACCAAGATCCTGCTCGGCCAAAAACTGGGCCTCGATCTCGCTAATCTCCGCGCCGCCCACCTGCCATTGATAAATAGCCTGCAAGGCGCAGCGCCTGGCCTTGCTGCGCGCCTGGCTGATTGAAGTTTTTTTCGACAAATTAGCTCTGCCTGTGAGCGCCATCATGACGATGAACGCATGAATATCAACCGAGCCGCTTTAACAGACTCACCATTTCCAAAGCGGACATCGCCGCCTCGGCACCCTTGTTTCCCGCCTTGGTGCCGGCCCGTTCCACCGCCTGTTCGATGGTATCCACGGTCAAGACTCCAAATGCGATCGGCACATCGAATTTCAGCGCCACCGCCGCGATGCCTTTGGCGCATTCACCCGCCACATAATCGAAATGAGGGGTGGCGCCGCGAATTACGCAGCCCAGGGCGATTATCCCATCATATTGCTTGGCAGCGGCCACGCGCTGCGCGGCCAAAGGGATCTCAAAGGCCCCCGGGGTATGGACGACATCGATGCTTTTCGCCTCGACGCCATGCCGCACCAGGGTATCGATCGCCCCGGCCAGCAAATGGTCGACAATGTAGCTGTTGAACCGACCCGCGATAATGGCGAAACGTGACCCCTGTGCGATAAAGTCCCCACTGATGGTGTTAACACTGCTCATAACCGTCTCTTTCTCGCCGCCACATCGGCGTTTTCTCAATTATGCCTATTCTATTCGGCGCCGACATATTCCACCACTTCCAGGCCGAAACCGGATATGCCATGCATGCGCTTGGGGGTTCCCAGTACGCGCATCTTGCCCACGCCGAGATCCGCCAGGATCTGCGCACCCACGCCGAATGTCCGCAATTCCTCCTGCATAGGCAGTTTTGGGAGGTGGGCCCCCTGCTCCTGCAGGCGATAGGCGCGAAGGTGATCGACCAGTTCCTGTGCCTCATTAGGTTTGCGCAACACCACCAACACCCCTCTGTCCTCGGTGGCGATGCGTTGTAGCGCCTCACGCATCGACCAACTTACATCGTCGCGGGCGGCGCCGAACAGATCGCTCAAGGTATCCAACATATGCACGCGCACCAACACCGGTACATCGCCCTGAATTTCACCCTTGACCAGCGCCAAATGAATTTCTCCGCCCACCTTGTCCCGATAGGCCGACAGGCGAAAGACGCCGAAGTCCGTGGCCAGATTACTCTCGTCCAGCAGTTCGATGGTCTTCTCGTGCTGCATGCGATAGTGAATCAGATCGGCGATGGTGCCGATCTTAAGGCCGTGAACCTCGGCAAAACCCTCCAGTTCCGAACGGCGCGCCATGCTGCCGTCTTCATTGAGGATCTCCACAATCACCGCCGCGGGTTCCAATCCCGCAAACCGGGCCAGGTCGCATCCCGCCTCGGTGTGCCCGGCACGGGTCAAGACCCCGCCCGCTTGAGCCATGAGCGGAAAAATATGGCCGGGTTGCACTATATCGTCCGGACCGGCGTCGCCGGCCACTGCGGCACGGATTGTCGTGGCGCGATCCGCGGCTGAGATACCGGTGGTCACTCCCCGCGCCGCCTCGATGGAAACGGTAAAATTGGTGGTATGGTTGCTGCGGGTGCCAGCCACCATCAAGGGCAGGCGCAGGCGCTCGCAGTGTTCCTGCGTCAAGGTCAGGCATATCAATCCGCGCCCGTAACGGGCCATGAAATTGATATCCTCCGGACGAACACAGGATGCCGCCATCACCAGGTCGCCTTCGTTTTCACGATCTTCGTCATCGACGATGATCACCATCCGCCCATGGCGAATGTCTTCGATAATTTCGGAAACGGGTGAAAAAGACATATCCCTGAAATCTCCAAGCCTCAGGCGCGGAATGCGGCGCTGCGCCGCATCGATCCATAGCAGATTAATTGTAACTTGAAAACTGTAGGAACACGTTTATTCATGTATAAATCCGTATTGCGCCAATAATCCGCGACTCAGACCTTCACCTTGAGCGGCGGAATCTTGTACCAACAGCCGTTCCACATAACGCGCCACCAGATCGACTTCGACGTTGATCCGCCTGCCCACCGCGAATGAACCAAAAGTCGTTTCCCGCAAGGTATGCGGCACGATATTCACCTCGAAGCGCTTGCCTTGCACTGTATTAACCGTAAGGCTCACTCCATCAACACAGATAGATCCCTTTGCAGCGATATACTTGGCCAACGGCGCCGGCACCTCAATCATAAAGCGCAGCGATTGTCCCACCGGTGCCCGCATCTTCACCTCGGCCACCCCATCCACATGACCGCTCACCAGATGACCGCCCAGCGGTGTATCCAGCGTCAAGGCCTTTTCCAGATTCACCGGATCCCCCACCTGCAGTGCCGCGAAGGTGGTGCACCCCAGCGTCTCAGCCGAGACATCCGCACTGAATCCTTCCTTATGCAAGGCCACAACGGTCAGACACACCCCGCTCACGGCGATGCTATCGCCCACGCGCACCGCGGTAAGATCAAGCTTACCGCTGGCGATACGCACCTGGGCATCCGCCCCCTGACGCGCCAATCCCTGTACTTTACCCAAGGCTTGAATGATACCAGTAAACATATTCGTCGCTTGTCGCCCGCCCGAAATCGCAGGGATAGATACTACCTTAAAGCCCTGTGCGTCACATTGTTTCCTACGCGTTTCTGATCCGCGCTCTGAGCCGCCAGTCCTTCCCCACGGCACGCACATCGCTTATATCCAGCGCCATGCAATCCGCCAAGTGCGTAAAGGCCGGCATCTTAAATAGAGCGCGTGCGGCATCGCCCATCAACAGCGGCGCCATATAGATAATCAACTCATCGACCAAACCCGCCTGCAATACGGCACCACTCAGGGTCGGACCCGCTTCCACCCACAGCTCATTGACGCCCTCTTGCGCCAAGCGCTGCAGTACCGCCACTAGATCCATGCCCGCATCTTCGGACAGCGGCGACGCATATTCCACGCGTACGCCAGCAGCGGTTAATGCGGTGGCCTGGTCCGGCGCGGCGGCGCTAAAAAGCAAAGTGCGACCCGGCTGCTTGAGAACGCGCGCCGTCGCCGGGATACGCAAATGGGTGTCCAATACCACGCGAAGCGGCTGACGGATCTCCGCCCCGCAAGCTTGCCGCTCCGCTAACGGCGCCTCCAGCCGCACCGTCAGCGCCGGATCGTCGGCCAGTACCGTACCGATACCGGTCAACACCGCGGAACTGCGCGCCCGCCAGTAATGCACGTCGCGGCGCGCCGCTTCGCCAGTGATCCATCGGCTCTCGCCGTTGGCCAGGGCGGTGCGCCCGTCGAGACTCATAGCCATCTTACACCGTACCCACGGCATAACGCGGCGCATACGCCGAATGAAACCGGGATTGAGATCTTCGGCTTCATTTTGCAGCACGCCCGTCTCAACCCGGATGCCCGAGCGTGTCAAGCGAGCCAAACCCTCGCCGGCCACACGCGGATTGGGATCTTGCATAGCGCACACTACGCGAGCCACGCCTGCTGCAATCAAGGCATCGGCACAGGGGGGGGTACGACCCTGGTGACTGCACGGTTCCAGGGTGACATAGACATCCGCCCCGCGGGCACGATCACCGGCCTGGCGCAAGGCATATACCTCGGCATGGGCTTCTCCGGCGCGGCAATGCCAACCCTCACCGACAATCTCACCATCCCTTGCCACCACGCAACCGACCCGGGGATTGGGGTCCGTGGTATAGAGACCACGCTCAGCCAAACGCAGGGCATGGGCCATGAAGCTAATATCGGCGGCAGCGCTCATAGCGGATCAGCGGTTCTCACACACTTTTCAGACCCGTCATTCTGTTGAAGTTTTGCGTTTAGCACGTGACTCGGGCAACAGCGGCATTTGTTGATTGGCGAATTCCGGCGGCGGTGAATTTTGCAGGCGCTCGATCTCTTCACGAAAGGCGTTCACATCCTGGAAACTACGGTACACGGAGGCGAAGCGCACATAGGCCACCTCGTCCAAGGCCCGCAGCTCCTCCATCACCCATTCCCCCAACACCCGGGCACGCACTTCTCGTTCACCACTGGCGCGTAAACGGTGTATGAGGCGGGTCATGCTCTCCTCTACGCGCTCGGTCGCCACCGGTCGCTTTTCCAGGGCGCGCAGCATACCGGCGCGCAGTTTGTTTTCGTCGAACGGTTCCCGTCGCCCGTCACCTTTCACGATGGAAGGCAGGGCCAACTCCGCAGTCTCAAACGTGGTAAAGCGCTCGGCACATTCCGTACACTCGCGGCGACGCCGCACCGAATGTCCTCCGCTGGCAAGGCGAGAATCGATGACCTTGGTATCCTCAGCCCCGCAAAATGGACAGCGCATGTTGGCTTTGACCCTGTGCCTTGCCGCTCGCCTTCACCGCGGATCTCGGTGAAAGCGGCGAGGCACGACTATTGCTGATACACCGGCAGGCGGCGGGTAATCTCCAGGACCTGGCTCCGCACCCGTTCGACAACCGCCGTATCCGCGATATGATCCAGGATATCGCAGATCCAACCTGCCAATTCCCGTGATTCCGCCGCCTTGAAACCTCGGGTAGTGATGGCCGGCGTACCGATACGGATGCCGCTGGTGACAAAGGGGGAACGCGGATCGTTGGGTACGGCATTCTTGTTGACGGTGATATGGGCCGCGCCCAGCGCCGCCTCCGCATCCTTGCCGGTGATGTCCTTGTCGATGAGGTCCACCAGGAACAGGTGATTATCCGTACCGCCGGAGACGATCTTGTAACCGCGATCCATCATCACCTGGGCCATGGCCCGGGAATTCTCCACCACCTGAGTTTGATAGTCCTTGAATTCCGGCTGCAAAGCCTCCTTGAAGGCCACCGCTTTGGCGGCGATGACGTGCATCAACGGTCCGCCCTGACTGCCGGGAAAGACCATGGAATTGATCTTCTTCTCCACCTCCGGATTGGAACGCGCCATGATCATGCCGCCGCGGGGACCGCGCAGGGTCTTATGGGTGGTGGTGGTGGTGATATCGGCGAGTTGTACCGGACTTGGATAGACTCCCGCGGCAATCAGGCCCGCTACGTGAGCGATATCGACGAATAGATAAGCACCGACTTCATCGGCAATGGCGCGGAAACGTGCCCAATCCACCACTCGCGAATAGGCGCTGAAGCCGGCGACAATCATCTTGGGCCGGTGTTCGCGGGCCAGTTGCTCGACTTGCGCATAATCGATCTCGCCGGTGGCGATATCCAAGCCGTATTGAACGGCATCATATAATTTCCCGGAAAAATTCACCTTGGCCCCGTGGGTTAAATGCCCACCATGGGCCAGGCTCATGCCCAGGATACAGTCCCCCGGGTTGAGCAGGGCCATGTACACGGCGGCATTGGCCTGGGAACCGGAATGGGGCTGGACATTCACATAGGCGGCACCGAACAATTCTTTGGCGCGGTCTATGGCCAATTGCTCGGCGACATCCACAAATTCACAACCGCCGTAATAGCGCTTGCCGGGATAGCCTTCGGCATATTTATTTGTTAAAACAGAACCTTGTGCCTCCAGCACCCGGGGGCTCGCATAGTTTTCCGAGGCTATGAGTTCAATATGTTGTTCTTGACGCTGGACCTCCTGAGTGATGGCAGTCCACAGCGTGTCATCGAACCCGGCAATCCGCATGTCTCGTGAATACATTATTCGTTCACCCGATATATAGTTAGCGCTATCTGAAAAGGGTCAAAGCATACCCGATTTCCGCCCCCGATGCAGTACACAAAACCGCCCGGCCCCCAGTACTTCCCAGCCATTTTCCCGATGACGGGACTGCCTTGCATTGAGATCCTGAGGATGCGATGTCAACAATTTCCATGATATAGTAATCATCGAATTGTCTTCCGCTTGGATGAGTGATAGTGGACCGGGCGAGCGCCGAACGGAGCATGTTTTCGCTCTGTTCGGAATGCCGGTAAGACAAGGGTAATAGACAATAATGCTAACTCTCTGATATTCATAGTTATGGTTACGGGATTTATCAATCAACCCATTGTCGTTTGAATGAAATCCTAAGCCCTGTGAAGCAGAGAGATATCAGCTTTGCCCGATAAACATAAACCCGCCGGTAGTGCCTGATCAACGCATGGCCCGGCACTAGCAACATGGACGTAATTTAGGAGACATAATTCCATGTTGGCCGAGGCAAGAGACCACATCGTAATTCCAAGCGTCACAAGCAAGATATTGCGTCTG
>Ga0315556_1000501_pt1 | contig 24351 bp, 17 predicted proteins | sample SalMarSW160310MG_FD_202112 | JGI IMG/M metagenome (GOLD analysis project Ga0315556, IMG submission 202112) | Salt marsh sediment microbial communities from the Plum Island Ecosystem LTER, Massachusetts, United States - Salt Marsh Sediment SW1603-10 ...
CCTATGGGCGCAAAACTCGGTTGCCGCCGGTAACTGATTGATTCGCTTGCCTGCGCACAATCCAGTTACTACTCTGACAAAGTATATGATAGGCGGATAGGCAGTATTTCAGTCCAAATTCAGCGTGTAGAGCTCCTTTGGGGCTTTATTTTTAGCTGCGAATGATCAAGTATATGCCTATTGAGGAGGCTAAGAGCATATACCTGATCAACGGGAGATACCATGGATCTCTCGGCAGTTATCCGATCGTTCAAGAAAGAAAAAGTTGTGACCGTTGTGCTGTTGGCCATGTGGCTGTCGTGCTCCATTGCAACGGCACGTCGACGGCTAAAAACCTGGAGAGCCTACACGAGCTATAACCGTAATGGTCGCTATTACACGTTGCCGGAGATCGCCGAATTCGACGCCAACGGTCTGTGGCGGTATCAAGGGGTCTGCTTCTCCAAGCACGGCAATCTGAAGCAGACCCTGGTCCATCTAGTCACCCACTCCGTGCACGGGTTGAGCGGCGCCGAGCTGGGCGAGCTGCTCGGGCTGCAACCGCGCTCCTTCCTCTCGCACTTTCGCGACCATCCGGCGCTGTATCGGGAAAACTTGAGGGGGCGGTGGATCTGGTTTGCCGCCGACCCCAGGATCCGCGACAAGCAAAAGCAGGCCCGTTTGGACCAGGCCGTTGGTGGCGAGGGGCCACGGATGCCATCGGATATGGAGGCGGTGATGATTTTGGTTGATCTGATTCACCACCCCAACAGCGCTCTGGAACAGATCGCACGCCGACTCAAGCCCAAAGGACTCGATCTTGATGTGGCCGCCATCCGCCGACTGCTTGTGCATCATGATCTGCTAAAAAAAACCGTGGACTCTCCCCTATCCGATGCTTGAATCAGCATTTGGAGAAGCTGCATCGCACGCTGTCGCTTGGCGCCCTGTTTCCGCAGAAGCCATGGATTCGGTTTGCTCCCGATCTGAGCCGTTGTCCGCGATGCCATCACACCACGCAGGTGTGGAAAACCCACACCCGAGAGGTCGCCACATTGCGCATCGGACATTTCATCGCCCATGAGACACAAGGGTACTGCCCCCACTGTGCGGATCGACCTGTGTTCCTGGCCGAGGAGCTACACCAACTGGTTCCCCCCGGTGCCCGGTACGGCTACGATGTCATGGTGCAGGTGGGAGAGGCGCTGTTTTTGCGTTGCCGCAACGGCAAAGAGATTCGGCGCGAGCTCGGCGAAAAAAGCATCGACATCTCCTTGCGGGAGATTGATTATCTGGGCCGGCGCTTTATCGTCTATCTGGCCTTGGTGCACGAGCAAAGCCGCGCGAAGCTCAAGCAGTTCATGGGCTCACGGGGCGGCTACATTTTGCATTTGGATGGGACCTGCGAAGGCGACAGTCCCCACCTCATGAGCACAATCGACGGACTGTCCAAGATCGTGCTGGACAACCTCAAGATCCCCTCGGAAAACGCCTGCCAGCTGATACCTTTCCTAAGAAAAATCCAGCAGACGTACGGCGACCCCATTGCGCTGGTACACGACATGGGCGCTGCGATCTTGCATGCCGTCGAGGAGGTCTTCCCTGCCGTACCGGACTATATCTGCCATTTTCACTTTCTCAAAGATATCGGCAAAGATCTGTTTGGCCACGATTACAGCGCCATCCGCAGACACCTGAAGACCCATCGCATACGCAGCCAGTTGCGAAAGACGGCGAAAGACCTCAATGAAGCGATCGAGGATGACGCGGATACACGCCAGTGTCTTCACCGCTACTTGGAAACCAAGCAACTACGCGAACCGCAAACACCACTGCGGCCTCTGGTGACCGCCTATCTCATCATCAGTTGGATCTTGGAGGCAAAGAACGAATCCCACGGCTTCGGCTTCCCATTCGACAGGCCGCATCTTGACTTTTACCTGCGACTGCAAGAAGCCTACCCCAAGCTGCAAGGATTAAAACAGAAAATGTCTGCCGGGGCTGCGTTGCTGCCACTGACACCGATGAGCAATACATTGGCAGACAAGGCGCTCGCCAACACCGTGTTGAGGATGCTCGGTAAAGTCAGGATATTCGATCAATTGAGAGCGGCGATGAGGATAGCGCAGCCCGATAGCCGGGCGGGGTTGAATGAGGAGGGAGATGCAGACATCTCGTCTATCCAGGCGCGCGTCACCTTGTTTCGCCACTCCGAGGAAATCAAAGAATTGGCGGCGACGACGATCGCGTACCAGAAAATGGTCAAGCAGATCGACAAATACTGGGATAAGTTGTTCGCCGATCCGATTCAGGTTGCCACTCCAACAGGACCCGTTAGCGTACAACCGCAAAGAACGAACAACATGTTGGAGCAGTTCTTCCGATACCTGAAGCGCATTGGCCGTAGGCGAAGCGGCAACCATGCTTTAACAAAGACACTGAAAACAATGTTGGCACAAACGCCGCTCGTCAAGAATCTCGACAACCCCCAGTACATGGAAATCATCTTAAACGGCAAAGCAAGTCTTGCCGAACGTTTTGCCGAGATCGATATCGTTCAAGTCCGCAAGGCCTTTGCCGAGGCGCAGAAAGTTACACAGAAATATCCAAAGCGGATGGCCGACGTGTTTAAAATTCCCCATCTCCCAAAGCTGTTGCTCGAAATGCCGCCACAAAAGTCTGCAATCTCATAGATCCAACCGAATTTTGCGCCCATAGAGTCAAACGACAGTGCAGCGCTGATGCAGAAGGCCGACCGGGCCTTGGCATCGGCTCGCCTGTTGCTCGATGCTGGAGACACCGACGGCGCCTGCAATCGCGCCTACTACGCGATGTTCGATGCCGCGCGCCACGCGAGCAAGCGAGTTCGAAACCACAAGTGCAAACAGCGGTCCTCCTGGGACCGGCGCTCGTGATTCTGACGGCGCAGCCAACGCTGGGCTTCCAAAGCGGCCGCGGTGACCGGCCAAAGAGCAACTTCTAGGCTTCACCAGAGTATCGGCGTCTCGCCTCTTGCTATGGACTCGTGCTTAGCTCGGTCGTCGAGAGGGTGGGACCGCGGCAGAAAGCTCGCGCTACTTGACTTTGACGGGTAGCGCAGGAGGGCCGCACTGTGGCACGATCAGAACCGCTCTCCTCGGAGCGCAGACCCAGTGACAGAGCGTCACATGAAAAATTGCAAACCAAGGGCTTGCAAACTATATTTGAGCTGGACTCTTAGACTCCAGCGCTGAATACCCACCCACAAGAGAAGCGTTTCCATGACATACGAGGCCAAGAAAGCACTTGAGGCCCGACTGCTTGGGATTCTACAGCAGCAGAGTGGTCATTCGATGTCAGCCGCTGCACTTATGCGCGACATCACTAACGATGGAACGCCCGAAATGGATGCTCGGGAGGCTTTGTTATCTCTAATGGTCAGTGACGAAGTCCAATTCACGCCCGACAGACGTGTGCAAATGGAAACTGAAGCCGCCGGCCGATGATTTGGGGTTATTAGCCGCCAACGGTGGCTTGCTAATTCGGGCTCCCTAGGAGTCCGAATTCGTCTGACGAAGAGGATGTATCGTGGACAGCCGCAGCGAAAGAAAATGGCGAGAACGCCGAAACCCTCATACGGATCACAGAGCTGCTGCTAAACGAGATCGCGATAGATTACTCTACTGTAACGCCCTGCGCCGACTAGCGGGCGTTACACAGGTCATCAGCCCAGTCGAAGGTGACGTCGTCCATAACCGACTGACCCACACACTCAAGGTCGCTCAGATAGCGCGCCGACTTGCAGAACGTCTTCAGCAAGAATCTGACGATGACCTCTTGCGCTCCGTCGGCGATCTTGATCCGGAGGTCGCCGAGGCCGCCGCCCTCGCTCACGATCTGGGCCACCCACCATTCGGGCACATCGGCGAGCAAGAGCTAAATCGACTCTTGAAGGATCGCAACGAAGAAGGTTACGAAGGTAACGCCCAATCCTTCCGAATCGTAACCAAATTGGCAGTTCGCGCCCGAGACCACGCCGGCCTAAATCTCACCCGAGCCACACTGAATGCGACGTTGAAATACCCCTGGCTGCAGTCAGGACACCCCGAGACGAGGAAGTGGGGTGCATACGAGAGCGAAGCATGGTATTTCGAGTGGGTTCGCGAAGGCAGCTGCGACAAGGAAAGGTGTATTGAGGCGCAGATCATGGACTGGGCAGACGACGTTACTTATGCGGTTCATGATGTGGACGATTTTTTCCGGGCTGGGCACATACCGCTTCATTTGCTAATGACGCGCGACGATGGCGAATGTGACGAATGTAAACGATTTCTTGACGCAACCAAGGCAAGGTGGGAGAAATCAAACCCAGAACGAATCGCGCGTTGGAAGGATTACGTTGAGGCTTTTGATTCTATCAAAGTCATTATGCCCATACGCGGCCCGTATCGTGGCACCAAGGAGGAGCGTGCAGTATTGAATGAAATGGAGTCAGAGCTTATCACGAGGTTTATAAACAACCCACGAATCCCAGAAGCTTTCTCCGGCGCCTGCCCGAGGCTTAAGGTAGATGACAGCGTCAGCGCAGAAGTGTCGATACTCAAAGCGCTAAATTGGTACTACGTCATTGAGTCGCCAGCGCTCAAAACACAACAGTTCGGCCTACGGAAGATTGTTCGGGATCTGTTTGCGGTATACGCTGACAGTCCGGATGAGAAATTATGCCCAAGCTGGGTCGCAGCCGAGCTGGAAGAAAACGCATCGCCGGCTCGACGAGCGGCCGACATTGTCAGCTCGCTATCCGATTCGCAAGCGATTCGACTTCATCAGCGTCTGATGGGGCTAAACCCAGGGTCAATTCGAGACTGGGTGTGAATGATGCGACTCCTGTACCTAACTGCGGGACATCCCGAACCGATAGCCTGGGATCGGCCAGCGCAAAATTCCGCTCCTATAGCCAGTACGCGATATTAAGTGTTAGTAGTGCGTCGATGATGAAGACGCATCCCGCATATCGCCCTTAGAGGAAATGGACTCGGGATGTGGAATCTTGGTACTGTAATGAGCAGGTGAAGGAGCAGACCACGAGAGGCGGCTTGGCTGAAGGCCCCTGGCAAGCCTGGTACCGCAGCACCGAGTGCGACATCCTGCACGACTTCTACATCCCGGCGCTGCGCGCGTCGGTCCGCTACGACCGGGTTGCCGGGTATTTCACCTCCACGTCGCTGGCCGTGGCCTCCCAGGGCTTCACGGCGCTGATCAAGCACCAGGGACATGTCCGCCTGGTGGTCGGCGCCGACCTGGACCCCGAGGACGTGCGCGCCATCGTCGACGAGGACGACCGCAAGCGCCTGGCCGATTCCCTGCTGGCCGAGCTGGGGGGTCTCGAAGACTGGCCCGAGACGGTCTCAAACGGCATGGGCCTGCTGAGCTGGATGGTTCAGGAGGGTTACCTGGAGTTGCGGGTTGCGCTACGTGTGCACCGCGAGACCGGTGAGCCCCTTCCCTTCACGTCCCGCATCGACGGCTATGCCCACGAGAAGTGGGCCATCTTCTGCGACGCGGACGACAACCGGCTGATCGCGGCCGGCTCGATCAACGAGTCCAAGACTGCCCTGACCCTCAACGCCGAAAACCTCGTGGTCCGCTGCGACTGGGAGGGGGACAAGGACGCCCAGTTCGCCGATCGGGTGGAGGCGTCCTTCGAGGCCATCTGGAACGACGACGATCCCGGCCTGCGCGTGCTGACGCTGCCGGATGCGGTCCAGGAACGGCTGATCCAGATCGCGGCGACGGTGACCAAGCCGAAGGAGATCGACAACTCCTCGGAGCTGCCGCCGGAGGCCCCAAAACCCTCGACGAAGGAATGGCTCCAGTTCGCGATTCTGCGGGATGCGCCGCGCATGCCCAACGGCCGGCTCGTCGGCATGGTAACGGCACCCGTGGAGCCCTGGCCCCATCAAGCGGTCGTCGCGCGACGGCTGATCGAGTCCTGGCCCTACAGCTTCCTGCTCTGCGACGAGGTGGGTCTCGGCAAGACCATCGAGGCGGGTCTGGCCCTGCGATCGCTGATCCTGTCTGGCCTTGCGCGCCGGGTCCTGATCGCACCGCCGGCAAGCCTGGCCAAGCAGTGGCACAACGAGCTGAAGGACAAATTCTATCTGCCCTTCGCCCGCGCCCTGAACGGCGCCCAACCCCGCCACGAGATCATCCATCCGACCGAGCGCCAGTTCCCGAGCAAGTCCGTGTTCGCGCCGGCCCTGGCCATCGTCTCCACCGGACTGGTGCGCCGAAAGGAGCGCCGCAAGGAGCTGACGAGCCACGAGTGGGACATCGCCCTGGTCGACGAGGCCCATTACGCGGGGCGCAAGAACGCGACCAACGGCACCACGGCGCAACCGCGCTACGGGGAGCTCTATCGGGCCGTCGCCGATGGTCTGCGGCCGAAGTCCAAGGCCCTGTGGCTGGCGACGGCGACACCGATGCAGCTCGACCCCATCGAGGTCTACGACCTGTTCCAGCTGACCCGGCGCGTCGGTCCCTTCCTGCAGGATCCCTCGCTGACCGCGGCCTACTACGAGGTCCAGGGCCGCATCCAACGCGGCGAGCAGGTCTATCCGGACGAGCTGGAGTTCGTGCGCCAGGTCCTGCGCTCGATCCACCGCCATGACCCGGAGCTGGCCGAGCACATCCGGGAGACCGTGCTGACGCCGGCGAACCGGATGCAATACGACAACTGGCTGGAGAAGGGCTTCCCGCCGACCGCGTTCAGCCTGAAGCAGCTCCTGCGCGCGATCTTCGCCTCCGCGCCTCTGTCGCGGGTGATGATGCGGCACAACCGCGCCCTGCTGCGTGTCTACCAGCAGAACGGCGAGCTGAAGAGCAATCTCGCCCATCGCCATGTGCTGCCGATGCGGCGCATCCAGTACACGGCCCAGGAGAAACAGGCCTACGAGGCCCTGGAGGACTATGCCCAGGACCTCGCGCAGCAGGTGACCGCGGCGAACGATCAGCAGACGCGGGTCTCGACCGGTTTCTACCTGAGCTTCCTGAGACGGCGCTTCGCATCGAGCCTTTGGGCGATCGCGGAGACCCTGCGCCGACGGCGCGAGCGGGTCGCCGCGACCTTGGAATACCTGGTGAACGGTGGATCACCCGCGGCCCTAGCGACGGGAAGCACAGTCGAGGGGGAAGAGGACTTCGAGCAGGACGACTCGGATGCCGAGATCATCGATCAGCTCCTGAAGAATCGCAGCGAGGCCGATCTGCGCTGGGAGCTGGAGCGCCTGGGCGAGATGCTCGGCAGCACTCTGTACGACGCGGCGCCCGCCTCGTCGAAGATGCAGGCCCTGCTCGGCTACGTGCAGCAGCGCAAGGACCCGAACCGGCCCGGCCGCATCCAACAGATGGTGATCTTCAGCCAGTTCTGGGACACGGTGGAAGACATCGTCCGGCGCTTCAAACAGGTGAACCAGCGCTTCCTGATCGGGACCTACTCGGGCCGCGGCGGCCAGTACACCGACCCGGAGACCGGCAAGCTGGTCGGTACCGAGCGCGAGGAGATCAAGAAGCGCTTCCTCCGCGGCCAGATCGACATCCTGGTCTGCACCGATGCCGCAGCCGAGGGCCTGAACCTCCAGACCGCCGACTACCTGGTCAACTTCGACATGCCCTGGAACCCGGCCAAGGTGGAGCAGCGCATCGGCCGTATCGACCGTATCGGCCAGCGCCACGGCGACATCTACGTGCAGAACCTGTGTTACCTGGGGTCCGTCGAGGAGATCGTCTACGACCGGTTGCTGAATCGCCTTGGCAACATGATCTCGGTGGTGGGCGAGCAGCAGCTCTCGATGCTGCCGGTGACCGAGGAGGACTTCCGGCGCCTGGCCGATGGCGAGATCACCGAGCAGGCCCTGGAGAAGGAGGCCCTGGAGCGCGTCGCGATCACCCAGCGCCGTATCCGCGAGACAGAGCTGACCGGCCAGGAGATCTACGAGATTTACCAGCGCATGGCCCAGCGGGATGCGGGCCAGCGGCTACCGGCAACCCTCGAAGTCACCTGGGATGTCTTGACCTCGTCCAAATACCTCGCGGTTATCGGCTGCCATCGATCCGCCAACCTGACCGGCGATACTCATGAGCCCTTGCTGCTGGCTGGCATCCCCGGCGTCCCCGACGGAATGGCCCTGACCGTGAACCGCGATCTCTTCGACGAGGGCATCGAGGCCCTCGGGACACGCCTGCACTTCGCGACCTACGGCGGCACCTACTTTGACGCACTGCTGGAGCTATCCGCCACCTGGGAGATGCCGCCCTGCGTCCGGCAAATCAGCGTGACGCCGAAGGGCATGCACAACGACTACTTGGGCTATGTCGTCGCCGTGAAGAACGATCCGGCCGGCCCTCTGCGCCTGATCACGGCCTTATCGCAGCTCGCCGAGCTGCACCTCGAGGAGTCAGCGACAGTCACGGAAGAAGGCGCGCAACCCTTCGTCGGGCAGCTTCAAGCCCTGGCCGACCGCGAGTTCAAGCTGAGCGCCCACGTCGACGCCATCGAGGCCGACAACATCCTGTCAGGCAAGGCGCAAGCCGCCCTCGTCCTCGGCGTCGCCTTCGGCGCCATCACAAGCCGTCAGAAGTTCGGTAACGGCGACCCGAACTTCTGGAAGGAGATCGACGCCTGGCGCGCCCAAATCGAGTCCCGCACGGCCGCCGGCGGCGCCCTGCGCGTGCAGCACATCCCCAGCGATCTCGGCAAGGTCGCCTCGACCGCTTTCCTCCCCTTCGACGTCAAGCGGAAGGTGAGCGAAGACACCTACTGGATCGAACGTACGCCGGGCCTGCTGCTGTCCAGCGCCGCAGACGCAGCATGCCGGGCCGGCGATGGGATCAAGCGGAAGAAGTCGGATGTTTCGACGGAGCTTGGGCTCGGGAGAATCGAAGCCGAGATGCGGCGGGTTTAGTCTCTGTAAGCCTAAAAGCTTCCGAGTCGATCGGCCACTAACATATTCTCGGCAACTGCTCCCCCGCCAGCCAATCGACGATGCGCTGGCCACCGAAGCCGGTCTCCATCTGGACGAACTGGTGTGGGTCCTCGACGACTTGGCCGATGATTGCGGACTCCCTGCCGAGCGGATGCCCCCGCATGGCATCGAGCAGCGTCTGGGCCTTGTCTGAGGGGCAGATGGCGACCAGCTTGCCTTCGTTGGCGACATAGAGGGGGTCCAGTCCCAGCAGCTCGCAGGCGGCGGCGACCTCGGGGCGGACGGGGATGTTCGCCTCACGGATCTGCATGCCGATAGCGGACTGGTTGGCCAGCTCGTTGAGGGTGGTCGCCAGCCCGCCGCGGGTAGGATCGCGCAGGCAGTGGATGTCCGGGACGGCCTCGACCATGGCCGCTACCAGGCCGTGGAGGGCGGCGGTATCGGACCGGATCTCGGTTTCGAAGCCCAGATTCTCCCGCTTGGACAGAACCGCGATCCCGTGATCGCCCATCGTCCCGCTCACCAGGATGGCATCGCCCGGGCGCGCCAGGTCGCCGGAGATTCGGATGCCCTCCGGTACCAGGCCGACGCCGGTCGTCGTGATGAAGACGCCGTCCCCCTTGCCGCGCTCCACGACCTTGGTGTCGCCGGTGACCACGGGGACTTCGGCCTCGCTCGCGGCCCGAGCCATGCTTCGGACGATGCGGTCGAGATCCGACAAGGGAAGACCTTCCTCCAGGATGAGGCCAGCCGCCAGGTAGAGAGGCCGGGCGCCGGCCATGGCCACGTCGTTGATGGTGCCGTGAACCGCCAGGGAGCCGATGTCGCCACCTGGGAAGAAGAGGGGCGAGATCACGTGGCCGTCAGTGCTCATGACCAGGCGTCCCGGCGGCGGCGCGAACAGGGCCTGGTCGTTGCCCTGGCGCAGTAGCTCGTTGTCCAGGTGCCGCTTGAACAGCTCCTCGATGAGCTGGGCCATTGCACGTCCGCCGCTGCCGTGGCTCATGTCCACGGCGCCGCGCTCCAGGTCGAGCCGCAGGGAGAAGCGCCGGCCGGAGCCCGAGATCGAGCCGCCTCCCATCAGGCCGCCTGTCCCTCGGTCCGGGCGGCGTCCCGGAAACGGCCGTAGGACCAGTAGGCGGCGCAGGCGCCCTCGGAGGAGACCATGCAGGAGCCCATGGGATTCTCGGGCGTGCAGATGGTGCCGAAGAGCTTGCAGTCCGTCGGGCGCTTGACCCCGCGCAGGATGGCCGGGCACTCGCAGCCCTTCACCTCCCGGCTTTCCCGGGTCTCCACGGGGAAGCGGATCTCCGCATCCAGATCCGAATACTCTTTACGGATCTTCAGGGCGCTGGCCGGCAGGAAGCCGAGGCCGCGCCATTCGAAGCTCTCGCGCAGCTCGAAGCAGTCGGCCATCAGGGCCTGGGCCTTGCGATTGCCCTCCGGCGTGACCGCCCGGCGATACTGGTTCTCCACCTCGCAGCGCCCGGTGTTGATCTGGCGGATCAGCATGAGGGCCGACTGCATCACGTCCAGGGGCTCGAAGCCGGCGATCACCAGGGGCTTGCCGAATTCCTCCGGCACGAAGCCGTAGGGGGCGCTGCCGATGACCGTGCTGACGTGGGAGGGGCCCAGGATGCCGTCGATGGAGACGCCCTCCGGTCCCTGCGCGGCGAGGATGGCGCGCAAGGCAGGGGGGGTGAGCACGTGATTGCAGAAGACCGAGAAATTCGCGAGCCCTTCCGCCCGCGCCTGCTTCATGACCACCGCCGTGGGCGGGGTGGTGGTCTCGAAGCCGATGGCGAAGAAGACCACCTGCCTGGTCGGGTCGGCGCGGGCGACGGCGAGTGCATCCTGGGTCGAGTAGACCATGCGGACGTCGGCGCCGGCGGCCTTTGCCACGAGCAGACTGCGGCGGTCGCTCCCCGGCACCCGCATCATGTCGGCGTAAGTGCAGAGGGTAACGCCGTGCTGCTCGGTCAGGGCGATGGCCTGGTCGATGCGGGCGATGGGCAGGACGCACACGGGGCAGCCGGGACCGTGCACGAAGCGCAGATTCGGGGGCATCAGGTCCTGGACGCCGTAACGGAAGATCGCGTGGGTGTGGCCCCCGCAGAACTCCATCAGCCGGTACTCGCGCTCCGGCACCGCTTCCGCGGCGATGGCGCCGGCGAGCTGCCGGGCGAGGGCCCGATCGCGAAACTCGTCGACGTACTTCACGGCACGTCCTCGGCGGACAGCCCGGCCTCGGCGATGAGCCGCAGGGTCTGCTCCGCCTCTTCGGGGCTCAGCTTGTTGAGGGCGTAGCCCACGTGCACTAGGACATAGTCACCGATCCGGGCATCCTCGACGAGGGCGAGAGAGACCTGCCTACTGATCCCGTCCAGGGAGACGGTGGCCGCATCGGTGAGCTCGTCGATTGCGGTGATCCGTGCGGGGATGGCTAGACACATTCGGGTGGGCCTGTGCTGGCATCAAGAGATGGGCCGGTATCAAGAGATGGTCACATGATAGTCGACGCAGGGATCGACCGCAGTGACGAACAGGCCCGCCTGGCGGGCCAGGGTATCTGCGTCCGTGACCGGCAACGCCGCTAATCCCTGGAAGACTACCCCGCGGGGGTGGAAGTTCCACTCGGTCGGGGCGAGGATCCTGTAATCGCTTATCCGTCCGTCGGTTATCCGGCCCCGGTCGATCGCTACCCGGTGGATCAGCAGTCCCCGCGCCGCGGGAACCAGAGCGATGCCCACACCTTCCCCCAGGGACTGGGCCGGAGATGCGATCGGCTCGTCGAGACGTCCGAGCTGGCTTCGCAGGTCACTCTGCAGGGAGGCGAGCTCCAACAGCTGCGCAGCCAACCGGGGCAGCAGGGCGTTTCCGAGCGTCCGGGCAAGGTCCGTCACCGGAGCGCGTTGCCGCCGGCGCGTGAAGGGGGAGGTCTCCCGCGGCTCGCCCCGCCACAGTGGCTCGGCTACGAAGCGCTCCGCACCCGTACCGGAAAGGAGCGGCTCCAGATCCGTTGCGAGCAGGCACGGTAACCCGCTCACCTGGCACCTGCCCAAGGAGGTCCAGCCCTGGGCGTGTACTCGCTGCATCAGGCGGGCGGGAGCCGTGTCCGTGCTCTGCGCCCAGTCGAGCAGATCATCTCCCGTCTGGATTCGTGTGAGCCAATCCGAGGGTTGCGTGCCCAGGACCTGCTGCTCACTCAGCTGCGCGAGCTCGTCCAGGGCGACCGCTGAGGCAGAGAGATCCGGCTCCGCCGCAGCGGCGCCCGGTCGCAGCAGATCGGCAGGCCGGGTGAGCGATTTGCGCAGCCTCAGATAGGCGGCCATGACCCGGGACATCGCCTCATCCAGGGGAGGCTCGTCCAGGAAGCGGGGCCAGTCCAGAAGGATTCGCCACAGATGCTCCTTGACCGTCTCCAGATCCACCAGCATGCGGCGCAGCCGGATGATGCTGGTGGGAGGTGTCAGTCCCAGGGCCGCCTCGCAGGCGCTCGCACAGGCGCAGGCCTGGGCGCCGGCGCAGATGCTGAACAGGGCCGGCAGGCTCACCGCCGTTTCCTCGACGCCCTTGCCGATGAAGAGGCGGCTCGCGGCGGTCGGCCGCGATGCTTGGATGGTCACTCCTATACGATCGGGTAGGCGCCGCAGCTCGATGTCGATCCTACCGGTAAGATCCGCCATGTCTTTCGCGGCCCATTGGCACTCTTCAGGTTGCTCCGGCTCATTTTGCTCTGTACCGTCGTAGTTGGGGACCCCTTCGAGATCGAGACCCGGGAATGCTGCTCCACGAGGATCAGGACTTTGCCCTCCGCCGCGAGGGACGCTTTCTGTGCGCCACCTTCGGGCGGCCGCACCGGGTGCTCAGCACCTGTCCCGTCAACGGCGGTCTGCGCGAGGACCTGACCCACGTCTGCAACCATCAGAGCTGCGAAGGCTCGGGCCACGCCGACCGGCATGCGCTGATCAACGACCTGGGGTTGCAAGCCTACCATCACCGCGCCTGCCGCGAGGCGGGGATCCCCGGTGCAACGACGGCGCTGATGAGCACGGCTGCCAACATGCAGTGTGCGGTTCTCGCGACCGCGTCCCGCGAGGAGCTCGAGGTGCGGGTCGCGGCCACCGCCGGGGTCCTCGGCAACGCCACCCGCGCCGGCGACCGCGCTCCGTGGCACGAGACCAGACAGGGCAACCGCCGGGTCGAGAGAGAGAGCCGCGTCGAGACCCGGATCGAGACGGCCGCCGAGATCGGCGGCACCATCGTCGCCATGGTCTTCATCAACCGGCCCTGCACCCGCGCCTGCCTGGTCAGGGCGGCGACCATGGTCACCGAGGGCAAGAGCGTCGCCATTCTGGACCTGCGCATGCCGAGTCGTCAGTCCGCGGGACTTGCCACGGGCACGGGGACCGACCAGATCGCCATCGCGGCACCCCTCGCCGGCGACGGCGAGTGGGAGCGCCACTGGGCCGGCAGCCACGGTACCCTGGGCGAGCTGCTGGCGCGGGCGACGCGCGACGCGGTCAGCCGTTGTCTACTGCTGCAGAATGGGGTCTGCGCCGAGCTGCGCCGCAGTATCTGGGGTGCGTTGGGTCGCCACGGCTGCACGGAGGAAGCGCTGCGCCGCTGCGCCCGGGTCGAGCTGAGCCGGGAAGAGGCGGAGCTTTTCGAGCACAACCTGATGGCCCTGGTCCACGACCCCCAGAGCGCCGCGGCGGCCTACTGCCTGGCCGAGAGCGTCGACCTGTCTGCCGCTGGAGTCCTTCATCCCGAGGTTGCACGGGAGGCCGTTCTCAACCAGGCGGGGCTGCTTGCCGCGACGGTGGCCGTCCATCCGGAGCGTTTTGCCTACTTTCGGGACGCACTGAAGGCCGAGGTCGAACGCTGTCCCGGCGAGCTCGCGGCCCTGGCGGTGGTCCGAGGATTCTCCGCCAAGTGGAGCTGATGCCCCACCTCGGTCTGGTCCTGGTGGCCTTCCTGGTCGACGGCCTCCTCGGCGATCCGGTCTACGCCCTGCACCCGATCCGGTTGCTCGGGGCTTGGAGCCTATGGTGGGAAAGGCGCCTCTTCGCCTGGGGTCTCGACGGCTGTCTCGGCGGCATCCTCCACTGGCTGCTGGTGGTCGCAGCGGCCCTGTTTGCCTGGTGGCTGCCGCACAGTCTGCTCACCCTCTGGCACCCCTGGGCAGCCTGGGTCTGGGATGCCCTCCTCGCCTACTGTTTGCTGTGCCTGGGCGACCTGCTGCGGCACGGGCGGCGGGTCTTGGTGAGCCTGGACGACCTGCCCCTTGCGAGATGCCATGTCGCGCTTCTGGTCGGACGCGACACGGACCAGCTCGATCGTGGCGGCCTGGTCCGTGCCACCATCGAGAGCCTGTCGGAGAACCTCACGGACGGGGTGCTGACCCCCCTTTGGGCTCTGTGTCTCTTCGGGCTGCCGGGGCTGGTCCTGGTCAAGGCGATCTCCAGCCTCGACTCCATGGTCGGCTACAAGGATGACCGCTACCACCGCTTCGGCTGGGCCGCGGCCCGTTCGGACGATCTCGTCCACTGGCTGCCGGCGCGGCTTTCTGTCCCCCTGGTCGCCCTGGCTGCCGCCTTGTTGCGTCTGCACCCACGCTCGGCCCTTGGGGCTGCCCGCCGCTGGCATGGGATGCTGCTGAGCCCCAACTCGGGGTGGAGCGAAGCGGCCTGTGCCGGTGCGCTTCGGGTGCGTCTGCTGGGCCCCATCAGCTATGGGGGCAAGGTCGTCAACGAGGCATTCCTGGGTGATCCGGACTGGCCGGCGGACCTCGAGGCGAGTCACCTCGAGCAGGCCCTGCGCTTGATCCTGGTCTGCGGGATTTTGGCGCTCGTGCTGGGCTTGGCCCTTGCCGCCGGGGTCCACTTCCGCTTTGCACCAGGGGATGTTCGATGAGACCCTTGGCCATCGGGTGGAACGGTTGGGACATGTTCATAGACGCTCGGATTCCCTGTCCGCACCGCAAGGTGCCTTGTCATCAGACCGGAGGTCGCTGCTCATGACGAAAACGACGAACGACAAGAAGTACTGGGTAGGTGTCGACCTGGGGGGCACCAAGATGTTGGCCGTCCTGTTCGAGCAGGATTTTCGGCCCCGCGGGCGAAAGCGAAAGAAGACGAAGGCTCAAAGCGGGATGGATGCGGGCCTCACCCGGATCACGGACACCATCCAAGCTTTGCTCGAGGATGAGGACGTGGCGGCGGAGCAGCTCAGGGGCATCGGTATCGGATGCCCTGGACCGCTGGATCTGGATGCCGGGATCGTATTGGAGATGCCGAATCTGGGTTGGAAGAACACGCCCGTACGCAAGCATCTGGAAGATGTCTTCGGTTGCCCGGCGGTCGTCATGAACGACGTCGATGCGGGGGTCTACGGCGAGTATCGATTCGGCGCGGGTCGCGGTGCGCGCTCCGTCGTCGGTGTCTTTCCGGGCACGGGCATCGGCGGAGGATGTGTCTACGAAGGGAGCGTCTTGCGGGGGAGGAAAGGCTCCTGTATGGAGATCGGGCATATACCGGTCGATCCGCAGGGTCCCTTGTGCGGATGTGGTCAGCGCGGCTGTCTGGAGGCGATGGCGAGCCGGCTTGCCGTTTCCGCGGCAGCCGCCGCAGCGGCCTATCGCGGCGAGGCACCGAATCTGCTTGCGGAGGTGGGCACGGACCTCTCGAACATACACAGCGGCGAGCTGGCCAAATCGGTCAAGGCCGGCGACCAGGCGGTGGAGAAGATACTGTGCAATGCGGCGCACCTCATCGGCTGGACCAGCGCCGGCGTGGTGAACATGCTGGCACCGGACCGTCTGGTGCTGGGCGGTGGACTGGTGGAGGCGCTCCCGGACCTCTTTCGGGAGGAGGTCGAGCGGTCCCTGAAGGCGCGGGTGATGCCGGCGTATCGAGATGCCTGCAAGGTCGTCGTCGCCGAGCTCGGGGACGATGCAACGGTCGTCGGGGCCGCCGCCTGGGCCGAGCACGCGCAGGAGTGACGGCCTTTTGTATTCGGCCGGGAAGGAGAGATTTCCGGCGACGGCCTGAGTGACTTGCCGATCCGATCGCGGAATCGATTCAGGCCGAAGCGTCGCGCACAGGATTCTCCAATACTCCGATCGACTCGATCTCGACACTGACCCGATCCCCATCCGCCAGAAAGACCGGGGGCTTGCGGGCGAAGCCTACGCCGGGCGGTGTCCCAGTGAGGATCAGGGTGCCGGGCAGGAGCGTCGTGTCCTGGCTCAGGTGGGCGATGAGCTCCGCGACCGTGAAGATCATGTCGCTGGTGTTTCCGGTCTGCATGGTCTCGCCGTTGAGCACACAACGGACGTCCAGTGCCTGGGGATCCGGGATCTCATCTGCGGTGACCAGCACCGGTCCCAGGGGGCAGAAGGCGTCGAAGCTCTTGCCGCGCACCCACTGCCCGGCACCGCCGTGCTTCTGCCAGCGCCGGGCGGAGATGTCGTTCGAGCAGCTGTATCCGCAGACGTAGTCCAGGGCCTGCGCCATGGGCACGTCCTTGACGGTGCGTCCGATGATCACGGCCAGCTCCGCCTCGTAGTCCACTTCCGGACCGTGCTGGCAGGAGGCAGGCAGGATGATGGGATCACCCGGACCTATGATCGACGTGGTCGGCTTCATGAAGAGGATGGGGTTTTCCGGGAGCTTGGCCCCGGTCTCCTCCGCATGCGCCCGGTAATTCAGCCCGATGCCGAAGATGTTGACCGGCTCGACCGGGGCCAGCCACCGGCTCACCTCGATGGTATCGCCCGTCTCGCTCAGGCATTGGTAGAGGTCGCCTTCCAACCGGCGCGCGTGGGATTCGTCGATTGGGGTGCCGTAGTGGACGGCTCCGGCGACGTCCTGGAATCGTGCGATGCGCATGCTGGCTTCTCCCGGCTCATGTCGGTCTCTACGACCTTGCGAGCCCATCATGGTCTTCGAGATTTGCGAAAGTCCGGTAGCCCCCGATTGCCTTCGCCGTTTGCTCCCCGCGCGATGCCGTCAACGCTGCAGCGCGCTCTCCAGGCCCTTCTTCGCTCGATCTACGAATTCCCCGCCCTGCTTCAGCATTGCCTGCTTTACCGCCTCGGCAAGGCCGGATCTGGAGAGCTTGCGCCCGTCGATGACTGCTCCGGAGGGTGAGGTCGAGAAGCCGGACAGGGGATCGCTCAACTGGAGGGCCGTTTCGTCCACCGCATCATAATCGTAATAGCAGGTCGCCCGGGCTTGCCTGTCCCCGGTCGAGAAGCGCACTGTCACCGCTGCTTGCTCGCGTCCCTTGATCTGGGTGTCGGCCCCCGACACCTCGGCAGAGGAGCCGAGCTGGGTGAGGACGATGTCCTTGCACAGGGTCACGCGCACGTCTTCGCGGGGATTCGAGCAGCCCGTGATCAGGGCGGCGGCCGTTATCAGGGCAAAGGTGGATATGGCTGGGAGTGGTCCGAGGTTTCCCACGATGGATGTCTCTCCGGCAGAGGATTCGAGCAAGCCGGCAGTCTACCCAGAGCTTCGGGTAGTCACAAGGCAGCGCCTTCCGAGGCAGACCGAATCGGGGGGAGAGAGCAGGCAACAATCGCGGGCGTTCCGGGGTGTTCGCAGAAGGCGTCCGAGTTTTCCACAAGTCCTCAGCCCATGTTGCGACGGGCGGCCATGGCGCGCCGCTTCTCGACGAAGCGCTGGGCGGAGACCGTCACTGTGAAGAGGTCCAGGGTCTGCTCCTCCGCCTCCGTCACGGGTGACATTGCAGTGTCGCTGTAGTCGTCCGGATTTGCGTCCGCCATGACCTCCGCCAGGATGCGGCGGTAGCGCCGGCTCATGGCAAAGGCGCCCGAGTATTTGGTGAGGTATTCCCAGGCGAGCCTCGGGTAGAAGAGCAGCGGATTCTCGATCGGGAAGCCAAGTCGGCGGTCCCGCCGCACCTTGCGCCGGATCAGCCCGCCTTCCAGCGGATGCATGCGCTCATAGACCATCGGTGCGTAAAAGGCGAAGAGCTTTGCCATCATGTTCTCGGGATCATAGCCCCACGCCCGAGCACGGCGCAGGACCCTGGCCACGTGATCGTCGGTGTAGTAGAGATCCCAGACCTCCCGGTAGATGCCCTCCCACTCCGCCTTGGACATCTGCGGATGGTCCATGGTCACGTGCTGGGTATCATAGTTGTTCATGTCCGGATCGAGCGGAACGCCGGCCTCGACCAGCCGCTGGTGGTCCTTGGAGCCGGGCAGAGGCGTGAGGATGAAGAACTCCATGATGTCGATCGGCAGCTCACGCTTGATGATCTCGATGTCCCGGCGAATGGACTCGGGTGTGTCGCTCGGAAAGCCGATGATGTAACCGGCATAGGTCAGCACCCCGGCCCGGTGCCAGGCCTGGAGCATGGTGCGATAGTCCGTGATCTTGTTCTGTCCCTTCTGTGCCCCTTTCAGGGAATCCGGATTGATGTTCTCCATGCCGATGAAGGTGCGGGTGACACCGGCCTTTCCGGCTTTCTCGATGAAGCGCGGAATACGATGGGCCTGCGTGTCCACCTGGGTCACGAGTCGAATCTCCATGCCGGACTCGCGCATCTCGATCAGACGGTCGAAGATCGCCTCCCAGTTGCGGTTGCGGGCGAAGTTGTCGTCAGTGATGAAGAAATTGCTGATCCCGTCCTGCGCATTGGCACGTACCAGGCGCTCGACGTCGTCTGCCGTGCGGTGCCGGGACTTGCGGCCCTGCACATTGATGATGGTGCAGAAGCTGCAGAGATAGGGGCAGCCGCGTCCGGCGTCGAAGCTCGCACGCTTGCCCATGGTCAGGCGTACCCGGTCCGGGGGTAGGTAGGGTGTCGGGGTGCCGCTCATGTCGGGCAGGTCGTCGAGGAAATCGTAGATGGGCCGAAGTCTGCCCTTCGCAGCGTCACACAGGAGGTCGTCGAGACGGCCTTCCAACTCCCCGGCGAACAGGCTGATGCCGTGATTCAGCGCTTCCTTCAGCTCGGACGGTATCTGCTCGAGCATGGCGAGGCAGCCGCTGACGTGGAACCCGCCGATCACCACCGGCAGATCCGCGGCCCGGAACCGCCTCGCGATATCCAGGGCGCGTGGAAACTGGTTCGATTGCACCCCGACGAGGCCGACCAGGGCATTGCCGCCGCTGCGGCGGATCTCGCGAACGAGCTGATGGACCCGGACCCGAGAGTTGGTCTCGTCCAGGGCGCGGATGCGGATCTCCACCTCCTCGCCGAGCACCTTCCTTGCGGCGGCGTCGCGGGCGATTCCATAGACGGTCGCCAGGCTATTGGACGGCAGGGAAGACCTCAGCCACTGGATGACATAACCTTCGTCGTCGTAGTGAGAGGGCTTGATCAGCAGGAGATTAAACGGACGCGGGTCGATGTTCTGGCTTTCCACCCCAGCTCTCCGGACAGGCGGATTCAAGGGCGCGATCCGCGTAGGCGCATATACGAGTATCTCAGTTGCTCGTGCGTGAAAAAAGCCGACGCCCTTGGGGATATGGCGGCGGCCAACCCTTGCGGGGGTACGAGGCCGGGCTCGGTCCCGGGCTGCTGCTCATCATCCCGACCCGGGGTCTCGGCTGATCGTCTCGTACGGCGGGCCAAGCCTCGAGGCGGCGTTGGCCAGGCCCACGAAGGTCTGCACGCTCAGCTCTTCGGCCCGCTGCCCCGGGTCAATGCCCTGTGCCTGGAGCAGGTCGGTGTCGATCAGTCCTTTCAGGCTATTGCGCAGGGTCTTGCGGCGCTGTGCAAATGCACGGGCGACCAATCGTGAGAGAAGGGCAGTATCCAGCACCGGGACCGGCAGAGGTCGGTGGGGAATCAGGCGGAGAAATGCCGAGCTGACCCTGGGGGCTGGGATGAAGGCCCCCGGGCCGACGCGGAACAGGGGCTCGGCCCGGCAAGAGACCTGGATCATGACCGAGAGCCGACCGTAGACCTTGGAGCCCGGCACGGCGGTGATCCGCTCTACCACTTCCTTCTGCAGCATGAAGTGCATGTCCTCGATGCAGTCGGCCTGGTCGAGAAAGCGGAAGAGCAAGGGGGTGGAGATGTTGTAGGGCAGATTGCCGACCAGACGCAGCCGCTCGCCCGGGTACAGGCTGCAGAGGTCGAAGTCCAGGGCATCGGCGTTGTGAATCCTCAGCTCGCCGAGGTCCCCACAGAGGTGGGCGAGGGGCTCGATCAGGTCGCGGTCCAGCTCCACCACGTCCAGCCGTCCCGAGGCTTGCAACAGACCTTTGGTGATTGCCCCTTGGCCGGGGCCGATCTCTACCAGGCGGTCTTCCGGTCCGGGGGCTACGGCCGAGAGGATGCGCCGGATGGTGCTCGGATCGTGAAGGAAGTTCTGGCCGAAGCTCTTGCGCGGGCGGTGCTCCATTGCGGCAGGTTAGCGTGCCGAAGATCTCGCAACCACCGTGCTGGGACAGAAGTTTTCAAGGGCGAGCTCCGGTGGCTCCGGCGCAGACTGAAGCGTTCTCATTCATTCGGTGTCGTCAATTTGTTGGTGCGCAGAAAATTTACCTGTAAAATACAAAGAGTTGTAACAATTTCGTAATATTTCCATTCTTGGTGGCTTGCGACGGCCCGTGCGCAACCGGATGGCAGCATCGACAGAAATCTTCAGTAGTCGAATCGTTCAAAGACATGTGCGGGTTTGCGGAGGATTTTCTGATCCCGGAGGGGACCGGTTCGGGCGACGTCCGGGAGCTGATCCGTGCTAGGAGGCAGTTTATCGAAGACCCGGCGTCCGAGCTGACCAGGCGTTTTTTCGACAGCTTCGACTGGCGCCTCTACCGCGGGGGGGCTTCCCTGGAGGAGCGGTGGGAGTCAGGACGCCGCCGCCTGCTGTTTCGGCAGTTGCACGGGGACGAGACCGTCTCCTGGCAGAGCATCGAAGTGGATCCCGGACTTCTGCGAGACCTTCCACAGGGCCCTGTCCGCGAGCGGCTGAAGCCGCTGCTCGGGATTCGGCGCTTGCTTCCGCTGTTCGAGATTCGAAGTCGCAGGCAGACCCTGTGCCTGCTCAACGAGGATGAGAAGACGGTCATCCGTCTCCTGCTGGAGGAGAACCGGCTGAGGGATCATGCCCACCACGGCGCGCAGCCGCTGGCCGTGCGTGTCCGGCTGTTGCCCGTCAGGGGGTACGAGACGGAGCTGCGTGACACGTCCCGGATGTTGAACGTCGATCTGGGCCTGGAGCCGGCGGGAGCCAGCGTCTTGATCGAGGCCTTGGCTGTGACCGGTCGCCAACCGGGCGGTTACTCCTCGAAGCTCGACTACCATCTGGATCCCCGCGAGCGGGCGGATGCCACGGCCAAGGAGATCCTGCTCGGTCTGCTCGATACTCTGGAGGTGAACGTCGAGGGCGCGAAGGCGAACCTGGACTCCGAGTTCCTCCATGACTTGCGGGTGGCGACCCGACGCACGCGCTCGGCGCTGACCCAGATCAAGGGGGTCTTCCCGACTGAGTTGGTCGAAGATTACAAGACGCGCTTTGCCTGGGTGCAGCAGATCACGGGGCCAGTGCGCGATCTGGACGTCTATCTGCTGGATTTCGACGGGTATCAGGCGAGCTTGCCTGTCCCCCTTCAGCCGAAGTTGGAGCCGCTGCGGGACTTCCTCGTGGGCCATTACGATGAGGTCCACAAGGCGATGGCGCACGCGCTCGGATCCAGGAAATTCAGGAGCCTGCTCGAGACCTGGCGGTCATTCCTACAGGCGCCGATTCCGGAGCACCCCACGGCTCCCAACGCGATGCGCCCATCCAAGGAGGTGGCGGATGAGCGCATCTGGCGCATGTACCGGCGGGTACGCAAGGAAGGGAGGGCGATCGCTCCCGACTCCCCGGAGGAGGAGCTGCACGAGCTGCGCAAGAGCTGCAAGAAGCTTCGTTATCTCATCGAGTTCTTCAGCAGCCTCTATCCGCGAGCGCAGATCGGTGCCTTGGTCAAGATGCTCAAGGTGCTGCTCGACAATCTAGGAAGGTTTCAGGATTTAGCGGTACAGGCCGGACACCTGCGGGAAATCGCCGAGCAGATGAGCGTCGAGGGGCGGGCCGAGACGGAGACCCTGCTCGCCATGGGGGCGCTGGTCGGCGATCTGTTGGGCCAACAACAGCAGGCTCGGATCGAGCTCGCACAGGTCTTTACCGATTTCGATGCACCCGAGAATCAGAGCCTTTTTCGCGATTTGTTTGCCCCAACAAGTGCCTGAGGCCGGGGACTTTGAAGACTATCGGCGTCTACAACAGCAAAGGCGGAGTGGGCAAGACGGCCACCGCAGTCAATCTGGCCTATCTGGCGGCGGAGGAGGGTAATCGCACCCTGGTGTGGGATCTGGATCCCCAGGCTGCCGCCACCTACTACTTTCGGGTGAGGCCGAAGGTCAAGGGGGGCGGTAAGGCCCTGGTGAAGGGCAAGCGGGAGATCGATGCGGCGGTGAAGGGCACGGATTTCCGGAATCTGGACCTCCTGCCCGCTGATTTCTCTTTCCGCAACATGGACCTGGTACTCGAGGATGCGAAGAAGCCCACCAAGCAGCTGGCGCGCTTGTTGAAGCCCTTGTCCGAGGAATACGACTACACCTTCCTGGATTGTCCGCCCAGCATCTCCCTGGTCTCCGAGAACATCTTCAGGGCCTCCGATGCCATTCTGGTCCCCATGATCCCCACGACCCTCTCGGCACGGAGCCTGGGGCAGCTCATGGAGTTTCTCGAAGACCATGTCCAGCTCGAGCGGTTGCCCGTGATGCCCCTGTTCACCATGGTGGACCGCCGCAAGCGCCTGCATCTCGAGCTCATGGAGCAGCTTAGGGTGCAATATCCGGGGATATTCGGCACCCCCATCCCCTATGCCTCGGAGGTGGAGCGGATGGGCGTTCACCGCATGCCCTTACCGGCCTACGCGTCGTCCAACGCTGCAACAAGGGCCTATCGCGCCCTGTGGGACGAGGTCAAGAGGGGGCTGACGGGATGATACGCCCGATTCCGCCGGATTTCTGGGATGCCTCTCGGCATCCCGCAATGGGGTCAGCTGTCGGGAAGGATCGGGGTGGTGGCGCCTTGCTCCGGATGCTCCGGGGCCCGGAACCAGTCCAGCTTCTCGCGCAGGCGTACGACTTCGCCGACGATGATGAGGGTGGGGGGCTTGGGCCGATCCTTTTCGACGACCTCGAGGATGGTGGAGAGGGTACCCGTGTAGACGCGTTGTTTGTGGGTCGTTCCCTGTTGCACCAGGGCGATGGGCATGTCCGCGGAGACGCCGAATGTCCTCAGCTTGTCGACGATGACGGGGAGCCCGACCAATCCCATGTAGAAAACGACGGTCTGGCTCGGTTGTGCCAGTTGCTCCCAGTTGAGGTCGATGGTGCCGTCCTTCAGGTGTCCGGTCACGAAGGTCACGGACTGGGCAAAGTCTCGATGGGTGAGCGGGATGCCCGCGTAGGATGCACACCCGGACGCGGCGGTGATGCCCGGAACGACCTGGAAGGGGATGCGCTGTGCCGCTAGGGTGTCGATCTCCTCGCCGCCGCGTCCGAAGATGAAGGGGTCGCCGCCTTTCAGGCGTACCACCCGGTGACCTGCCTTGGCCAGGTCCGCCAGCAGGCGGTTGATCTCCTCCTGGCGCATGGCGTGGTTGTTACGCTCCTTGCCCACGTAGATGAGCTTGGCGTCGCGCCGCGCCATGTCGAGGATGGGCTTGGCGACGAGCCGGTCGTAGACCACGACGTCCGCCTGCTGCATCAGGCGCAGGGCGCGGAAGGTGAGCAGGTCGGGATCCCCGGGGCCCGCTCCGACCAGATAGACCTCGCCCATTAGGGTATCCGGCTCCGCGGCGAGCTCGCGCTCCATGATCGCGCTCGCCTCTTCCAGGTGTCCCGAGAATATCCTCTCGGCCACCCGTCCCTGTAAGACCCTGTCCCAGAAGCGGCGACGGTCCCGTTGTTCGGCAAAACGGGACTTGACCGTCTCGCGGTAGCGGCCGCACAGCTCCCCCAAACGCCCGTAGCCGGCGGGGATGAGCGACTCCAGCCGGGAGCGCAGCAGACGCGCGAGAACGGGAGATGCGGTGGAAGTGGAAACCGCGACCACGACCGGGGATCGATCGACGACCGAGGGCATGATGAAGCTGCATTCCCCGGGCTGGTCCACGACGTTTACGGGGATGCCCCGATCCCTGGCGACCCGGGCGATGCGTCGGTTTGCTTCGGGGTCGTCCGTGGCTGCGACAGCGAGGAGGGCTCCGTCGAGATCCCTTTCGTGAAACGGCCGCGCCACGTGCTCGATGTCGCCTGCTGCGGCCAGTACGCTCAGCTCTTCGATCAACCGTGGGGAGACCACCCGCACCACCGCGCCTGCGCGTCGGAGGCTGGAGACCTTGCGTCTGGCGGTTCTTCCCCCTCC
>Ga0315556_1000502_pt1 | contig 24344 bp, 26 predicted proteins | sample SalMarSW160310MG_FD_202112 | JGI IMG/M metagenome (GOLD analysis project Ga0315556, IMG submission 202112) | Salt marsh sediment microbial communities from the Plum Island Ecosystem LTER, Massachusetts, United States - Salt Marsh Sediment SW1603-10 ...
TAGCCATCGCCGGTCAGGGCTTACCGGGTGATGGTGATGAGGGTATTCTTCAAGCCGTATTCCTTGACCAGCGCGAACAGCTTGGCGGCGTGTTTGGGGTGCAGGCGCACGCAGCCATGCGAGGCCGGCCGCCCCAGCCACCTAGTCGCGTAGGTGCCGTGGATGGCATAGCCGCCATAAAAGAAGATCGAGTTCGGCATCGGCGAATGATGATATTTCTTGGAATAATGCATGCGCGCCAGCCACTTGGCCGTGTACGTGCCGGTCGGCGTGCGATAGCCGCGGCGCGCCGTGGAGACCTTCCAATGAGCATAGTAGAAGCCGTTGACGTAGACATTCATCGTCTGTTCCGACAGATCGATGCGCGCCATGACTCCGGCCTCGGCCGGCCGGGCGCCGGATCCGCCAGCCACAGCGATCGCCACCACCACCGTCAGCATTGCCTGCTTCAGGTATCGCTTCAATTCGAACACGACAAACCCCTTCCAGAATTGGCGCTCCGGGATCGTTGATATGCCCGGAAAGTTTTCAACAGGTGCAAGGTTTGGGCCAACACCCGTCAATCTTCGATGCCACCTCCGCCAAGGTCGACCTCAATGCCCATGGCTTCGCGCAAGCCTAAACCATCGACTGTCACGATTTATTGTGGGCTCCAGCCCGGATTGCTCCCCATGACCAGCTTTGTAGGGCCGATGACCGGATTTTCCGTGCAATCGGCCGCTAGTTCTGAGGTTATGCTGCCAACAATTTGACTGAACGTCAATCCAGCAGGAATTCGCGGCCGACTTTGACCCGCTGCACCCCGTCATAGGCGATGATGTCGGCGGTGGCGTAGGTCTCGCTGAGGGTGGCGGGCAGGAATGAGCCGGTACCCACCACGTCGACGGGGGCCTGTGCCGCGCCCATGATCTGGCATTTCTGCGCATCGAAGCCGGAGGAGACGACGATCTGGGTATCGCCGAAGCCGGCCTCGTCGAGGCATTGCCGGGTATGCACGACGGAGGCCGCCGATACGCCCTTGCCGAACAGGATGCGGCGCACCTTGTCCACCAGGATATTGCCCGGATCGAGCTGGAAGGCGCGATGGCCGATTACCCGTTCGACGATGTTGTATTCGCCTTCCACTTCCAGCCAGCGGCCGACGATGTCCACCGACTTTTCATAATCGAGGCCTTCAGCAAAACGGCCGCCGTGGGTATCCAGCCTGACCCCCAGCTCCTTGCCGTGGCGGTCAAGGCAGGCCTCTTCGTAAAACCAGCGGGCGCACGCCAGGCTGTCGGTGATTTCCAGGCCGCGATAGTCGACCAGCGCGACGAGGTTCTTCACATCGCCGATCTCGGCGGCGAACAGTTTCAGTGCCTTGAGAACATCGCCGCCGCTGTAGCCAACGAGAGAGTGCGGCATGGTTCCGCCACCGCGTGGTGCCCCGTAAAGCGGCGCTGTGAGGTCCTGCGACGAGCCGATGAAGCCCTTCGTCTCATGATCCGCATGGCGCGCCGCATCGCTGCCGACCGCGGCGCCATAGGCGGCCAGCATGTTCATTTCCGCCCCCGAGGCATGGCGGGCATGCATGTCGATGAAGGCGGCGCGCGGCATGGCGCGGCACATCTCGTAGGCATTGTTGGCCGAAATGCAGGGAAAGCCGGTCTTTTGCAGGAGCAGCGTCTCGACCTCCGACAACTGCGCCATGGGGCCCGTCACCTCGAACATCTTGCGCTCCGAAAGCACGATGTCGCCCTCGGCGAAGAACCGCTTGACGCGCGCCGAGGGCACCAGTCGCGCAATCAGGCGGACGACCGGTTCCAGCGCGGCGATCGAGCGCCGCCTGAGGAACACGGCGTAGGTGACCTCGCAATCGCCGGCCGCCTCGACCACCCGCCGGGTATTGGAGAAATACTTGTCGGTAATGGTTTCCACCGGCCCCGCCGACAGGGCAAGATCAACCAGCCGGTCGAGGGCGGCATCGCGCGAGGTCGATTTCAGCGGCTTGGTGTCCATGTCGTCACCCCGGTGGGCCTCAAAAGTGCGCCCATCTTGCCCTAATCGGGGCGCGCGTCAAATGCCCATCATCACGACTTGAGGCCGGAATGGGCGGTCTGCGCACCGGCGCTGAGGAAACCGGCATCGGTACCGACCGAAATCAGGCGGAAACCCAGAGCAGCGAATTCGAGGGCAATTTCCGGGGTGGATGCAAAGATGCCGGGCACCTTGCCCGCCGCCTTCGCCGCCTTCACGATGACCGGCAGCGCCGCCTTGACCTTGGGGTGGTGATAATCCGGCGCCTCGCCTCCAGTGAGCGAGATGCACAGATCGTTCGGGCCCACGAACAGCCCGTCGATGCCATCGGTTGAGGCGATGGCATCGACGTTGTCCATCGCCTCGGCCGTCTCGATCATGGCGAAAGTCTTGAACAGCCGGTTGGCCGAGCCGAGATACTCAGGCGTCGAAAGCCCCGAGGCCGCCTGCGCCAGATAGGCACCCCAGGAGCGTTTGCCGAGCGGCGGATATTTGCTCGTCTCCACCAGCGCCCGCGCCTCGTGGGGTGTGTTGATCATTGGCACGATGATGCCGGCAGCACCGGCGTCCAGCACCTTGGCCTGCAGGCCCTCACCGCCCAGGGGCGGGCGCACCAGCGCCGGCTTTCCCGCCTTGTGTATGGCTGTCATCATCGCCAGCACGTCGGCAAAGTCCATGAGGCCATGCTGCATGTCGAGGCAACAGGCATCGAAGTCCGAGCGCGCCAGCGTCTCGGCAACCACCGCCCCTGGCAGGATCTGCCAGGTGATATAAACCGGCCGGTTGTCCTTCAGCCGTTCATCGAGAAAATAGCCGGCCATCGCCCCTGCCCCCTGTTGTTTCTTAAGCATCACCGTTGCACGTGCCGGCATGGCTCTGGCGCCACTCCGCGCCCAACAAACGTCACTCGACCTCAAGCACCGCTTCGCCCAGACCTTCGACGGCAAATCGGAATGTCTTGCCCGGCACCGCCGCAAAGGTTGCAATGAGGCTTCCCGTCATCACGATCTGGCCCGCCTTGAGGCCGCGTCCGCGCGCGCCCAGAAGATTGGCGGTCCACGCCAGCACCTCAAGCGGGTCCTCGCTCAATCCCGAGGCATGGCGCTCACCATCTATGTCGAGCGTGCCTTGAAGGCCGGTCAGCGAACGCCCGGCGGCAAGGGCGATGCCGGCGCCCGTCACCACACCGGCGTTCCAGCAATTGTCGGCAACGAGGCTCTTGACGTCCACCTTGCGGTATTCGGCGTTGCGGTCCTCCACCAACTCAAAAGCCGGCATGGCATGATCGACCGCGATCGCCACGCTGTCCCGGGTGTGTCCGGTCCCCGCCTCCAGGTCGCGGGCGAGCCGCAGGGCGATTTCGCATTCCAGCTTGAGGCTGATGAAATCGGCAAAGGCAAGCTTTGCGGGCGATGTCAGGATGCGGCGTGAAAAGATCATCCCGCAACACGGCTGGTCGATACCCATCAACGCCTGCATCACCTTGGTGGTGACGGCGATCTTGGCACCCCCCGGGCGCCCGAGGCTGGGCGCCAGAAGGTCTTCGAGTGCCGCCTGCGCCGCGTAGGCCTCTTCGAGCGTTCGCGGCGTAATCGTGTCCGGCAGGTTGGCGAACCGGGCACCGCGCGCGTGTTCATCGATCAGATGGCGCGCAGCGGCGCCGGCATCAAAGCCCATGGACGGAGCCTCTTCTTGCAGCCTCAGCCCTGGGAGCGCAACTGGTCCACGGCGGTCTGCATGAGTTCGTCCATGGTGCGGCGGATCTGGTGATCGGACTGGTCAACACCCTTGGCATCGAAGTCGGCGCGCACCTTGGCGAAGACGTCGGCATCGCCGGCTTCCTTGAAGTCGGCCTTGATGACCTCCTTGGCGTAAGCCTCGGCCGCCTCGCCGCTCATCCCCATCTTTTCCGCCGCCCACAACCCTAAGAGCTTGTTGCGGCGTGCCGAGGCCTTGAACCTCAGTTCCTCGTCATGGGCGAATTTCTTCTCGAAACCCTCTTCGCGGTTCTTGAACGTGGTCATTTCAGGCCTTGCTCCCGATGGATAGCCGGTGGACTGTCGTCACTGATCTTGAAATAGCCGTCACGCGCCGCCAATTCAACCGCGGCCTTTGACGAAACGTCGCCTTTGGCCGGATGCGGCCGAATGAGGTGTTGATTCCGCCTCCAAATGAGCCCACTTGGATTGTGACAGGCATATCGATCGGCTAAATTCGCCGTACACGACAGGAACCTGAACTGAGTCGAGCATCTCCCTTGACCAGATGTATGTGTGTAACGCCCCCCTCGCCTTTGATGGCGCAGCCGGGGTCGCAGAGGTTTCAGCGATGAGGATCTATCCCATGAACACGCGCCGCACGCGCATTTACGAAGGCAAGGCCAAAATCCTCTACGAGGGCCCCGAGCCCGGTACCCTGGTGGTCCACTACAAGGACGACGCCACCGCCTTCAACGCCAAGAAAAAGGCGGTGATCGACGGCAAGGGCGTGATCAACAACCGGATCTCCGAGTTGATTTTCACCCGCCTCAATGAACTGGGCATCCCCACCCATTTCATCCGCCGCCTCAACATGCGCGAGCAACTCATCCGCGAGGTGGAGATCATCCCGCTCGAGGTGGTGATCAGGAACATCGCCGCCGGCTCCATGTCGACCCGCCTCGGCATCGAGGAAGGCACCACCCTGCCGCGCTCGATCATCGAGTTCTGCTACAAGAACGATGCCCTCGGCGACCCGCTGGTGTCGGAAGAACACATCACCGCCTTCGGCTGGGCGAGCCCGCAGGAAATCGACGACATCATGGCGTTGTCGATCCGCATCAACGATTTTCTCACCGGTCTGTTCATGGGCATCGGCATCCGCCTCGTCGACTTCAAGCTGGAGTTCGGGCGTCATTATGAGGGTGACATGGTGCGCACCGTCCTCGCCGACGAGATCAGCCCCGACAGCTGCCGCCTGTGGGATATGAAGACCTCGGAAAAGATGGACAAGGACCGCTTTCGCCGCGACCTCGGCGGCCTCATGGAGGCCTATCAGGAAGTGGCGCGGCGCCTCGGCATCATGAACGAGAACGAAAGCCCCAAGCGCTCGCGCCCCAAGCTGGTAAAAACCGACTGATGAAGGCGCGCATCCGCATCACCCTGAAGGCGGGCGTCCTCGACCCGCAGGGCAAGGCTATCGAGGGCGCCCTTTCCTCGCTCGGCTTCGCCGGCGTCGATAACGTGCGCCAGGGCAAGTACATTGAACTCGACATCGCCGCCAAGGATCGCGCCGCCGCCGAGGCCGAAGTCAGGGCCATGTGTGAAAAGCTGCTCGCCAACACGGTCATCGAAAACTACACGATCGATATCCAATGAAGTCCGCCGTCGTCGTCTTTCCCGGCATCAATCGCCAGCGCGACATGCTGATGGCGCTGGAAGCCGTGACCGGCCACACGCCGGCCGCCATCTGGCACACCGAAACCGCCCTGCCGGCGGGTGTCGATCTGGTGGTGGTGCCGGGCGGGTTTTCCTATGGCGATTACCTGCGCTGCGGCGCCATTGCCGCGCGCTCGCCGGTGATGGCCGCCATCCTCGCCCACGCCCAAAGGGGCGGCAAGGTGCTGGGGGTATGCAACGGCTTCCAGATCCTGGTCGAGACCGGCCTCTTGCCCGGCGCCTTGATGCGCAATGCCGGACTTAAATTCGTTTGCAAGAACGTGCGGCTAAGGATCGAGAATGACTCGACCTTCTTCACCCGGACGATGACCGCGGGCGACGTGGTCACCTGCCCGGTCGCGCATGGCGACGGCAATTATTTCGCCGATCCCGCAACTCTTCAGAGGCTGGAAGGCGAAGGCCGCGTGGTGTTCCGCTATGCCGAAGCCAGCAACCCCAACGGCTCCCTCAACAACATCGCCGGCATCGTCAACGAGCAAGGCAATGTCATCGGCATGATGCCGCATCCCGAGAACATGATCGCCCCTATCCACGGGGCCGAGGACTGCCGCGGCCTGTTCGAAAGCCTCATGGCGGCGTGATCGCCGGCCAGGCCCGCGCATAACAGCGCTGGACAGGCGCCGAACGGTCAATCCGTCACATCGCAGAAGATAACGGAAAACCCCGGCCCTTGTTCAGGTGCCGGGGTTCCGGGGAGGTCCAAGCGGTTGCTCGCGTTGCCCTTTGCGGGGGCTTCAGCGCCAGAACGGCTTGGCGGCTTCCAGTTCGGCCTGCATGCGGGTAAGGCCGATATCCTTGAGCTGGGCATTGGTCATCGACTGGAGCGCCAGCCTGCCGCGGCGGCGTGCCGAGGCCTGCTTCATCCAGCGCGCCATGGCGACGATCGCACCACGGAAGCCCACACCCGTCGTCTCATTGATCCGGACGGAAAGACGGTCAGTCTGTGCGCGGCCGGAAATTGCATTGATTGTCGTCATCTCTGAATCTCCTTGTGGCTAGATTGTCACCATTGATTGCAACAATTGTGCTTATGTATTGACTCTCGCATTGAGTCAATATAATAATTGCAACCATGACAAGTTGGCTCCCAGACTTGGCAAAAGACGGCAAGCCGCGTTATCTCGCCATTGCCGATGCCATGGCGCGCGACATCGAGGCCGGCAGGCTGGAGCCGGGCGAAAAGCTGCCCCCCCAACGCGACCTCGCCTTCGACCTCGGCGTAACCATCGGCACCATCGGGCGCGCCTATGCATTGGCCGGCCAGCGCGGCCTGATCGCCGGCGAAGTGGGGCGCGGCACCTATGTGCTGGAACGCGGCCCCCAGGCTTCCGGCAGCGCCCCCCAGATGCCCGCCGCCAGCCGCACCACGGCGCCGACGCCAGTGCCCGATCCAGGCCTTCTGCGCATGGATTCAACTGCCGCCAGCGATGTCGGGCAGGCCGCCGTTTTGGCCGGCCTGGCCGCCGAAATGGCGCGCCAGACGCCGCATGAGGTCAACGATTACGTGCGTGAGCTGCCCTTCCACTGGCGCGAGGCAGGCTCCGAATGGCTCTCCACCCCGGCCTGGAGGCCCCTGCCCCAACACGTGGTACCGGCCGCCGGCGTGCATGCGGCGATCCTCGCAGTCATCGCCGCCACCACAGTGCCGGGCGACCGGGTTGCGCACGAGGACCTCGCCTACCCCGCCACGCCGCGCGGCACCACCCTCATCGGCCGCCGCGTGGTCAAGGTGGCAATCGGCCCCAAGGGCATCGCAGCCGACGATTTCGAGAGCCTGTGCGCCCAGCAGCATCCCAAGGTGCTGGTCACCATCCCCACCCTGCACAATCCGACGCTGGCGACCATGCCCAACGACGTGCGCCGCGACATTGCCGAGATCGCCCGGCGCCACAACGTGTGGATCATCGAAGACAACATCTATGGCGCCGCGCTGACCGATGCCCCGGTCAATTTCATCGAACTGGCGCCCGAGCGCACCTTCCATCTGGGCGGCCTGTCGAAATCGGTATCGGCAGGCCTGCGCGCTGCCTGGGTCGCCTGCCCGGCGGGCTTTGCCGGTGCCGTCTACAACGCCCAACGGTTGATGACCGGCGGACTGGCCTACACCATGACCGAACTGGCCGCCCGGCTGGTGCTTTCAGGCAAAGCCGAGGAATTGTGCAGAAAGGTCAGGGCCGAAATCACCGCCCGCGAGGCCATTGCCCGCGATATCCTCTCAGGGCTCACCTTCAATTCCCACCCCGACTGCCCGTTCCTGTGGCTGAAACTGCCCGAACCTTGGCTGCCCGGCACCTTCAAGAAGGCCGCCCGCGCCCGCGGCATCCTCATCGACGACGCTGACGAGTTCAAGATCGGCCAGGACGAGCGCATCTGCTACCGGGTGCGCATCGGCTTTTCATCCCCCGCCAAGCGCGCCGACGTCGAGCGCGGCTTTACCGAACTGCGCCGCCTGCTGGACACCGCCCAGGTGGCTTACGACAGCTACGAATAGAAGGGGCCGGCGCCATCGAGCCTCGCCCCCCGCCAGCGGCCCCGACGCCCCCCCTGCACTCATCGCATTGTAACCGGCGGCCCACATGCGTTAAGGAACGGGCTTGTTTCATCCCTTCGGGAATCGCTTCGCCTTATGACCACCCCCAACGAACCGAAAATCACGCCTGAGCTGATCGCCGAACACGGGCTCAAGCCCGACGAGTATGAGCGCTTCCGCACCCTCATCGGCCGTGACCCGACCTTCACCGAACTGGGCATCGTCTCGGCCATGTGGAACGAGCATTGCTCCTACAAGTCCTCCAAGAAGTGGCTCAAAACCCTGCCCACCACCGGCCCCCGCGTCATCCAGGGACCGGGCGAGAATGCCGGCGTCGTCGATATCGGCGACGGTCAGGCGGTGATCTTCAAGATGGAGAGCCACAACCACCCCTCCTATATCGAGCCCTATCAGGGTGCGGCGACGGGTGTCGGTGGCATCTTGCGTGACGTCTTCACCATGGGCGCCCGGCCGATTGCGGCGCTCAATGCCCTGCGCTTCGGGGCGCCCGACCACCCGCGCACCCGCCATCTGGTGTCCGGCGTGGTGGCCGGCATCGGCGGCTACGGCAATTCCTTCGGCGTGCCCACGGTGGGCGGCGAAGTCAATTTCCATGCCCGCTACAATGGCAACTGCCTGGTCAACGCCATGGCCGTCGGCCTCGCCGATACCGACAAGATCTTCTATTCCAAGGCCGAAGGCGTCGGGTTGCCGGTGGTCTATCTCGGCGCCAAGACCGGTCGCGACGGCATCCACGGCGCCACCATGGCCTCGGCCGAATTCGCCGGCAACGCCGACGAAAAGCGCCCGACGGTACAGGTGGGCGATCCTTTCACCGAAAAGTGCCTGCTGGAAGCCTGTCTCGAACTGATGGCCTCGGGCGCCGTCATTGCCATCCAGGACATGGGTGCAGCGGGCCTCACCTGCTCGGCGGTGGAAATGGGCGCCAAGGGCGACCTCGGCATCCGCCTCGACCTCGACAAGGTGCCGTGCCGCGAAGCTGCCATGACGCCTTATGAGATGATGCTGTCGGAAAGCCAGGAGCGCATGCTCATGGTGCTGCGCCCCGAAAAGGAGCAAGAGGCCGAAGGCATCTTCAGGAAATGGGGACTCGACTTCGCCATCGTCGGCGAAACCACCGACGATCTGCGCTTTTCCATCAATCACCACGGGCGAGAAGTGGCCAACCTGCCGATCAAGGATCTGGGCGACGAGGCGCCGGAATACGACAGGCCGTGGACGCCTGCAAAAGCCCCTGCCCCGCTCGCCGACGTGCCGGCACCCAACGATCTGGGCGCTGCCGTCATCAAGATCATGGGCTCGCCCGACATGTGCTCGAGGCGATGGGTGTGGGAGCAATACGACCACCTCATTCAGTCCAACACCGCCCAGCGCCCCGGCGGCGATGCCGCTGTGGTGCGGGTGGCCAGGAACGGCAAGGCCATCGCCCTGTCGTCGGATGTCACGCCGCGCTATGTGGAGGCCGATGCTTTCGAGGGCGGCAAGCAGGCAGTCGCCGAATGCTGGCGCAACCTGACCGCGGTCGGCGCCGAACCGCTTGCCGTGACCGACAACCTCAATTTCGGCAATCCCGAACGCCCCGAAGTCATGGGCCAGCTTGTGGCCGCCATCAAGGGCATCGGCGAAGCCTGCCGCGCGCTTTCCTTTCCCGTCGTCTCCGGCAACGTCTCGCTTTACAACGAGACCTCGGGCCAGCCGATCCTGCCCACCCCTACCATCGGCGGTGTCGGCCTGCTCGCCGACTGGCAGCAGATGGCGACCATCGCCTTCAAGCAAGGCAGCGATGCGGTAATCCTCATCGGCGGCCATGGCAGCCATCTTGGCCAGTCCATCTACCTGCGTGAAGTTCTGGGCCGCGAGGACGGCCCGCCGCCGCCCGTCGATCTGGCGCTGGAAAAGAAGAATGGCGATTTCGTGCGCCAGTCCATCCGGGGAGGCGCCGTCACGGCCTGTCACGACATTTCAGACGGCGGCCTCGCCGCAGCGCTTGCCGAAATGGCGCTGACCTCGGGGCTCGGCTGCCGCATCGATCTGCCCTCAGGAGCACCGCATGTGCCGTTGTTCGCCGAAGACCAGGCCCGCTATGTCATCACGTGCCGGCCGGAAAAGGCCGGCGGACTCCTTGGCGATGCCAAAAAAGCCGGCGTTGCGGCCGAACGGATCGGCACTGTCGAGCCTGCGGGATTGATTGTGCTGGGCCAAGCCTCCATATCCCTCGATGAGTTGAAACGGGTGCACGATGGATGGTTTGCCGCGTTTGTGGACGCCGAGCCGCTGGCATGAGATAATTGCACTCAAAGGAGACTTGCCCCATGCCGATGGATCCCCACTCGATCGAGGAATTGATCAAGGCAGGCGTACCCGATGCCACCATCGAGATTCGCGATCTGGCCGGCGACGGCGATCATTTCGCCGCCACGGTGATTTCCGAAGCCTTTCGCGGCAAGTCGCGGGTGCAGCAGCACCAGATGGTGTATGCCGCGCTGAAGGGGGCCATGGGTGGCGAACTGCATGCCTTGGCGCTGACCACCGCCGTGCCCGAAAACTGAACCCTGAGACCCAACAAGGCCGAAAGAAAACCGATATGACCACTGTCAGCGAATGGATCGACAACGTCGTGAAGACCAATGACGTCGTGCTCTTCATGAAGGGCATGCCCGAGCAGCCCATGTGCGGCTTTTCCGGTCGTGTAGTGCAGATGCTCGATTTCGTCGGGGTGGCCTATTCCGGCGTCAATGTGCTGGAGTCCGATGCCCTGCGGCAGGGCATCAAGGACTATTCCAACTGGCCCACCGTCCCCCAACTCTACGTCAAGGGAGAATTCGTCGGCGGCTGCGACATCGTCACCGAGATGTTCCAGTCGGGCGAACTAAAGCAGCTTTTGGCCGACAAGGGCGTCGCGCTGGAATCCGAGACTGCCTGAGCGGATTGCCCATGATGTGCCGCGAGCCTTGATCTCGATCATGGCGGCGGCGGGACGGACGCGGTCTCAATTCCTGCCTCGATGATCGATGGCGGAAGAGGGAGAGGCCAACCGTGCCGAAATTGTCATTACCCCCGGGGCTCACCGCCGACCAGTTGCGCACCGCTTGTGATCCGGCGCAGTTCACCTTCCGCTCCAGTTCCGAACTGCAGCCGGTGCCGCTGCTGATCGGTCAGGAGCGAGCCCTCGATGCGCTGGCGCTTGGCGCTGACATTACCGCCAGGGGATTCAACCTGTTCGTGCTCGGCCCGATGGGAACCGGGCGCCATTCGGCAGTGCGTGCCCTGCTAGAAGAGCGCGCCGTGAAGGCGCCGGCGCCGGCCGACTGGGTCTACGTCAACAATTTCGACGACCCCCGCCGTCCGCTCGCCATCAGCCTGCCGTCGGGCGGTGCGACCGCGTTTCGCGACCGCATGACCGCCCTCATCGACGATCTGGCGACCGCCGTCCCGTCGCTGTTCGAATCCGACGATTATCGCAACCGCCGCCGCGCCATCGATTCAGAGATCGAAACTGCCCAGGAGGCCGCCTTCGAAGAATTGAAGGAAAAGGCCGGCGCCGAGAATATTGGCATCATGCGCACGCCCATGGGCTTTGCGCTGGCGCCCGTAAAGGATGGCCAGGTGGTCAAGCCCGAGGTCTTCAACGCCCTGCCCGAGGCCGAGCGTGCCGCCACGGCTGAAAAGATCGCCCGCCTGCAAAAAGACCTCGAGGCGGTGCTGCAGAAAATGCCGGAGCTGGAAAAGCAGCGCCGCGACCGGGTGCGCGACCTGAATGCCGAACTGGCCGAGGTCGCCATCGGCCGCTCGCTCTCCGAGATCGCCGCCCTTTATGCCGACCACGCGGCCATTACCCGCCACCTGGAGGCGGTGCGCCGCGATCTCATCGACAACATCGCCATATTCCTCAAAGCCGAAGCCGAGGAGCAGGAAACCCCGTTCGCCAAGGTCGAGACCAGCGCGGCGCGCGATCCCCGCTTTCGCCGCTACTTGGTGAATGTCATGGTTTCCAACGGCGCCGACGGCGACGGGCCGGCGCGCGCCCCCATTGTCTCTGAGGATCTCCCGACCCTGGCCAACCTCGCCGGCCGCGTCGAGCACATCTCCCACATGGGGACGTTGGTCACCGACTTCATGCTCATCAAGTCCGGCGCCCTGCACCGGGCCAACGGCGGCTATCTGGTGATCGATGCGTTGCGCCTGTTGCGCGAACCGTTTGCCTGGGAGGCCCTGAAGCGCTGTCTGAGGGCTGGCGAGGTGAAAATCACCTCGGTGCCCGAAGAAGTGGGGCTTCAGACCACGGTGTCGCTGGAACCCGATCCCATACCGCTGTCGGTGAAGGTGGTGCTGGTGGGCGAGCGCACGCTCTATTACCTCCTGGTGGCACTGGAGCCGGACTTCGAGACCCTGTTCAAGATCGCCGCCGACTTCGAGGATGAAGTGGAGCGTACGCCTGAGACCACGGGTCTTTATGCCCGCCTCATCGGCTCCATCGCCAAGCGCGAAAACCTGAAAGCCCTCAATGCAAAAGGCATGGCGCGCATGGTCGAAGAGGCCGCCCGCCAGGCTGAGGACTCTGAGCGCCTTACCTTGAGGATCGGCGTCATGGCCGAAATCCTCACCGAGGCCGACCACTGGGCCGGCGTTCGCGGCGGCAAGCAGATTTCGGCAAAGGATGTGGAGCGCGCTGTTTCCGAGCGGGTGCGGCGCTCGGGCCGTATCCGCGACCGCTCCCTCGACATGATCACCCGTGACATTGTCCTGATCGACACGGACGGCGAAAAGACCGGACAGATCAACGGCTTGTCAGTAATTACCATCGGCAAGGAGCCATTCGGCCGGCCGGCCCGCATTACCGCCCGGGTGCGCATGGGTACGGGCAAGGTGATCGACATCGAACGCGAAGTGGAATTGGGCGGCCCACTGCACTCCAAAGGCGTGCTCATCCTCTCCGGCTACCTGTCGGCACGATTTGCGCTGGATGAGCCGGTCTCGCTGTGGGCAAGCCTGGTGTTCGAGCAATCCTATGGCGGCATTGACGGCGACAGCGCCTCATCGGCCGAACTCTACACGCTCTTGTCGGCACTGGCGGAGGTGCCCATCTTCCAGGGCTACGCGGTTACCGGCTCCGTCAACCAGTTGGGCGAGGTACAGGCCATCGGCGGCGTCAACGCCAAGATCGAGGGCTTTTTCGACGTCTGCAACGCCCGCGGCCTCACCGGCCGACAAGGTGTGCTGATCCCGAAATCGAACATCAAGCACCTGATGCTGCGGGCCGACGTCGTCGCGGCGGCGAAAAAGAAGAAGTTCTTCGTCTGGCCGGTCTCAACCATCGATGAAGGCATCACCCGGCTCACCGGCATTGCCGCCGGTGAGCGCGGTAGCGACGGGCGGTTTCCCGAAGGCAGCGTCAATGCAGGGGTCGAGGCCCGCCTGCAAGCCTTCGCAGCATCGCGCCGCCGCTTCGGCGCCAAGGCGGATGTCGCCTCGCACAGCGAGGAGGGCGTGGAATGAGCCTTCCCCGCCGCATCGTCGTCATGCTTGGCGGCCATGACGAGGCCGGTGCCGCGATGCAGGCAGCCGCCATGCTGGCGGGCGCAACCGGCGCCAGCCTGGCAGGGCTGTTCGTCGAGGACCAGGAACTGCTCGACCTCGCCGGCCTGTCGGGCATGGTGACCGTCACCGGCCATGCCGGCCACCTGACGCTCGATCGCATGGAGCGGGCGCTTCGCGAAGAGGCGCGCCGCTGCCGCAAGGCCATGGCCGACCTGGCCGGCCACGCCAACCTGTCGTTCGAATTTACCAGCGTGCGCGGTGACCGCCGGACCCTATTGGGCACCGCCACGCTGAAAGGCGATATCGTCCTGTGCCAGGCAAGCCTCGGCGGACCCGGTGCCGGTGAAGTCATCGCCTCTGCCCGCCACAGCGCCAGCGCCGCCGCCGGCGTTGCCCTCATCGCTCCCCTCGCCCGCCTGGGATCGGGTCCGGTGGTGGCCATCGACGATGGCGATGACTGCGGCCGCGACACCGTGGCACTGGCAGCCCGCCTCGCCAACCAGCGTCACGCGCGATTGATCGTCATGGCGCTGGCCGATGACCGCGCGGCTGCCGAAGCCATTACCGCTCGCGCCCGCACCATTGCCGGCCACGCTGACTTCAGTACCCGCGTTCTGCCGGGAGATGACACAAGCCGGTTGGCCGAAGAACTGGTTGCAACCCAGCCGTGCTGCGTGGTCGCCGACCTCGAAGGCCGCCCCTTCAGCGACGATGAGACCGTCGCCAGCCTGGCGCGGGCCGCCCGCGCCCCGCTCATCCTCCTGCGCCGGCCGGCCATGTAGCACCGACGCATCAGCCATGTGCTGACGGGGCAGCGGAATCGATTTACCAGCCAGCGCTTCCAGACTATTGTCACGGTTTGATTTTCCGGTGCCACGCGATGACCGTCATCTGCTTTTTTCCGGCCCCTTGATGGCCCGCTTTCTGCCTTTTGCCGCCCTCGTCCTCGCCATGCTGTTCTGGGGCTCGGCGCCGGCCTTCACGCGTTTTCTGGTCACGTCCATGCCGCCAGGTGATCTCCTGGTGATGCGCTTTGCCGTCGTCGGGCCGATCTATGGGCTGTATGTCTTCGGCGTAAGCGGCTGGCGTATCGCCCGCGGCGATCTGCCGCGTCTCATCGCCGTCAGCCTCGTCGGCATGGCCGGCTATAACCTCGCCATGAATTTCGGCCTGGCGCACACCCCTGCCGGGGTTGCCGGATTGATCGTCGCCACCCAGCCGCTGCTCATCATTTTCGGCACCAGCCTGGTGAACCGCGAACGGCCGCGCCGCGCCGCCATCGTCGGCTCGCTGGTGGCGATCATCGGCACGATTGTGCTGTTCGGTGATGCCCTGACTGCATCCGGTAACAGCGGCAGCGTAACGCTTACCGGCGTCGGACTGATGTTTGCAAGCGGTGTGGCCTGGAGCCTTTTCGTCATCGCCGGCAAGCCGCTCATCGAACGCTACGGCTCCATCCGCATCACCACGGCCACGGTGATGATCGCCACCCTGCCGATGCTGTCGCTGGCCACCGCGCAAACCCCCCACACCGTCGCCACCCTGCCCGCTGCGGCATGGCTGGCCTTTGCCTATGTCACTGCCTGCGCGATGATGTGCGGCACCCTGTGCTGGAATTTTGCCGTCGGACGCCTGCACGCCTCGCTCACCGCGCCGTTCCTGTTCTCCATCCCCGTAATCGCCGTCGTCAGCGGGCATGTGATCTTGGGCGAGACCATTTCGACCTCCATGGCCGCGGGCGGCGCCCTCATCATCGCCGGTGTCGCCTGGGCCCAGTTCGGCGGGCGCTACCGCCGCCTTACCGCCCGAGATACGGCAAGGCCGATGCGCGCCAGCTAGGGGATTGGTCCCTTTTTGCCTCACGCAAGCCTCCAGGTCACCTATACGTCAACGGGATTGAACCGAAGCCGCCGATTTATTGAATTGTGCCGGCGTGCATGAGTCACTATGGCTAGATTTCCCTAACGTCCAGTCGGCCGGGACCGCTGCTCAGATGACCACGCCCACCGCCTCAAGCCCAAGCGTTCTCCACCGTCCCGCCGTGGTCATCGTGGCGGGCTGCCTCATCGCCCTCGTTGCCTTCGGCGTGCGCTCGACTGCCGGCCTGTTCACCAGCCCGATCAGCGAGGCCCATGGCTGGGGACGCGAGATCTTCGGCCTCGCCATGGCGCTGCAGAACCTCCTGTGGGGCGTATCCCAGCCGTTCGTCGGCATGTTGGCCGACCGGGTCGGCCCCATGCGGGTGATCATGGGCGGCAGCCTCGTCTATGGCGCCGGCGTCGTCATCATGGCTTTCGCGGCCACCCCCGGCATGCTCTATCTCGGCGGCGGATTGTTGATGGGCATCGGCATCGCCTGCACATCGTTTGCCCTCGTCATGGCCGCCTTCGGCCGCGTAGTGCCGCCCGAACGGCGCTCCTGGTCCTTCGGCCTCGCGACGGCCGCCAGTTCCATGGGCCAGTTCGTGTTCGCCCCCCTCGGCCAGGGCTTCATCGCCGCCTGGGGGTGGCAGACGGCGCTGCTGCTGCTGGCCGCCATCACGCTGTCGCTGATCGTCCTGGCCGTGCCGTTGGGAACCTCGCGCGGCGGCGTCGCTATGGGCGAGACCGAACGCGAGATGACCATGCCCGAAACCCTGAAGAAGGCTTTTGGCCACTCGAGCTACGTTCTGCTGAACTTCGGCTTTTTCGTGTGCGGCTTCCAGATCGCCTTCATCACCGTGCACCTGCCGCCTTATCTGGTCGACCGCGGCGCCTCGCTGGCGCTGGCGGCCTGGGCGGTGGGGATGATCGGCCTGTTCAATGTCGTGGGATCCTATCTTTCCGGCATGTTCGGGGCCCGTGGCTCGCGCCGCGTCGGGCTGTCGGTTATCTACCTTGCCCGTTCGCTGCTGGTGACCGCCTTCCTGCTGGTGCGCTGTCGACCACCTCAACGCTGGTGTTCGCGAGCCTTATCGGCCTCCTATGGCTGTCCACCGTCCCCCTCACCATGGGTCTGGTGACGGTGATGTTCGGCACCCGCTACATGGCGACCCTCACCGGCTTTGTCTTCCTGTCACATCAGATCGGCTCGTTCCTCGGTGTCTGGCTGGGCGGCTATGCCTACGACCACTACGGCTCATATGACAGCGTATGGTGGACATCCGTCGCGCTCGGCCTGTTCGCTGCCCTGGTGCACTGGCCCATCCGCGAGGAGCGTGCCGGCGCGTTTGCCGTCGCCGCGGCCCGATGACCCCGGATGCCGAGGCTGCCACCTGGCCCGGCCACCGGCTGGTGCTGATACTGGCCGCAACAGTCCTCATCGTCTTTCTGGCTGCCATGGCGGTCACCATGCGTGCCGCCGCCCTCGGGCCGGCGGCGACGGGCCCGATGCTCGCGGTGTTTCCAGCCACCAACAGTGATGATCAGATCTTCGCCGCGCTGGTCCGTGCCGGCGGCCGGCCCGATGCGCAAGACCTGGGTTCCGGGCGTGTGGGTGGTGGCGGGCGATGCGGAAGGTTTTGCAGGACGCCTCAAGCGCCAAGGCGCTCTGGCCGCCTACCGTGAAATGCCGTTCTCGCCGCAGATCGTCGGCTGCTTTGCCTATGTCGACCAGAAGGCCACGGCGCTGTTTACGGTGCGCCCTTAGCGTTTCAAGCTGTTATTCCAGCAGGTCGGCGAGACGCTTCTTGAACTGCTTGACCTTGTAATCGGACAGTTCGTACTCCCATCCGGCGACGCGCTTGGTGATGGCATCGGCCTGCTTTTCGTCCTTGCCTTTGGCCAGCACCTTGACAGTGATCCACCCCTTGCCGTCCTCCTCGATGAGGCGGTAGCCGATCTTCAGGCCGTCGGCCATCTCGAGTTCCGCGCGCGAGACTTCCTTGGTCCCCGCCTTCACCGGCCTGACGTTGACGAAATCCACGTTGGCGAGATCGGTAGCGGTGTAGCGCACGCCGATATCGCTCTTGATCTTCTTGCCCGCCGGGATGGCGCCGACGATGTCGAACTTGGCCGTGCCGGCGCTGGTGGTGCCGTTGTGGTAGACTTCCAGCACGTCGCCGTCGGGATGGATGATGCGCGCCCGTTCCACATGGTCGACGCTGAGTTCCATGACCGTGGCATCGACCCAGCGGGTGATGTCGCTGGAGGCATCGACCCGCCCCATCGCCAGCCAGCTGCGCGCCTTGCCCTCGACCCGTACATATTCGGCATCCTTGCCCGCCCCGGCGCGGCCTGGCGCCTGCTTGCCGAGCACGATCGCCGCGATGGTCCTGCCGTTCTTGTCGAGGAGGCTGACGAGATGGGACTTGCTGGCGATCGACGTCGGGTCATCGACATTGAGCTGGCCATATTTGGCCGGTGCCGAGGTCTTGGGCTCCAGCTTCGTCAGTTCCACCAGTGATACCAGGACTTTTTGCACCTTGTCGGGATCGGCGGGATAGCCGCTGCCGGCCACCACCCAACCCTTGTCATGGTGCTCGATACGAATGGAGCCCTTGGCGTCCTTGGTAACGATGGTGGCCACATCGTTCACCTTGTTGACCAGACCCGGCAGCACCCGCTCGCCCTGCGTCACGTCGACGGTGAGGTGATGATTGGCCTGATAGCTCCACACCGCCGCGGCAGTCGAGACAATGGCCATGAGGAAAAGCGCAATGAGGGTGCGCGGCGTCATGACGGAGTCCTCGCTGCATCATCCCCGCGCTTGCCGCGCCCGAAACGCCGGATCAGCGCGAAAACCCCGAGGCCGATGATGATGAGAAGCGGGATTCCGGCGATGTTGACGAACTTCACTTGCGTTTTCAGCCGCTGGATATTGGCGCGCAGTGCCGCCTGCACGCCGCGCAACTGCTGGCGGATGCCGATCACGTCCTGACGGAATCCAAGGATCGCCTGCTTGTCGGCATCGCTCAGCACCACCATGCCGCCCTGGGCCTTGGAACGGATCTCCTTGATCTTCTTCTGGGTCTGGGCGAGCTTGTCGCTGAGGGCCTGCTCGCGCGACCGGTAACGTTCTTCGGCCTGCCGCTGCATGTTGTCGATGAGCATGAAGGGACGCGCCTCGACACCACGCCCACGAAGGCCCGCCAGCGCCTGCCCGCCCGACAGGTTTTCCAGCGCGTTGAGCAGGAAATCGGCATTGTTGGCGCGCGGCACCACCATGTTCCGACCCAGCACCTGGCGGGTCTGCGCCCAGAAGGTGTCGTAGAGCAGGTCGCTGTCAGCCACCAGCACCACGTTGATCTTGCCCGACTTGAGGCCCTTGGCCTTCGACATCTGGGCGGCGCTGTCGGCCACCGGCATGCCGTCCGGGAAGGCCGTTTGCGCCTCGCCCTGCAGCCGTGCGGCCAAGGTGAACGCCGTGCCGGCCGGCTTGTAGGTTTGCAGCAGCTTCAGCGGATCCGGGTGCACCAACTCTTTATCGTTGATGAGCATCGCCTGCTTGCTCGAGCGGATCAGCGGCGTGACGGTGGTCTTGGCGCCCTTGAGCGTGGTGATGGCGCCGGGGCTGGCGATTACCATGTGATCGACATTGGCGAAGATGGCGTCGGCGACATCGAAGCTCTGCTTGTCGAAGTTCATCCACGCCACATAGCTGGTGACGGTCGGCTGGCCCTGCACGCTATATTGCACCCGCCGGGCATGGGCGATATCGCCCACCACCTCGTTGGGCGCGATAGTGACGCCCCACGACTTGAACAGCCGCTCCAGCGCATCGCCCTTCTTGAGGGTGGACTGGCGCACCCGGCCGGTTTCCGAAAAGGCATCGGCAAAAATCATCACCGGTTTGCCGGACAGCGCGAACTGATCGATGGCGTAGGCCGCCTTTTCGGTGAGCTTTTGCGGCGAGACGACCAGCAGCACATCGACATCCGGCGGTACCGCCGACATGTCGGAACTCACCGCCTTGACGTCGAAGAATTCCTTCATCTGCTGGTAGACGAGCCAACCCGGGATCGGCTGGCCGGTCTGCGGGTTCATACTGCCGGCCAGCGGCAGGCTGGTCAAAAGCCCCACCACCTTGCGCTTGGGATCGGCCAGCTTGTAGATGAGCCGCGTCAGGTCGTATTCGAGGAAGTCGGCCCGGTCGAGACTGAGGAACGGGATCACTTCCTGGTTGTCGGTGAGGTTGGTGCCGACCACCCCGAGATAGGCCGAGGTCTGCCCGTCGCCCAGCGAGACGCCCTGCAACCCGGCAGCGACAGCGCGATCCTCGACATCGGTGAACGGCTTGGGATCGTAGTACTCGACCTGCAGCTTGCCGTGCGACAGGCCTTCATAGAGCGACAGGAGATTGCGGATGCGATCGGCGTATTGCGCGTAGGTCGGCACCTTGTCGCCGATCTCGCGGGAATAATAGACTTTCAGGGTGATCTGGTCCTGCAGTCCGGCGAGAACCCGCTTGGTGGCGGGCGAAACGGTATACAGCCCGCCCTCGGTGATGTCGGCGCGCCATTGCCGCAAGCCCTCGTGGGCGAACATGTTGACCGCCACCAGGGTGATCGCCGCCAGCACCAGGGCGATGGCCGCCCGGCTGGTGCGCGAAAGTGAATTGAGCCGGTCCATCATCCCTAGCCCGCCTTCTTCAATTCGATGGCCAGGCCAGTCGCGAACAGCCAGAACACGACCATGGCGACCGCGTAAACCACATCGGCGAGAACGATCACGCCGTGCATCGGCTGCTCGAAGTGGGCGATGACGCTGAGCGATGAAATGGCATCGCCAAGGACGTTACCGCCCACTGCGCGCACCGCATCGAGAACCAGCGGGGTGCCGCTGGTGATGATGAGGAACGACAGCGCCACCGCGATGACGAAGGCGATCACCTGGTTGTGGGTGAGCGCCGAGGCGCAACCGGCCACCGCCAGCAGGACGCCTGCCATGGCGAAGGCGCCGAGGTAGCTCACCAGGATCACCCCGTTGTCGGGAGACCCGAGAATGTTCACCGTCACCCACAGGCTGAAGGTCGCTATCAGCGCCACGCCGATGAACAGCCAGCCCGCCAGCCACTTGCCGATGACCGCCTCGGAGACGGTGATCGGCAGGGTCATCAGCAATTCGATGCTGCCGCTCTTTTTCTCCTCCGCCCACAGCCGCATGCCGACCGCCGGCACGAACACCAGCAAGACCCATGGCACGTAGGTGAAGAACGGCACGAGGTCGGCGGTGCCGCGGCCAAGAAGGTCGCCGACATAAAACGTCATGATGCCGCACAAGATGACGAATACCACCAGGAACACATAGGCGATCGGCGTGCCGAAATAGGCGCCGAGCTCGCGCCGGGCGATGGCGGCGATGTTATGCATCGGCCAACTCCCTGGTCGTCGTCACATGGTGGAAGACATCTTCGAGACTCGACTTGCGCTTGCCGGGAATGAGTTTCCTGAGTTCATCGGCAGTGCCGTCGGCGACAATGCGGCCGCGATCGATGATGATGGCGCGCGAGCACACCGCGTCGACTTCCTCCAGAATGTGGGTGGAAACGACGATGGCCCGCTCCGCCGCCATGTCGCGGATGAGTTGGCGCACATGGTGCTTCTGGTTGGGATCGAGCCCGTCGGTGGGCTCATCGAGAATCAGCACCCGCGGGTCGTGCAGGATCGCCTGGGCAAGGCCAACGCGGCGCTTGAAGCCCTTGGACAGCGTCTCGATGGCGCGGTCGATGACCGACTCGAGCCCGGTGCGCGCGACCGCCTGATCGATCGCGCGGCGGCCGTCGGCACCGGTGAGGCCGCGCACGCTGGCGCAGAACTTGAGAAAGCCCAGTGGAGTCATCTCGCCCCAGGCCGGGGCGCCTTCCGGCAGGTACCCGACCAGCTTCTTGGCGGCAATCGGCGAGGTCACCACATCGAAGTCGCAGATGCGTGCGGTACCGGCATCGGGCGCAAGGAACCCGGAGGCCATCTTCATGGTGGTCGACTTGCCCGCTCCGTTGGGGCCGAGAAAACCCAACACCTCGCCTGCCGGCACGCTGAGCGAGATGCCGTCGACAGCCACCACGGCGCCGAAGCGTTTTTCAAGGCCGTCGAGTTGCAAAAGTCCGGTCATGCACGATGTCCGACGGTCTGGCGTAGCCGCCGATCCTGGAAAGTGAGAATCATTCGCGGGTGGTCCTTAGCCACTGAAAGCCCGCCTGACCATGCGGCGCATTGGCCCACTGGCTGGCAGCAATCATCAAGTAAGGCTGCTAACTGCATGAAATTGCCCGTTAATCTCTGGTTCAGCCAGTTGACGCTATCATCGGCATCGTTAACATGGGAATCGACAGCGAGGACAGGAACACCGCACTTTTTGATTGGAGGAGTTTGGTTCATGCCATCGAAAGAGTTGGAACTGCTGCTGAAAGGTTGGAGTCTGACCACCGCGGAGATTCTCTACCGCATGCCCGATCATCACGACCTTCTGCAAAGCTACGTGTGGCAGGAATATGACCTTGCCCCGAAGTTTCCTCGCCTGATCAAGTTCCTGGATTTCTGGAGCCACAACCTGGAGGGTCCTTTAGCCTCGGTTCGGGTTGCGCACAATCCCCTGGTCGGACCCGCCGAAATGCGCCTGGTGGGCGCCGAGTGGCGGATGCACTGAGGGGCGCCGAAGTGTCACTCGTCTAAACCAGCACGCCCTTTTCGGTGACGATGACCTGCATGGGGATGTCGTGCGGCTGGGGATGGATGGTTTTCAATTCGGTGGCCGAATAGCCGATGCCGATGACCTTCGGCGCATGAACGCTCAGAGCCTCGAGGGTGCGGTCGAAGAAGCCGCCGCCATGGCCCAGCCGGTAGAATTGCCTGTCCCACCCGACCAGCGGCACGATGATGACGTCGGGGATCACATCTTCGCCTTCCGCCGGGGCCGGTATGTTCCAGATGCCGGGTTGCAGCTTGTCGCCGAGCTTCCAGGCACGGAATTTCAGCGGCAGGCCATGGTCGACGATCAGCGGCAGCGCCGTCTTGCCGCCATTGGCCACGACGCGCGCCGCCCACGGCCTGAGGTCCGGCTCACCGCGAAACGGCCAGTAGAAGCTGACCATGAGGCCCTCGACCTTGCCGATGACCGCATCGATGCCGGTGGCGATGCGGCCGGCAAACTCGGCGCGGGTTGCGGCTGGAATGTCCAGCCGCAGATGGATAAGCCGCTCGCGCTCGCCCTTGCGCCATTGATCGACGTCAGCCCAAGTCCACGCGTCCGACTCTGTCACTCTCGACCTCCAGTTGCTGGCGGTCACAATACCCGTAAAAGTTTAACAAAGCGCAGCCTATCCGTATGGATTGGCAGACACTGCAGTTTTCAGGTGGTGTCGGAGTTCCCTTAGCGCGAGTAGAACTCGACCACCAGATTGGGTTCCATGTGCACCGGATAGGGCACTTCCGCCAGACCAGGCTGGCGCACCAGCTTCGCCGTCATCTTGGAATGATTGGCCTCGACATACTCCGGCACGTCGCGTTCGGCCAGTTGCACGGCTTCGAGCACGATGCCGAGTTGCTTGGCCTTGTCCGCCACCTCCACCAAATCGCCCACCTTCAGCCGGTAGCTCGGGATGGTGACCCGGCGGCCGTTGACCTTGACATGGCCATGGTTGACGAACTGGCGGGCGGCAAACACCGTGGGGACGAACTTGGCCCGGTAAACCAGGGCATCGAGGCGCCGCTCGAGCAGGCCGATGAGATTCTCCGAGGTATCGCCGCGCACCCGTGAGGCCTCGTTGTAGATGGCCAGGAACTGCTTTTCCGAGATGTTGCCGTAATAGCCTTTGAGCTTCTGCTTGGCCTTGAGCTGGGTGCCGAAGTCCGACAGCTTGGACTTGCGCCGTTGGCCGTGCTGGCCGGGCCCGTATTCACGCTTGTTGACGGGGCTTTTCGGGCGGCCCCAGATATTCTCGCCCATGCGGCGATCAAGTTTGTACTTCGAGGATGCACGCTTGGTCATCGTTCGCTCACTCCAAAATCGTTCAATATGACTGACCGGCAGGACACCCCGCCGGCCCGGATATGAAGCCCGCTCTCCTAGTCACCGGTTTCCCGGCCGACAGAACCGTCAACCATGCCGAAATTGGCATCACTGACGCTCCGCAAACAGGCAATAGGTTAATCACAGCAAAACCCGTCGCCGGGCCCGCCGCGCGCGAGGGTCATTACACCAGCCACGCCACGCCGTCAAATGGGCACTTCGATGACTTGCACGCTGACAAAGCCCAGGCTGCGATAGCCGGCCAGCTGGTCGGGGGCGGTGCCGCGCCGCGCGGTAAAAATAGCCGTATCGGCAGCCACCTTGCCCGGCCGCGACGCGGCCTCACCCCGTCCGCCCATCAGCGATACCACCCGCCGGGCAATCGCTGGAGCCGGATCGACAAAACTGACCGGCCACGGCGCCGCCGCGGTGATCTCGTCGAGCAGCAGCGGGTAATGCGTGCATCCCAGCACCACGACATCAGTATGGTTGCCGCCGCGCCGCCGGAACACCGGGGCGATCTCGGCGGCGATGGCATCGGCCTCCACCGTCTCGCCCCTCAACTTGGCTTCAGCCATCGCCGCCAGGTGAGGTGCGCCGTGCAGCAACACCTTGCAGTGATAGGCGTAGGTATGGATGAGCGCACGGGTATATTCGCGCGCCACCGTCGAGGGCGTCGCCAGCACTCCGATGACCGCTGTCTTCGTCATCTGCGCGGCCGGCTTGATGGCCGGCACGGTGCCGACGAACGGCAGGCGGAATTCCTCCCTCAGCACCGCCAGCGCCAGCGTCGAGGCGGTATTGCAGGCTACAACCACGCAGTCCGGCTCGACCTCGTCGATCAGTCGCCCCATCACCGTCACGATGCGCCGCACG
>Ga0315556_1000503_pt1 | contig 24298 bp, 23 predicted proteins | sample SalMarSW160310MG_FD_202112 | JGI IMG/M metagenome (GOLD analysis project Ga0315556, IMG submission 202112) | Salt marsh sediment microbial communities from the Plum Island Ecosystem LTER, Massachusetts, United States - Salt Marsh Sediment SW1603-10 ...
AGCATGTTCTTCCTGAACAAGCTGCCCATGCCCTACCATCCCGTGTTTAACGTGCCGTCCTTCCAGCGTGCCAGCCAAGACCGCTTCTTTCTATGCATTGAGGCGGAGGATCCCAAATTCGATCTCTACAAGACCCGCGCCTTCTTGGAAGGCCTGGGGCCGGAGAAGGTGTCCGAAGTTGCTCCCTGATCATCGAACTCTTACTCAGCGAACGCGTCGATTGGTCTGGCTTGCCCTGGCCGTGGGCGGGTTGATGGCTCTGTCCGCCTGTCAGCCGGCGATGACGGATCAGCCGCGGTATGAACCCTTAGAAGCCAATTCCTTCTTCAACAACGGCATGGCTTCTCGGCCGCTGGTGCCGGACACAGTGGCCCGGGGCCAGCTAAACGCCGATCCCGCGTTTAACACCGGGAAGACGGCCAACGGAGATCTGGTTCAGGATATCCCTGTTGAAATCGACGCTCAGCTCCTCGAGAGGGGCAAGCAGCGCTTCGAGATCTACTGTGCTCCGTGCCACGGTCTGGTAGGCGACGGCAACGGGATCGTTGTACAGCGTGGCTTTCCGTCCCCGCCGAGCTATCACATCGATCGACTGCGGAATGCGCCGGCGGGCCATTTCTTCGATGTGATCACAAACGGGTTTGGGCGCATGTATGACTACTCGGATCGGGTGGCTCCGGCCGATCGTTGGGCTATCGTCGCCTACATACGGGCACTCCAACTTAGTCAGGACGCTCCGATTGACAGCGCGCCTGCCGATGTCCAGCAGCAGTTGAAAAGTGAGGCGTCGCAGTGAAAGTCCTTGACTCTGCTCTTGAAACTCTGTCCAAGATCCAACGTTGGGGCCTGCTGCTGGCGGTGGCCGTCGGCGCCCTTTGTTTGTATGGATCATTCGTCGACAGCGCCCAGTTCTACAAATCCTACCTTCTGGCCTACGTATTCTGGGCCAACCTGACGGTAGGTTTCCTTGGCCTGACGCTTCTCCACCAAATGGCGGGCGGCCGCTGGGGCAATACGGTGCAGCGACTGTTCGAAGCCGGCACCAACACCCTGCCGTTGATGGCTTTGGCTTTCATCCCCATCGCTCTCCATCTGGATAAGATCTACCCGTGGGCGGTCCAGGGAGCCGCTGCGGCCGATCCTTTGCTGCAGCACAAGGCACCCTTTCTCAACCCGACGGCATTCATCGGCCGCACAGTCTTCTATTTCGCGATTTGGATTGGCTTTTCCTGGGTCATGAACCGTTGGTGGCGACGACGTGATGAGGGTGGTGCAGGGCCCACCCTTCGGCTCGAGCAGGGATTTGGCGGCTTGGCCTTGGTGGTCTTCGTTTTGACGGCTTCGTTTGCGTCCTTTGATTGGGTGATGACGTTGGAGCCGGACTGGTACTCGACAATCTACGGCCTGATTTTCGTGTGTGGTGAAGCCCTGGCGGCCCTGACGTTCACCATTGTCATCCTGTCCCGATTGATCGGCGGAGACTTGAAATCGGAAGCCGAAGTCAAGGGCGTTGACGGCTATCCTCGACCGATCGCCGATCTGCGAAATCTGACAGTGGCCTTCGTGGTCTTGTGGGCCTATATGCAGTTCTCCCAGTTCATCATCACCTGGTCCGGCAACACCGATGAAGAAATCACATGGGTGCTCCACCGGGGGATGTCCGGCTGGCAAACAGTCACCCTGACGCTGATTGTGCTGCATTTCTTTGCACCACTGCTCCTGCTGATTTCACCGCTCATCAAGCGCAACTTCAAGGCGCTGGCCGGGCTGGCTGCCGCGATATTCCTGATGCGCTGGGTGGAAACGTTCTGGATGGTGATGCCCTCCTACTATACGCGTGGCCTAACCATCCATTGGATGGACATCGCAATCAGCATTGCGGCAGGTGGTTTGTGGGTTGGTTGGTTCGCTACCGTGCTGCGCCGCGCTCCCGCGCCGCTGATCAATGTGCCGCAGTCGAGTCCCAGGGGAGTATTGGAAAGTGGCTGAGATGGATCCCCATCACGCAGGCGATCACGTAGAACGACCTGGCTACGAGTCTAAGGATGCCTCGCCTCGGGGTGTGGTGCTGGCCGGGGTCGGGCTCATGGTCTTGCTGGTGCTCTCATTGGCGGTTGTCGCCGGATTGTTCTCATACTTCCGACAGCGGCAGGTCAGCGCATATGGCGCTGGCCCGACACCGACGGCGATCCAGCCGCCGGCGCCGCGCCTTCAAGTTGACCCGGCGAAGGACCTGCAGGAGGTACGTGCCACGCAAGAAGCGCAGTTGAAGAGCTACGGCTGGGTGAACAAGGGGGCGGGCGTCATCCATATGCCCATTGATCAGGCGATGCAGTTCATCGTGGAGCACGGCGTGCCGACACGAGCTCCTACACCAACACCTGAAGCTACCACATCCGCATCACCAACGCCCAGCAGCGGTGGGAGCTAACATGCTCGGCACCTTGACTTGTCGATTGTCCGACATGGGAGCGAATGACCTAGCCATCATGATGATTTGGAAGAGACTATGACCGGCTTCAACCCTCTGCCTCCACAGGCATCGACCATGGCCGTCCAGGTAGACGCTTTGTTTTACGTTCTCCTGGGCTTGAGTGTCTTCTTTATCTTGCTCATCGCCGGCCTGATCCTGTACTTCGGCCTACGATATCGTGAGGGCTCCAAAGCCGATCGATCTGGCAAGCGAGACGGCAACCTTCGCCTGGAATTCTTCTGGGCAGCCGTGCCCTTCGTGATCAGTCTGAGTGTGTTCTATTGGGCCGGATCTCTGTTTTTCACCGACCACTCGCCGCCTCCCAACACGATCGATGTCTACGTCGTAGGCAAGCAGTGGATGTGGAAGGTCGAGCACACGAACGGATACAGGGAGATCAACGAGATGCACGTCCCGGTCGGGCGCCCGGTGCGTCTGATCATGACGTCACAGGACGTCATCCACAGCTTCTATGTGCCTGCGTTCAGGATCAAGCAGGACGTACTCCCCGGACGGACAACCGAACTGTGGTTCCAGCCAACCAAACCGGGCACGTATCATCTTTTCTGTGCCGAATACTGCGGGATGGGCCATTCGGCCATGATTGGCGACATCGTAGTGATGACTCAGGTTGACTACGAAACCTGGCTTAACCTGGGGGGTGCGGAAGCGCAGGCCGGCATGTCGCCCGGTGAGCAGCTCGCCAACCAGTTGGGCTGCCTTTCCTGTCATAAGTTGGATGGCTCAGGCGTCGGACCATCATGGTCTGGATTGTTCGGCAGCCAGGTGACGCTCGAATCCGGGCAGACGGTCACGGCGGACGAAGCTTACATTAAGGAATCGATTCTTGATCCGAATGCGAAGATCGTGGCCGGCTTCCAGCCAGTGATGCCCGACTTTGCGGGACAGATCAATGACACGCAGCTGACCGACCTGATGGACTACATCAAGTCGTTGGCACAATCGCAATGAACGTGGAATCTAGGTGCTAGGTGATGGAAACAACACTCTCTGAATCGAAACCCAATTACTTGAACATCAGCACCACGATACGTTCATGGCTGCTGACGACAGATCACAAGCGGATCGGGATCCTGTATCTCGTGTCGGTTATCTTCTTCTTCGCCATTGCCGGCACGGCCGCTGCCATGATGCGGCTTGAGCTGTTGACGCCGCGCGGCGACTTGGTCCAACCGGAAACCTACAACAAGCTTTTCACTATGCATGGCGTCATCATGGTCTGGTTCTTCATGATCCCGGCCATCCCGGCTGTTCTCGGGAACTTCTTCATTCCGATGATGATTGGGGCCAGAGATGTGGCCTTCCCAAAACTGAACCTCGCCAGTTGGTATGTCTTCATTGTCGGGGCGATGTTCACCATGGGCGCGGTGGTCACCGGTGGGATCGACACCGGCTGGACGTTCTATGTGCCCTATAGCACGCTGTACAGCAACACATCGGTCGTGATCGCTACAGCGGGCGTGTTCATCGTGGGATTCTCGTCGATCTTCACCGGTATCAACTTCATAGTCACCATACACAAGATGCGCGCCCCAGGCATGACCTGGTTCAGACTTCCGCTCTTCGTTTGGTCGAACTATGCCAACAGCCTGATCATGGTCTTGGCCACTCCGATCCTGGCGATTACCGTGCTGTTGATTGGCCTGGATCACGCCTTCGGGATCGGTTTCTTCGATCCGTCGACGGGGGGCGATCCGATTCTCTACCAGCACCTCTTTTGGTTCTACAGTCACCCGGCCGTTTACATCATGATCCTTCCCGCCATGGGCGTCATCAGCGAGTTGATTTCGGCCTTCAGCCGGAGCCGCGTTTTCGGCTACAAAGTGGTGGCTTTCTCGAGCCTGGCGATTGCCGCTCTAGGGTTCATGGTGTGGGGGCACCACATGTTCGTCTCCGGGCAGTCGCCCTACGCCAGCACCGTATTCTCTTTTCTGAGCTTTGTCGTGGCCGTACCATCGGCAATCAAGGTCTTTAACTGGACCGCCACACTGAACAAGGGGCATATCTCGTTCAAGACACCGATGCTATATGCGCTGGGATTCATCGGATTGTTCACCGTCGGTGGTCTTACCGGCGTGATGTTGGCCTCACTGGCATTTGACGTTCATGTAACGGACACGTACTTCGTGGTGGCGCACTTCCACTACATCATGGTGGGTTCGACCGTGATGGCGTTTCTTGGCGGCATGCACTACTGGTTCCCCAAGATCACCGGGAAGATGTACCCGGAGCGTTGGGGCCAGTTTTCGGCCATCATTATCTTCGTGGGATTCAACCTGACGTTCTTCCCGCAGTTCATCCTGGGGTTGGAAGGCATGCCGAGGCGCTACTACGCCTATCCTCCCGAGTTCCAGGTCCTCAACGTCGCCTCGACTGCTGGCGCCTCCATTCTGGCCATCGGCTACATCCTGCCACTGCTCTACTTGGTGTGGTCCGTGTTCAAGGGCGCGCCGGCACCTGGCAATCCTTGGAACTCCCCCAGCCTGGAATGGCAGTCGACGTCGCCGCCGCCCAAGGACAATTTTGATGAGCCTCCGGTGGTAACTCACGAGGCCTACGATTACGCCCACATGGCCCAAGCTCAAGGAGCGCTGGATGGCTGAAAGTCAATCACTGGTCGCCCATCATTTTTCTACTCTCGAGCAGGAGCATGATGCCGAGACCATGGGTATGTGGGTGTTCCTGGCGACGGAGGTGCTCTTCTTCGGTGGGCTGTTCTCCGTCTACACCGTCTATCGGGTGATCTTTCCCGGCGCCTGGGACGCTGGCAGCCGGATCCTGGATCTGAACCTGGGCACGCTAAACACGGCTGTGCTTCTCGGAAGCAGCCTGACCATGGCCCTGGCGCTCCATGCGGCCAAGTTGGGCAACCGGCGCACGATGGTCTTCTTCCTGCTGGTGACGGCGTCTTTAGGGACCCTGTTCCTGGGCGTAAAGGGGTTCGAGTACTATCACAAGTACACCGAACACCTGCTACCGGGCCTTGGTTTTCAGCTTCCAAATGGGATGCCCGTCCAGGTGGGTCTGTTTCTTCGCATGTACTTTGTGATGACGGCCCTCCACGCGTTTCACCTTTTCGTGGGAATTGGGCTTGTGCTGGTGTTGGCCGTCTTCGGTTGGAGGGGCAAGTTCACTCCGCTCAAGCACTCCCCCGTCGAGTTGATTGGGCTTTACTGGCACTTCGTCGACATCGTGTGGATCTTCCTTTTTCCGCTACTCTACCTGATAGATAGAAGCTAATGAGCCAAGAAACCACCTCTTCCGTCCGAACGTTGATCCTCTCCTTCTTGGCGTTGATGGTTCTGCTAGCCCTGACCGTCTGGGGCTCCTTCATCGACGTGGGCGCCTGGCGGGCCACCGTGGCCGTTGTGGTGGCGATTGCTAAGGCCCTGATCGTGATGATCTTCTTCATGCACCTGAAGGGCAGCAATCGTCTGATATGGACTGTGGCGGGTGCCGGATTCGTGTGGCTGTCATTCTTGCTTATCCTGACCATCGGGGATTTTGTAACTCGCGTGCCGATCGGTCCTGGGCCCTGAAGGGTCGCAAGCCCGGGCACTTCCGACGGGGCGACGAACATCATGAGATGAACACGGCCATAGGTATAATGTGGCCGTGTTTTGCATTTCAACCAGTCCGCCTCTGAGCCGCCGACGGCGAGCGTTTGGCTGTCTGGCCGCCCGAGCAGACGTCCGGATTGATATTTGATGTCTGAATTTGAAGCCATCATCGGTTTGGAAACTCACATTCAGCTCAACACAGAAAGCAAGATATTCTGTGGCTGCAAGGCCGACTCTTGGGGTGATCCACCCAACACCAACATCTGCCCGGTGTGCTGCGGGCTGCCCGGGGTTCTGCCGACTCTGAACTCGGCGGCCGTGGAGAAAGCGGTCCTGCTGGCAGCAGCGATGCAGTCCGATTCCATCCAATCCCTCTCCTATTTCGCTCGCAAGAATTACTTCTACCCTGATCTCCCCAAGGGATATCAGATCAGTCAGTACGACGAGCCGCTGGCGCGGGGCGGGGAGATGCTCCTGCCTTTGGACGACGGCCAGTCGCTCAGGGTGAGGATCGCCAAGCTCCATCTGGAAGAGGATGCCGGCAAGACCATTAGGGAGAAGGATCGGCGGTTGATCGATTTCAACCGGTGCGGTGTTCCTTTGGTGGAAATGGTCACCGAACCTGATCTGCGCTCGGCAGACCAAGCGGCCCAGTATCTGATCCGTCTGCGTCAGCTTCTGCGCTGGTTGGGGATCTCCGAAGGCGACATGGAGAAGGGACAACTTCGATGTGACGCCAATGTTTCAATTCGCCAGATCGGGGCCACGGGGCTCAACGCCAAGACCGAGATCAAGAACGTCAATTCCATTGCGGCTGTTCGCCAGGCAATTCAGGCTGAGATTGAACGACAGATTCGAGAAGTGAGTCAAGGCGGTACGGTCGAAGCGTGGACCCTCAACTGGGATGAGGACACTGGCACGCTGCACAAGATGCGCTCCAAGGAGACGGAGGCGGACTACCGGTACTTCCGTGAGCCGGACCTGCTGCCAATCGAGCTCACCGACGATTGGAAAACCCAAATCCTAACAGGCCTGCCCGAGCTTCCGTTGGACCGCCGGATGAGGTTCACCGAGCAGTACGGACTGCCGGAATACGACGCAGAAATCCTGACCGAGGAGAGAAGCCTCTCTGAGTATTTTGAGGCTGCTGTCGCCGCTGGTCAGGTCGATGCCAAGGCTATCTCGAACTGGTTGATGAATGATGTTCTTCGGCTCATCCGGGAGCAGCATGGCGTGGCGGCCAACCTCGCTTTGAAGCCCGAACACCTGGCTCAGATTGTGGGCATGGTAGAGCGCGGGGATATCACGACCAACACCGGCAAAGAGCTGCTGGATAGAGTTAACGAGAGTGGGCAGTCCCCCCAGGAGATTGTGGGGGCAGAGGGGCTGGCCCAAGTCTCAGACGAGGCGGCGCTTGGCCGCATCGCAGCGGAAATCGTTGACTCCAACCCCGACCAGGTGGCCACCTATCGGGGCGGAAAAACGACCGTTATCGGGTGGTTTGTGGGCCAGGTCATGCGGGAAACCCAGGGGAAAGCAAACCCACAAGCAGTCAAGAAAGTCCTTGAGGATTTGTTGTCTGAATGACGCCTTCAGGCGTGCCTGGGGAGTCCCAGCCTCCCGTGGGTTCTGGCTTCTCCCTGCGGCCGGCCCGTGAAGATGAACAACCTCTGATCAAATCCTTCATCCGGAATGAACATCTCAATCCCCTCAGCCTGAACTGGCGCCATTTCTGGTTGGCCGAGACGGCCGTCAGGGAAATCGTCGCCTGCGGTCAGATCAAGTTTCACGGCGATGGCAGTCGGGAACTGGCGTCGCTGGTGGTTCTTCCAGCTTGGCGCGGCCGGGGCGTGGCGGCGAGCCTGATCTCACAGCTGAAACAAGAAGCCGGTCCACCACTTTGGCTCACATGTAGGTCGGGTTTGATCCCGTTCTACTCCAAATTCGGTTTTGAGGATGCCACTCGTTCGGATGACCTTCCGCCCTATTTCCGCCGACTGCGCGGCATAGCCAAGGTGTTGCTGGGCCTTGCAGGAGCGAGAGAGCCCTTGGCGGTGATGGTGTGGTGGGGTGGCGCCGGAGAAGACTTGTCGCCTGGCTAGGGTCCCGCGGCGGAAGGTCCGGCGAAATCATAGCTGACGGAATCGCCGCTGGGCGTGGCCAAGATGACTGGCACGACGCCGCCTTCAAAACGTGCCAGGCTCCAATCCCCGATGCTTCCTTTCAGGTAGATGAAGTGGGCATCATCCTGCCATCTGAGCTTGGTGGCCTGCCCGAAATCCATCTTCGGCGCAGAAGGCGTCCCGACATGCAGCTCGTTGGGACCACCTGAGCTGTATGCGAAACGCAGGGCATTCACCGACCAGCCTTCCCATTTGATATTGCCTTGATCGTAGGTTTCAATCCCGGATCCGTCCGCATGAGCCAGCATCAGGTTGGGAGGCGCGCTGCTGGTTGCTCCTGGCCTAAGAAAGGCGACCCAATCCTGGGTTGGTGAGAGACTCGGAGCGGCGCCCGCCTGGATGAAGAAGAAATCCCCCTGGATCTGTCCCAATTGGGTGGCGCTGCCATCGGAGGCCGATACCGACCATATGGTTCCACTTGGGTTGGATGCCAAGGGATCGGCCGAGGAAATGGCGACGCCGAAGCCGGTGGAATTCGTTCGCCAGATAGGCTGAGCGTAGTATTGATACTCGCTGTAGGTGGTAACCGCAGCGTAGGAAATGACATTCGAATGCAGATCGGAGCCATCCACCTTGGCCAGGCTGATTGACTCGGGCTGCACGATGACCATGTGCGTGCCGTCCGGGGAAATCGTGAAATCGCCGCCGGCATCTGGGGCGAAGATGGCATCAAGCTGGCCGGTGTCGACGTTCAGCTGCAACACATCGTTGTATTTGAAGTTTCCAGGGAAGTTGCCGAAGGCCCTGGTGTTCATCATCAGTCGGTGTGTGCCAGGAATGAACGCGATTTGAGAGACATCGTTGTGGTCGAAGTTCTGCAGCGGGTAGAGTCCATCCCACTGCTGAGGGGTCATCAGGGCGCGGTCACCTGTCCCATCCCGGTTGATCACTCGAACCTCGGATGGAACGTTCTGGTTGGCGGGCCGTCTCAGGTAGACGATGCGTTCGCCATCGCTGGAGATCAAGACCATGTATGCATTGCCGCTGGATGTCAATTGGACGGCGGCCGCGTCGCCGTCGACGAGCCACACGTTCCCGGCGTCGGTGTAGACGATGCGCAGGACGGGAGACGGCCTTAGTGGCGGTTGGGGTACAAGGGCGGTCGTGGTGGCGGTGGCAGCCGGCTGGGTTGGCTCAGACGGGGGCTGAGTGGAGGTGGGCTGGGCCGGGGCCAGGGCGGTGAGTGTCGCGGACACACCAGTGGCCAGGGCCTGCGATTGTGCTTCTGGAGTTGACGTGGCGCTGGGCAGTGCACACGCCAGACTCGCAAGCGAAAGGACGATGGGTGCAAACCAAATCTTTGGGCTCATGACTACCTCTTTGTGAATACTTTCACAAATGACCTCGGACGCGTAACCTGGGCATTGTACAGGACCTTGGCCGGGTCGGAAACAGGGCCCGCCGCAGGGGAAGGGCGAGCATTGTTTGGCTCTAATCTTTCAGGCGGCCCGATCAAGCGCTCAATCGTAGGTGTAGAAACCTCGACCCGATTTGCGGCCCAGATAGCCGGCGTCCACCATCTTGCGCAGGAGCGGTGCCGGCCGGTACTTGTCTTCGCCGAGATCCCGCTGCAGGACTTCCATCACGTACAGCACCACGTCCAGACCAACCAGGTCGCATAGGGTCAGCGGGCCCATAGGGTGATTCATGCCCAGCTTCATCACCGTGTCGATGGCTTCAGGAGTGCCGATTCCCTCCTGGAGCGCGAAGACGGCCTCGTTGATCATCGGGCACAAGATGCGGTTGGATATGAATCCAGGTGAATCGGCAGCTTCAACGGGTTCCTTGCCCATCCGTCTCCCAACTTCGAAGGCAACCTCGGTGGTCTCATCGGATGTGGCCAGACCGCGCACCACTTCCAGCAGGCGCATCAGGGGCACCGGGTTGAAGAAGTGCATGCCCACCACGCGGTCGGGTCGCTTGGTTGCGGCGCCGATCCGAGTCAGCGAAATGGAAGAGGTATTGGTGGCCAGGACGGTCCCTTCGGGGGCCAATCTGTCCAGCTGGGCGAAAAGGTCGAGTTTGAGCTTCGGATTTTCGGTGGCCGCCTCAACAACCAGATCGGTCTCACGCGCTGCCTCCATGTCGAGCGCCGTGGCGACGCCCAGGGCGGCTGCCTTTTGCTCTTCGGTGATCGTGCCTTTCTCGGCAAGCCTTGCCACAGACTTGGCGATGGTCTTCTGGCCGCGCGCGACGGCGTCGGCGTCCACATCGGTCATGGTGACTTCATAGCCGGAAACGGCGGCCGTCTGGGCGATGCCGTTACCCATCGTGCCAGCACCAACTACAACGATCTTCCTGATGTCCATTTGAAGCGGCTCCTCGTTGAATAGTGATGTGTGTGCGTGAGGGGTCTATTCGATTTCAACCGCCAGGGCCACGGCTTCGCCGCCGCCCAAGCACAGCGTTGCCAGGCCGCGTTGGGCGCCGCGTCGACGCATGGCGAATAGCAGGGTAGTGAGGATCCTGGCACCGGTTGCACCCAGCGGGTGACCCAAGGCAATGGCGCCACCGTGGACGTTGACCTTCTCCCAATCCCAGCCCTGGTCAGCCAAAGCGTAGCCGTTGGCCAACGCTTGGGCGGCGAAGGCCTCGTTCAGCTCGATGAGGTCCACGTCTTCAAGCGTCCAACCCACTTTCTCGAGCAGTCGAGGGATCGCCAATGCCGGAGCGGTGAACATCTCTTTAGGCGGAACGGCCGCCTGGGCATAGCCGACAATACGAGCCATCGGTTCGAGCCCCTGAGCTTCGGCCCACACCCGACTGGAGAGAACCAAAGCAGCCGCGCCGTCGTTAAGACCGGGGGCATTGGCCGCCGTGACGCGACCGTCCTGTCTGAAGGCCGGTTTCAGCGCGGCTATCTTCTCCAACGACGTGTCTCGCCGTGGTCCCTCGTCCTCGTCAAAGGTTTGCGTTCCGTTCTTGGCGATAGGCACATCCACGGGCAGGATCTCATCGGCGAAAGATCCCGCGTCCATGGCCTCGAGGGCGCGCTGATGACTTTGCAGGGCGAGCCGATCCATCGCTTCGCGCGTGACTTCGAATTCGTCGGCAATCCACTCGGCGGCCATGCCCATCGACCAATGCTCGAATGGGTCCCACAATCCATCGTGAAGCAACGCATCTTGCAGCTGCTGGTCGCCGTATTTCAGGCCGCGCCTGCCGCGGACAAGGTGTGGGGTGTTGCTCATGCTTTCCATGCCGCCGGCGACGACCAGCCTCGCGTCGCCGGCCTTGATTGCCTGTGCACCGATCATGCAGGCCTTGAGGCCCGAGCCGCAAACCTTGTTGAGAGTCGTGGCGCCCACGCTAGCTGGGAGGCCAGCGCCGATGGCTGCCTGGCGGGCAGGGGCTTGGCCCAATCCGGCAGAGACAACGTTGCCCATGAGCACTTCATCGATCTCGTTCGGCGTGTCAATGCGCGCTCTGCGTACTGCTTCGCGCACAACCGCCGCGCCGAGATCGGTGGCCGATAGGCCGGACAGGCCCCCCTGAAACCGCCCAATGGGAGTGCGTACGGCGCTGAGAATGACTGCTTGATTTTCGTCGACGGTGGGGGTCATAGGTTCTCTCAATGCCGCGGCTCAAGTCTCAACTGCTGACGGGTTGTCCTTGCGGTCAACCCCAACCCTGGCTGAGCCGGGAATAGGTCTCCTCGAGGGACTCGGGGAGAACGCGTGTGTCCGATGTGGTCGACATGAAGTTCGTGTCCCCGTTCCAGCGTGGGACGATATGGACATGGACATGGTCCACGATCCCGGCGCCTGCAGCCTGGCCAATGTTGATTCCCAGGTTGAAGTCCTGGGTCTCATAGGCTCGGCGGATGTGTGCCAGGGCCAGGTTGGATAGTTGCATCAGCTCAACGAGCGTCTCATCGTCGAGCCGTTCGATGGAGGGTTCGTGGGCGTTGGGAACGACCATGACGTGCCCGCTGGTGTACGGGTAGCGGTTGAGGATGATAAATGCCTTTTTGCCACGGTGGAGGATAAGGTTGCCGGGCCCGTCGGGTTGGCTCAAAGCTCTGCAGAAAACGCAGACATCACTCTTGGAGTCGTCCTCGATATAGACCATTCGCCAGGGCGCCCAGACATGTTTCATGATCGGTTTCCCGATTCTAACATAACACGCTCATTCGGCCGTATGGCACGCGGATTGCACCCAAGCTACAATGCGATCATGTTGACGGTTGAGAGATTACGTGCCGGGTTGCCCGTCGACGGGCTCGGGGAGCCACTGTACTTCTTCAGCACCATCGGCTCTACGAGCCAATACGCGCGTGAACTGGCCGAGCAAGGGGCACCTCACGGCACGCTGGTGGTGGCCGATGAGCAGAGAGCCGGGCGCGGCCGGGGGGAAAACCACTGGTCAACCCCACCTCAATGCGCCATCGCTTTCAGCTTGGTCCTGCGGCCCGATACGCTTGCGCCGGATCAACTTGGCGGGATGAATGCCATCGGCGCCCTCGCCGTGGTGGAGGCCATAGAAGGCTTGGGTGGCGAGGCCGAGATCAAGTGGCCCAACGATGTCTTGGTCCACGGGGCCAAAGTGGCGGGGGTTCTGACCGAAGCGACCTGGCACGGTAACTCGCTTGAGTGTGTCTTGATCGGGGTGGGTGTGAACGTCCACCCCGGATCGGTTCCCGATTCAGGAGCCATTGCTTTTCCGGCGGCATGTCTGGACGCTGAGCTCAATACCAAGGCCGATCGCCACCAACTTCTGATTGCGATTCTAGAGAATCTGGCTGGGAGAGTGAAAGATCTCGGTTCACCCGCGCTGGTGCAGGCTTGGCATGACCATCTGGCATTCAAGGGCAAAGTCGTGCGTGTTGAGATTCCATCAGGTGTTGTTGAAGGCCAGTTGGTGGGGCTGACACCGAGTGGTTTTGTGAAACTGGATATCAGGGGCTCTGGCTTGACCGAAATCGGCGGAGAAGGCGCCTCGCTGCGGCCGATTGACAGCTAGAGCGACTGGTTTAGACTGGTACGAACTGGCGCACCCCGGAGAGGGGAGGAGCTCAAAGTGTATGATGATCTGCGTAATCTGACCGACCAGGAGGAATCTCCTTACGAGGAGAAATCCATCGATTCGTACAACGAGCCCACACTGCAGAAGCGGATGTTTGGGATGACGGCAGGACAGCGATTGCTCCTGTCGGTGCTTCTGTTGGCTGCCGTGGTCGTGATGGGCCTGATGGTCCTTCTGGTAACACAGAAGATCTGGCCCTACTGACGGTTCGGGGCTCTATCGAATCTACCAACTAATCGACGGCGGCGGGCCGGCAGCGAGCTGGCCACCGCCATGGATTGCTCCCGCTTCAGGGATCCTGGCGGGAGTTCTGCATTTCGGCGACCAGCACTTCGTCAGGAATAGACAGGAACGCTTGTACGACCTTGGGGTCGAACTGGGTGCCGCTGTTGTCGCGAATGATCTGACGGGCAACCTCCAGCGGCTGGGCCTTGCGATAGGGACGATCTGAGGTGATGGCATCGAACGTGTCGGCCACAGCGAATATTCGGGCGCCGATCGGGATGGCCTCCCCGGCCAGACCCTGAGGATAGCCGGTGCCGTCATAGCGTTCCTGATGCGCGTAGATCACATCGATGGGCCGGCTTAGGAACGGTATTCCGGCAAGCATGCGCCGACCGAAATCTGGATGGTGACGCATGATTTCCCACTCATCATCGTCAAGAGCCCCCGGCTTGCGCAGTATCGCATCTGGAATGCCGATCTTTCCGATGTCGTGAAGCAGGGCGCCGCGCTGCAGATTGTTGAGCTCATCTTCGGGATAGGCCATCTGGGCGGCGATGTGCAAGGCGAAGCGCACCACGCGTTGGGAATGCCCCTTGGTCTCCCGGTCGCGAGTGTCGAGTGCCGCTACTAGGGCATCGAGGGTCTGGTCATATGCCTCCGCTAAGGCGTTGAAGAGGCGTGCATTCTCAATCGCAACTGCAGCCTGATGCGCGAACAGCGTAAGCAGCGTGCGATCTTCTTCGTTGAACAATCCCTCCTGCAGACGACTGTCGGCGTACAAGACGCCGATCAGGCGATCCTTGGCCGTAAGAGGCACGCACAATATTGACCGCAGGTTGTAGGCGATGATGCTCTCTTGGGCGGAGAAGCGTGGGTCATCCAGGGCATTGGTCGTCAAAATGGGCGTGGCGTGAGCCACCACCCAATCGACCACTGTGCGGCTGACGTGAATCTCCTGGGGTTTGAGAGATGCTTTCTCCCAATTGCGAGCAACTCGAGTTTGCAGCTCGCCGGTCTCATCCTTCAGCATGAGGAATCCGCGATCTGCACCTGTCAGTCGGATGATCGTGTCCATCACCTCGCGCAGCACCGTTTGCAGATCGAGTGAAGAATTGACCATCCGGCCGATCTCAGCCAGGGCCAGTAGGTTGCCTCGTTGCTCCTCTGACTTGGCCACCTCAGTCTGGATCCCCCTGAGCAAATGGGACATCTGGGTCAATGACGTGAGGATGTGCTGCGGCGCCTCGGCTCCCTGCGCGCGGGCGAAGGTTTCCAACTCGGCCCGAAGCGCTTCGGCCTGCAAGCTGAGCCGTTCCAGATGCTGATCGGGCGTGGGGCGGATGGTGAGATCGCTCATGGTCTCGCCTGAAACCCTTCCGCTTTGATTGCTGTTCTGCCCCTCATGGGCTCAGCGAAAGGTGGTCGGCTGCCGAAGATTCCACGGCGGATGTGGACCAGGCGAAAGGCAGATACTTAATCTGCCGCCAGGTATCCGTCTGATCGATGTAGTGCGGATTGAAGGCATGGCCGGATTCCCCGGTCGTGTGGATCCACAGCGTGTTGTCCCAGCCAGACAAGTCATTGATGATGCGCAGTGAGGGCAGGGATGACACGTCGAATCCCTTGTCCACTTTCCACGCCGTGGCATTGACGATCGAGGTGCCGCCGCTGACGGCATACGGACCCCGATTCAACAGTGACTCGATGGGCCCTACACCCGACTCGCCAAGGCTCTGGTTTCGGAAGGTCGCCGTGTGAAGCTCGCCCCAAGTCCATCTGGAAGGATCTGATCCCATGACGGTCCTTCCCTGGTCGATGGCCTGGGAGAAAGCCGAGCGCAGGATGTCATCTCGCGTTTCTACGGGGTCGGTTGTGTGGTCATCCCACCACGGACTGTTCGGCGCGGCAAGCAAGGTTGTGAAAACGGCGAAAGCGCGTGATCCGTCGGGAAGCGGGCCATCAGGCAGCTCATCCGAGAAGGTCGAAAGTATCAATTGGCGCCAGAACAAGTTGAACACCGCCGCCTGGCTTGAGCCGAGGGTGTCCTGCTGATCCCAGTTCTTGAGGCTGTCCAACGCCTGACTGATGACCGGATCGTCAAATTGCAGCTTCGACAAATAGGGAAGAGCTATCCCAGCACCAGCATCGAGATCGTCACCCTGGATGGCTTGAATGTCCTTGAGGGAGAGCTTGGGCTTGGATTCGATCATCTGGACGATGCGGGCGGCACGATACCCATAGTCCCAATCCCGGCTGATGAAATCAGGATAGCGGCTACCTACCACGGGGTTATTGGCGGTAGCGATGTAGCCATCACTTGGGTTGAAGGCCGACGGCAGCTGATCGAAGGGGATCATGCCAGTCCAGTCGTAGTCCGCCGTCCAGCCTGGTGAGGGCAGCCAGCCATCGCCAGCCGCGCGGATGGGTACATTGCCCGGCATCTGGTAGCCGATGTTGCCTTGCGTGTCGGCGTAGATGAAGTTCTGGGATGGAACGGCGAAATCTCTGAGCGCGTTGCGGAAGGCATCCCAATCTGTGGCGCGGTCGTATTCCAGCACTGCCGCGAACACCTTGGATGGCTGGAGCGCCGTCCACTGGAGCGACAAGGCGTAGGGTTCAGGTAGGTCGATCCCGGCATTGTCGGTGAAGTTTTCGAGCTTGCCGTAGGTTGTGCTCACAATTGGACCGTGACGCGTATAGCGGACCGTGAGGTCGACTTCCTTTCCACCGGCGACCTGGATTGTCTCGTGCACAATCTTCATGTCCTGCCACTGCCCGTTGAATTCGTATTGGTCCGGATTGTCCGGATTGATCTTTTCGATGAAGAGATCCTGGACATCCGGGCCGACGTTGGTCAATCCCCAGGCGATGTGGTCGTTGTGCCCAATGATCACACCGGGCGCGCCGGCGAAAGAGAATCCCCCGACTTCGTAGCGGCAGCTGGAGTTCAGGGTACGGCAGTGCAAGCCGATTTGGTACCAGATGGAAGGCAGCTGAATGCCGAGATGGGGGTCGTTAGCCAGGATGGGCTGACCAGTTTGGGCCCGCTGACCGCTGACTACCCAGTTGTTTGATCCGATCCCTGGGAGGCCGCCTCCCAGCAGTGTGTTGAGGCGGGATACCTTCCCGGAGAGGGCCCCGAGGGCGGGTTCGGACTGCAGGATAGCGCTGACTGTTGTGCCTGGGATCTGAGCGCCGGCTGGCCCGTAATCCTTGACGATGACGGGGTGGTCGGGAGGGTAAGGCGGGTAAAGCTGGTTCAATTGCGCGGGTGACAGGGTCTTCAAAAGCTGGGCCCGCTCGATCTCGCCGTCCATATTTCCGCCAAGGTCCCACGCCATCGCCTTGGCCCAAGTCAGGGTGTTGATGGGGGCCCACGGAGCCGGTTGGTAGCTGGGGCTGAGCAGCTTCAAGATCCCGTATTCGACGGAAAGCGCGGTGCCCGCGTGATCGGCCAGATAGGCGTTGACACCGTCGGCATACGCCTGGAGTATCGCCAGCGTGTCAGGGTCGATCTGGTCCACCTCTTGCTGTGCCACGCGTTCCCATCCCAGGGTCCGGAGGAACTTGTCGGTGTCGATCTCTGAGGCGCCGAACATTTCGGCCAGGCGGCCGGCGCCGACGTGGCGCCAGAAGTCCATCTGCCAGAATCGATCCTGGGCAGTGACGTAGCCTTGCGCCATATAGAGATCGTGTTCGTCGGAGGCGTAGATGTTGGGAATGCCGGCTGCATCGCGGTAGACATCGACCTGTCCGTGCAAGCCTGGCACGGTCAGGCTCCCCTGCACGATGGGCATCGATCGCTGGACAGCCATCCATCCAAGCCCACCCAAAATGATCGCCAGAATGACAATGACGGACAGCCCACCAAACAGCCAGCGACGTGATCGTTCGAGCATCAAAGCCTCCGAGACCTAGGGAAGAAGATGAGTTCTAGCACCAGGACGGCGGCTTGTCAATTCGGACGCGGGGTTGGGTCGATTGAGGCCAAAAAAAACAGCCCCGATCCGGCCGCCCATTATAGAACAAATGGGCTGAAATAGGCTTGTCCAAAGGGCGAAAATGGACCCATCGCGGTATAATTAGGAGGTTAAGAATCCAGCCCCCAAACCGGGGCGAACTTGGTCCCGAAATCACCTGAAAGAACAGGCATTTATGGAGATTGGAACCGTTCGACAAGTCGATATCGACGAACAGATGCGGGGTGCCTATCTCGATTACGCGATGAGCGTGATCGTCTCGCGGGCGATCCCCGATGCGTCGGACGGCCTGAAGCCGGTGCAGCGCCGAATCATGTATGCGATGCACGACATGGGGATCCGGGCGAACTCTTCCTATCGGAAGTCAGCCCGCATTGTCGGCGACGTGCTCGGCAAGTTCCACCCTCATGGCGATTCGGCGATCTATGATGCCATGGCGCGGATGGCGCAGGATTTCTCGATGCGCTATCCGCTGGTCGACGGTCAGGGCAACTTCGGCTCGATTGACGGCGATTCTCCGGCAGCCATGCGGTACACCGAAGCGCGCCTGGCCCGAATTGCCGAAGAACTCCTGGTGGATATCGACAAGAACACGGTTGATTTCTCTGACAACTTCGATGGTTCCCTCCAGGAGCCGAATATCCTGCCGGCTCAGCTCCCCAATCTGCTCCTGAACGGCGCATCTGGTATCGCCGTGGGCATGGCTACCAACATCCCGCCCCACAATCTTCGGGAGCTGGCCAAAGCGATCGATTTCATGATCGATCACGACGATGATCAGGACTCGGTCACCGTCGAGGATTTGATGCAGTTTGTCACCGGTCCCGATTTTCCGACCGGCGGCATGATCGTCGGGGTAGAAGGGGTAAAGCAGGCGTACAGCACCGGCCGGGGCAGAATTGTGATGCGCGCGGTGGCGCACATCGAGGAGATGGGCGGCAATCGCTTCAAGATCGTCATCACCGAGATCCCATACCAAGTCAACAAGTCCGGTCTCATCGAACGTATCGCCCAACTGGTGCGTGATGGCCGCCTGGACGAGATCTCCGACCTGCGGGACGAATCCGATCGCCGTGGCATGAGCGTGGTGGTGGAGCTCAAGCGCGGCGCTCAGCCCAAGAAGATCCTGAATCAGCTCTTCAAATACACTGCGCTTCAAAGCACGTTTGGAGTTCAACTCCTGGCTCTGGTGGATGGGGAACCTCGGCTTCTGACCCTCAAGAAGTCTCTCCAGATCTACATCACCCACCGGCAGCGCGTCATCACGCGTCGCTCAGAGTACGAACTGGAGAAAGCGCGCGCGCGCGGGCACATCCTGGAGGGCCTGCTGATCGCCTTGGCCAATCTCGACGCCGTGATCAAGACCATCCGGCGATCAGAAGATGCTGACGTCGCCAAAGAGAACTTGATGAGCAAGTTCAAGCTCTCGGAGCCCCAGGCTCAGGCCATCCTAGACATGCAGCTTCGTCGTCTTGCGGCTCTCGAGCGCGAGAAGATTGAGAACGAGCACAAGGACATCGTCAAGCAGATCAAGTACCTGGAAGACCTGCTGGCGCACCCCAAGAAGATGCTCTCCCTTGTCAAGGGAGAGCTCGATCAGGCGGTCGAAAAGTACGGCGACGAACGGCGCACGCGCATCGCACCCGATGCAAGTGAGGAGTTCAACGAAGAGGACCTTGTCGCCGATGAAGCCGTGCTGGTCAGCGTGACGGAGCGCGGCTATGTCAAGCGGGTCGCAGCTACGACATATCGGCGCCAAGGGCGGGGTGGGCGTGGCCTGATAGGACATACGATGCGCGATGAGGACGAGGTGGTTATGCTCGTGCCGGCGCGGTCGTTGGACACAATGTTGTTCTTCTCTGACAAGGGAAAGGTGTATTCGGAGCGCGTCTATCAAATCCCAGACGCGGACCGCACGGCTCGCGGCATCCCCATGGTGAACATCTTAAGCATGGATGCGGATGAGACTATCACCGCCATCACCGTGGTGGCGGATTTTGATGAGGCCAGCTACTGTACCTTGGCCACTCGAAAGGGCAAGATCAAGCGCGTGGCGCTGGCCGAATTCTCATCCGTGCGGCCGTCCGGACTGATTGCCATGAACCTGGCCAAGGGGGACACGCTGGGGTGGGCGCGGCTGACAAGCGGCAAGGACGACATCATCCTTGTGACTGCCAATGGCCAGGCACTGCGCTACAACGAGAAGAACGTGCGTGCTATGGGCAGGCCGGCGGCGGGCGTGAAATCGATCGGGCTGCGCAAGGGGGATTACGTGGCTTCGATGGACGTCGTGGACAAGAAGGCGGATCTACTTGTCGTCACCGAGAACGGATTTGGCAAGCGTACGCCACTCTCGGAGTACCCGACCAAGGGGCGCGGCACATATGGTGTCCTGACTCTCAGCCGGGACAAGATCAAGCAAACTGGCAAGGTTGTAGCCGCCCGGGTCGTCGAAATCGATGATGATTTGAGCATCATCTCCTCCGGCGGCATCATCCTACGCACCAAGGTTCGCACCATCAGCCAGACGGGCCGGGCGACGATGGGTGTGCATGCCATCGACCTGAAGAAGGGTGAGACGGTGGCCGGCGTGGCGAGGATCTCGGCTCGGGAGCTTGAACAAGCCGGTGTGCAAGAAGAGGCCGGATCAGCGGATGCCAAAGAGGGCCCGGCGGACGCTTCAGGTGATGGGGAAAAAGAAGGGGGCAAGGGCGAGGGCAAAGACAAGGGCAAGAGTAAGCCAGCTGCCAAGAAGAAGGCGGTCGCAGCCAAGAAGGACAAGCCGACCAAGAAGCCCCGATCAGGCAAAAAGAGCTGAGGCGTCTCGACCCCAACTCCCGGAATTCAGCGCCGGCCCGCCCACGGGCCGGCGGTCTCTTTTTGCAGGCCCAGGGGAGATCAGATAGCGCTCATGGGCCCTGATTGTTCCACTGGGACCAGCCCGCCTTCATCGTCCCATTTGGCCCGCTGTCTTGACCCGGTAGCACCGATCAACCGTTCGGCAAGGGCAGCCAGGTGATCAGCATCATCGGAAGAGACGAAAGTCAGCGAGCCTGGGGTCCCATCGGGCCCAAGCAGGCCATGGGCGTCGAGCAGGCGACGCGTTTGCCGGGCGACGGCAGGGGCTGGATCGATGACCTTCACGGCCGGCCCAGCAATCTCTTCCAGCAGCGGGATGATGAAGGGGTAGTGGGTACAACCCAGGACCAGCGTGTCGATCTCAACAGCCAGAAGGGGCTTGACAGCACTGGCCAGGATCTCGCGCGTTGACCGGCTGGCGAGGTCACCGGCCTCGATGCGTTGCACCAGCCCGGGAGCAGTGGCCTGGTGGATATCGAGGCCCTCGCCAAAGCGTTCGACCAACGATGAAAACAACTGTCCTTGAAAGGTAGCTGGCGTGGCGAGCACGCCGATGTGACCGCTCTGCGTGACCTTTGCGGCTGGTTTTACAGCCGGTTCCATGCCGACGAAAGGCACTTCTGGCAGGCTTTCTCGCAACCTCGTGAGGGCGGCGGCGGAGGCCGTGTTGCAGGCGACAACGATGAGCTTGGCGTCAAGCGCGAGTAGGAAGCGGCTGATACTCAGGCTAAAGCTGGCCACTTCCTCGAGAGATCGGGGGCCATACGGGACGTGGGCCTGGTCGGCAAAGTAGATGATGTTTTCTGCGGGGAGTAACCGCCGGATGGCAGCCAGGATGGATAGACCGCCGACACCCGAATCGAAGACACCAATCGGTCGCGGATCGCTCATGTCGGGTGGCGGGCGGAGGGGGTGGTCCGATGCTTGGCCCCGGCCGAAGCGTGTGATGTGTTTGGCATAGGCAGCAGGTTAATAGGAGAGTCCAAAAAAGAAAAGGTGCAGCCACCGGCTGCACCTGGTCAGTTAAGGGGTGATCAAGCCTTGCGCTTTTCCTTGAGTCGGGCGCGTTTTCCGGTTCGCTCACGGAGGTAGTACAGCTGGCCTCGACGCACGCGAGCGCTGCGCTCGATTTCAACCTTGTCGAGCAGGGGCGAGCGCACCATGAAGGTTCGCTCGACGCCAATACCGTGAGAGGCGATGCGGCGCACGGTGAAATTGGCGCTGTTGCCGCCCTTCCTGATGCGAATCACCGTGCCGCGGAACTCCTGGATTCGCTCCCGGTCGCCTTCCTTGATGCGGACATGGACATTCACACTGTCGCCCGGGTGCAACTGGGGGATGTTCTCGTTATCCGGCGCCACCGGCACACGCACCGGGGCGCTGTTGTCAGTCTGGTCGCTCATGGTGTTCACCCTCATGCTTGGTGTTCAGATTGTCGGCCGCCCTTTGCAGGCGGCGCAAGTGACGAGTATAACACAGGCTCGGCGAGGACGTCCACGGGGTAGTTGGGCTCGTGCGGCTGCTCGATGGTCCCTCCGGCCCACGTCGGCGCGACATTCGCCGGACCCGATGTGTATGATGGATAGGAAGAATGCCCGAGCTGACGGACCAATCCCTGGTGTTGGGCGCCCTGCGCGGAGAGGTCCAGGCATATGGGGAGCTGGTGCGGCGCTATCAGACGTCGGTATACAATGTCTGCTATCGCTTGATGGGCGAGCGTCAAACCGCCGAAGACCGGGCCCAAGATGCCTTTGTGCGGGCCTACCGCCGCCTTGAGACGTTTGACATCGAACGGCCCTTTGGCCCCTGGATCCGACGGGTGGCGACCAATGTGTGCCTCAATCACCTCAACCGCGCCGATCCTGCCACAGCCCCTCTTGAAGAGGAGTTTGGCGAGTATGCGGTCGCCAGCCTTGGGGAGCCGGAAAAGGAACTGCAGCGGGCGGAGACGGCGGAGCGTGTGAGGGCGGCGCTGCAAACACTTCCCCCGCACTACCGGGCGGTGATCGAGCTGCGCCATTATCAGGATCTGAGCTACGCTGAAATTGGCGGTGCGCTGGGGTTGACCATGAGCGAAGTCAAGACACACCTGCATCGGGCCCGCAAGGCGCTGGGCGAGCGGCTGAGATCGGAAGGATTGGGATGAGCCACATCAGCGATGCCGAACTCCAGGCCTTCCTTGATCATGAACTCACCGACTCCCAGCACAGCTTGGTTTCTGAGCATGTGGATGCCTGTCCAGCCTGCAGGGCGAGGCTGGGGGAATTTCAGAATCTGTATGCAAACATCGGATCAATGCCGGAAGCGCCATTGCACGCGGACCTTGTTCCCGGGGTCCTGTCTCGCCTTGCGCCCCAATCAGTTATCGGCGCCCGCTTGCGGTGGCTCCTGCTGGCCGAGCTGGCTCTTGGTGGCGGTGCGATGATCTCGGCTTTGAATTGGCTGAACTTGTCCCTGCCGGCATGGATCGAAGGGCTGGGCCCATCAGTGCAGGCTTGGATCAATCCTGAGGCTCTGACGATGTGGCTGCGGTCTTTGACGGCGCCGGTCCTATCTGGGCTTTCGGCATTCGGATCCCTCTCGACGAGCGCGACGGCACCGTTGGCGACTGCACTTCCGGTGACTGGCTGGGCGGTGATCCTGGCAGGATCGCTTCTGGCGGGTCTGGCCGCCAACGGCTTGCTCCTCACAAGGGCCATCCAACCACGGCGTGAGGATAGAGGATCGGCATGACTGTTTCCCAACGGAGATCGACATGAACAACGGTGCCTCCATCGTATTGCTGACTTTTGCCATCGGGATCACGCTGGTCGCCCTGTTCGCTGTGATGGCGGCGCTCTTCCCGTCTGCGATCGCACGCACGCGCCAAAGCATGGAATCTTCTGCAGGCGCTTCATTTGTCATTGGCCTGGTCAACACCCTCTTTATGGGCGGGATCGCACTTGCGCTCGCCGGCTTGGCCGACGGATTGCACATTGCCCTCTTGCGTGCACCAGCTTTGGCCTTGTTTGTCACCCTGGTCGTCCTGCTGACGTTCGGCTTGGCCGGATCAGCCCTGATGGTGGGCGGCAGGCTGTTTCCCGGGCGGACCGCAACGGGACAAGGTTTGCTGGGCGGAATCGCATTGGTGCTGGCCTGCCTGACACCCTTCGTGGGGTGGTTTGGTGTCTTGCCGTATGTCAGCTTCTTGGGGATCGGCGGGTTCATCCTCAGCCTGTTCCGCAAAGGGGCCAACGCGGTGCCAGAGCCTGACGTCTGAACCCTCGAGGTCGATCCATGTTCCAGTCCCCATGCCCTGTCTCACCCGAGCATCACTTGGCTGATTGACTCACCTCGCCTACTCCTACGCAGGGGCGAGAATCACCGGACGGGTAGGCGATGCGCGGCCGATAACCTATGCGTGTAGGTAGTTTCCCTATTGATATTGGGCCGAATCCATGCTACTCTGGAGACAGATTGGAGGACATATGACCATCCTTTTGGTCGTCCTTTTCTTCTTAGCATGCGCTCTGCTCCTGCCTCGGCCCGTTCTGGAATAGGATAGTTGGCAGGCGCGCAAAGCGTCGGAACAGACCTAAATCAAGCGATTTTCAAGTCTCCCGGACAGCTTGGATTCGTATCCAGGCGGCCCGGGAGTTGCTTTTTCGGGCGATAGACCAGATCAAACCTCCGTTTACCTGTTGTCCACGTGAGATCCCCGACCCCTGCAGATTGGCGCACCCTACCTGATAGGGTGGGCAAGATCGGGTTGGGCGCCAGGAATGGCTTCAGACGAAACCTCCCCATACTCCCCCGTTGCATGCCCGGCGCGCCCCAAGAGCAAACATCTCCGCCGCCTGCAGACCAGCGGTTGGAGAGCTTCCTGCGCCTGGATTGGCCATCCGATTCTCGGCACGGTCAGCCGGCCTGAAACATGCTGGGTCCGTTGGAGAACCCGGGCAGCGCCAGTCACCATGGAGCGGCTAGGGGGTG